>Ga0315284_10009667_pt1 | contig 13743 bp, 3 predicted proteins | sample YL17G09_16_MG_FD_203696 | JGI IMG/M metagenome (GOLD analysis project Ga0315284, IMG submission 203696) | Sediment microbial communities from Yellowstone Lake, YNP, Wyoming, USA - YL17G09_16 | ecosystem: Environmental > Aquatic > Freshwater > Lake > Sediment | place: USA: Wyoming | collected...
TTATAAATTCGGCGATATTTTGCACGGTAATGTCATTGCGAGGCCGCGAAGCGGCCGAAGCAATCTCTGACTTAGAGATTGCTTCGCTCACTTCGTTCGCTCGCAATGACGGAATATAGGAAACCAGTTCTTCCAGGCCGCCATTGGTAAGCTTCAATTCATACAGGCTTTGCACGCTATCTACAAATCCTGACAGATCGCGCAGCCTTCTCTGGTAGTCATTCTTGAAGAGTTTCTCTTTGACCGCGTCTTCGTAATCCCTGACTTCGTCAAATACGGCGACAACGTCTATTGACTCGTAAAGCGTTATATAGGCGGTGTAATTTATGAGTTGCGCGTATGGCGCCGGCTCTATGCCGTAGCGCTGGGCGAGTTCCTGCAAAAAGAGATAGAAGTCGCCCTGAGAGGCCTTACCCTGCTTAAACAAAAGAGTCTTTAATACCAGCTGCTCAAGGTCCGGCTTCGTCATCTTCTTGCTCAATACGTCTATGAGCGCGTCGCGCTCCCTGTTGGCCTTCGCGAAATCCAGGGCCTTCTCCATCCCCATGGATTCAGCCATCTTGGCGAGGTTCTCATACTGACCGTAGCGTATGCCGAACCTTTCGCCCAGGGCCTTTATGAACTCCCACCTCTGGGTAAACGCTATCCTGCCGTCAGTATGAAGGACGGAGTTCCTGTCAAGGGTCTTGAGTTCTTCAGAATATGCCTTTTCTTTAATCGCGGCCAGCGCGCTCTTTAAGGCCGCTATATCCTTGCGCGTCTCATCATTTATCCTGCATATATTTTTGAACTGCTCCACGTTTTCCGTATAGAGCGGCTTATCTTCTATGCCGTAAAGGGCGATCTCTTTGTTCGATGTAATAGAGAAGAATTCGCCTGCGGAGAGTTTGCCCTTCTTCATGAGGTATCTGGCTGTGTCTTTGCGGATGGCCTCATCCGGGAAGGTCTTTAAGAGGGATGTGTCTATATAGCCGCTTGACCCTTCTATCGCTACCATCCTTAGGTCATAATTAGTCACTAATGAATCAAGGATGGAAACTATGGATTCCTGCGCGGTGAAGGAATTGTGGGCGTCCTGGATGTTTATGATAGTTTGCTCATTTTGCGGTTTGCTGGTTCCTGTGGTTGCGTTATAAACATCCTTGGTTACGGCGATGTCTTTGGGGATAGAGATCGGGGATGCTTGTCCGTTCGGCTGCGGCTTAAAATTAAAATTCCCATTCGGTGCCTTTGACCAAATGGGAGTTCCGCCCTGCGCCCAGACTAAATCCTGATGTATAAAACAGACTGTCAGGATTAACGCTATTATCCTTAACCACTTCTTTTTGCTCGGACTTTGCCAGTCCATGATTAAGGGCTTCGGCCCGAGTTCATCCCGGACCGAAGCGCCAATCCTAGCGTCTGGAGGTTCCGTTAAAGTGTTTTGAGCCGCATTCCAGCGGTTCGGCCAAGTATTCATGGTGGAGATTACCCCCCATTTAAACTAATTACATCCTACTACCTTAATACTCAATATGAAAATGTAACTTTCTTTACTCTTTTCATATTGGCCAAGATTAATATGTATAAATTCTGTTAAGAACTATCTTTTTATTTCTATTACACAATAAGTATAGCATGTGTGTTAGTATGCGTCAATATGTAGAATTTGACTTTTTTATGTCTTAATATTAATATAATACTTTATACATCAATGGGTTATAGCAATTTAAAATCAGGTCTATTGAGGATATAAAAATGCGGCATTATACATTGGAAAAAAATGGAGAAAAATAGGGACGAAAAATAGGGACTGTCCCAAACGCGTCTATTTCGTGTTGAATGGGACTGCCCCTATTTTTTTATTAGAAACTCTATTAACAGGCGTAGCGGGTAAGCATCATATCATCTATTTGACGCTCACTCCCAGAACCCAGTTTAACCATTTTGTTGACATCAACAAAATGGTTGCCTATATCTTGTCCGGAGTTAATGCATGCGGTTTTTGCTTTATCAATTACCTGAACAAAATTACGCCCCGCCGCGGTGGGATTTAGAGTGGGTTTAACCCTTTTTTGCTTTTACACGGCTACGGACGCGGCGTGAAAGAATTCGAGGAAGCGCACGGGCAGCCACGCCGGTAATAACGCTTTCTCCGGTACGCTTTTCTATTTCGGCTCGCGCTTTGCCCGCCACTATGCCGCCTTGGCGTGCAACTTGTTGGTTTGCCGGCAGGCCCTTGGGCCGCTTCTTTTGGGAGATTGCGGTGGTTGATACTTCAGCAAGCATGTTTAGCACCAATTCAAGATTGGTCATATTATCGCGGAGATTTTGCTTCTTGAGGCCTTTGATTTTTTTATACCCTTTCACGCTTCTGCCCGCCCATGCGCGCGTAATCTCATCGGTTAATATCGCGTATTCTATTCCCTCTTTCATACCTCGCTCCTGCCACTCATCGGCCAGCTCTTTGCGCACTTCAATGCTTTTGAGCCGTTGATTAATCCATTCTTTCGTATACCCCTTTTTAAGATATGTTTTCATGGCCCGTTCCATCGCCAGCTCGGGATCCTCGGTTTCTTCTATGCGTTCATAACCTACTTTAGCCAGCCACAACTTAAACGGTTCCGCCTTAGGCGAAGGAATGGATTGAATGACACGAAACAAATCTTCGGTGGATAAACAGTCTGTTTCTCTTTGTTTTCCATCCGGAGCGGTCATTTTCAACTGTACGATTTTTTCGTACACTTCACTTCCTTCTGCCTGAAGCTTCGTTTTGAGATCACTCCAATATCGTCTTGGGATTGTGGAACCGGTCAATATCTGCACAACATCAACTACGGAAAAATACCAAAGTTCCTTACTCTCATCCCAATAGCGACGAACAGTGTTTTGATGAAAAAGAACAAGTGATTGTGATTGTTTCATAGCGTTTCCCTCCTTTGATCATAGGAACTTATAAAATAAATATCCCCGCTTAAAACCTTTTTAAAGATTCAAGCGGGGATATACGCGCAAACTCAATATACCATACCCCTTATTTTTGTCAAGCAAAAAAGGGGTCAAAAACCTGAACAGCCCTATGCCGTTTACGTTTTTATCAAACTCTCCAGCGCATCAACAAAATCTATCGCGTCTTTGTATGTCTTCTCAGCATCTTTTTGCGCGATAACAGCGTCGGCTTTGTACTGAGCCGTGTTCCTCTTGGACTTTGTAGCCCACATTTTATTAACATACTTGTCATCGAGTCTCTTGGCTGATTTAATTTTTTCTATATCTTTAGACCCTATCGCGTTCTCCCTATAAACAAAGTGGTATTCCAATCCTTCTATGAGACTTTCATGTGTCTCGGCCTTGATGCCGATATCTGCCAGAGCCGCGGTGGCCGCATGAAACATCGCGTAGTAGCCGCAGCTTATAACCCAATCGTATCCAATATAATCTTCGCTCACTTTTAACCTTTTCTTAAGATCTATATCCCCCGAAGCTTTCATTAACAGCGAAGCTGTCTGAATATTATGCCTTGCCTTATCAATATGATATTTTACCAACACGGTGATCGTTGAATCTCGGCGCAAATCACTGTTGTCAAAATAACCTTTTACCTTGATTTTTAACATCTCTCTTTTCAGGTCGCTCATTTTATCACCTCAAATATCAGTTCCCAGAATTTCTCCGCGCCAAATAGCACTATTTTGTTTTTTAAAACCTCTTTTCCTACATTATGCTCTTTATCTTTTAACATTGACAACAGGCTTGCTGGTTCAGCAACAAGAGGATTTATATCTACGCCGAATCCCTTTGACAGCGCGACGCATTCCATTTCGATAGGATCATCATACTTATCCTTTGAGGGCACAAGGATAAACAGGTCCATGTCGCTTTTTTTGAAATCTGTGCCTTTGGCTAAAGAACCAAACAAAATAACGCTGAGTAAATTAAAATCTGTTTTCTTGGGCAGCTCCGATAAAAGCTTCTCGACAACAAAAAACACCTTATCTCTTTTTTTTAAAAAATCCTTTGATATTTCGTTTGATATTTTTACGAACGCTGTTTTTACTTCGGGGTTATTATAATTCGGCTTGCAATACTTCCGATTTGATTGCTTATCTACGATGATAATACCTCTATTTCGTAGATCCTCGATTTGACTGTATACATAGCTGTAAGAAATATCTGTCTTTTTTGCCAGTTCGTTTATGGTAAATATCCCTGCTACATCGTTATAGAAAACCTTTAGTATCTTTTCCAGCATTGATATTTTCTCCGTTATCAGTTGCGGTGATAATCTTATCACTATAACTGATAATTGTCAACTGGTTTCGCATTCAATGTCAAGCCAAAAGGTTTCGTTTTAGGATAAAAATGAGAGGATGTATGAAAGGTTTCATGAATCTGTAAAGAAAGAATTACTGTAGATTAAATTACAGCGCCGTTGCTGTTGCCTGAACCGCTGCGAGGAATTCCCTCATCAACTTTTCTATCTCGAGTTTCGCCATGGTAAATAATCTGAAGCCTGTTGCCAGGGCTTTCTGAAGTTGTTTTATTGTGTCCTCCCGGCAACCGACAGTTACTGCTGTGGTTTGGCCTTGAGCCGCAATGGTACGGAGGACCGTGAGCAAGGCGGCCGCGGGAATCCTCTCCTGCTCTTCTACGGCGTTCATTATCAAGGAACTGAATCGTTTGTCAGGATCCTTACTCTTATCATTGGTATAATAGGCCATCACAAATCCTGCCTTTGCCTCCGTTGTCGCTACCGCTAAATAGTAATAGTGAGAGATATTCTGTTCTTTCATGAACGCGGATATCCTGGCAGCTATATCTTCGTCGGACTTTGCCAATATAGGTATGGCGCCCTTGAACAACCTCACCTCATCCGCGGCGCCCTGATTGTCGACGATGATTCCGTATTTAACTGTTGAATCGGGAGTTGTGGCATTAGCGATGGCGCCGGCAATCACATTGTAATCATAGCCGCCCTTGTCTTTTCTTCCGTCTATTATATTGCCCAGGTTGCCGTTATAAGCGCCGGCCTCCTGCTGCAATCTCGCGTGCTTTTCCGCCAGCGCTAATTCCGTTGCCGCGCTGCCTTCATCAATAGGTATAACATATTCCTCGTTCGTATCCAGGTTCTTTAATAAGTATTGTTTTGAACTTGCTTTGTAACTGACCGCCAAATTAATATCCACAACATTCCCTTTTTCGTCGATTATCTTAGCTTTAATATTTTCTCCTCCGATATCCCGTCCTAATTCCTCCTGCAATGCCCTTGTTTGCAAGGCATCTTTTCCGAATTCTTCTTTCAATGCTTCAGGATTTTTAAAATCTATTTTGTGCGCATCGGGATGCGTGTGGCCTGACGCCACTATGTCAGACATTTCTCCGACGGAGAATGACTTCGTAGAATTCATCCACTTCACAGAGCCGTCTGAATTAAGAGCTACAACCGCCTTGTTACTTAACCTCACAGAATTGTCCTTCATCCTGAACCAACCGATTTCATACGGTATCTCCTGGCCGTTATAAATTAGTTTGCCGTCCTCATTGACATTTACTGTTTTCGTACCTGTATTAGTTATTATATCAATCGGTCTCTTATGCATTAATTTTGGATCTATATTTACATCCGAAGCAAACATTCTGGTATTTCCCAGCGCACCGGTCAACGGAGATAAGCCCGTTGGCCTGAATGGTGCCGCATTAGGCACTGCTAATAGTTGCGGCGTTTCTCCGACGCCAGCCGGCTTCGTCATGTTCGGGGCTTGGGGTTCCCCGGTTCCCGGCTTCGTGGCCTTAGTGTATAATGCCTCTTCGCCAACAGCAGCCATAACCTCATCAACATAGCTCTCTGCCGCAGTTCTAACAGCCCTATCATCGGCCAACCCCAAAAGTAAGAGCTGCGTAAAGGCGTATTCTTTTATATGCTCTGCGCTTCTTCCGTCATGCGCCAATTTCTTTATGTCCTCTTCCATAGCGTCGATCCGGCGACCGGCCTCTTCTTGCGCCTTGTCGTAGCTAAGGGGAGGGGTATATTTATTTGCTATAAATTCAGCAATAGTTCCTTTGCGCCGCAGAAGGGCCTCTTTCAACGATGAAAGAGCCGCTTCCTTCGCAGCAGGCGCTGCCGTTAATCTTGCGGCTTCTGCAACCGGTGCCGCAGGCTGTGGCGCCGCTATTTTCTCTGTAACTATCTTTCCCTGTTTATACGTAATAATCTTTTTCTTACCGTCTTTATCGCGCATCTCGAAAGCGCCATTTACAGGCCTGTAAACAAATCCGACTATCCTTTCGTTCTCGTCGAACTTGGGATCTACTCTGACTTCCCTTCCGCTTGGAAGTTTTATAATTTGGAATAGAACCGGCTGGCCTTTCTTCAGGGCAACCGACGCTCTTTCCCCGTATATAGTTCGCTCAATATTTACCGTAGGCATATTTGCTTTTGTCTCCGCGGCCGTCGGAACCGGCCCTTCGCCTCTTGCCCTTCTTTCTATCATCTCTTTTGCCTTACGCACCGCCTCATCGGCCTCATAGGCCTCTTTTGCGGCTTTGGCTTTTACCTCCTTAACCTTGCGGTTCTCTTCTGCCTGTACGCGTTCGACTTCCTCGTCGGCTGCTGTCACTTTTTTCTCAGATTCCTTATTTGCCTCTGTAGTCGCGCTTTCAGCCGCATTATTCGCTGCCAGAACTTCTTCTTCCATGACGACCATCGCTTCTTCCGATCGGAGTTCTCCCGCGAGTTTCTGTGCCTCCTCATCCCGCTTTATCTCCCCGGCTTTCAGCGGCACAGATGCCCTTTCAGGAAGCATAGGCCTCGCTATAGGCGCAGGCAGCATGAGCGGCTCTTTCGTTTCGGTGGCTATTGCCGGTATTTCCGCAGCTGCTTTCTTTGCTGCCTGTTGTAATTTCTCAGCGGCTTTGGATTCTTCGGTTGTATCCGTGCTGTCGTCCACATCTTTCATAAACTGCGGGTCGTGCGTTATTACCGTACTAAGATCGGTCCGTGTTTCGGGATCACTGCAATCCTGATAAATCCATTCGCCATTAACATTTTCGGGCTTTTTCAATACGTGTTGGCATTCCTCAAGCAGGAATTGCGATAGCTTAGGCGAATCACCCTCCAATAACCTATATAATAGTATTTCACCTGTCCATACCGTCGGACTCAAGTCATGCTTGCCATGCTCTTTGCTGAAACCTGTTCTTGTATGAGCGATTACATTCCTTCCTTTTTTGTCTTTTCCTATGATCACTTGGCCTAGTATCGCGCGAACCTGTATATTCTGAGCTATATTTATAAGAGACTCCCCTTCTTCTATTATGGCAGGATTTCTGAAATTATATTTTTTGAAATTTTCCTTAAATACCTTCTTTAATCTAGCTTTCGCTTCTCTAATTTTATCGAAAACTCCGGTTTCTCTGAAGTGCTTTGCAATCTCAGGCACGCTTACATATGTGTCTTTCGTGGGATCAGCGGGGTCTCCTACTATCAGCCATACTATCTCCGCTACTTCATCTATAATAATGACCCTTCCTACCTCGATGTACTTCCTTATAAATGGATTCGTTGTATCGCCCTCTTGGGTATCTGCTACTTCCGGCAGGTGATGGTCCGGCGCCCTTGCCACCTCTTTCTGCGGCTCGGCCTTTTCTTCTTCGGCTTTCGTCAACGAATCCAACGCTCTTTTTATGGCGTTTACGTATAGTCCTTTAAGCAGGGTTTCCGGCGCCTTGGCTTTCAATCCTTCCAGTTCTTTTATTGTTAAATTCAAACTGACATCCGCTCCGGGCACAGACCTGTTTTCGCTTATGAAGTAGAATTCCCCGAGGGTCTCGGTAACTTTATCCGGCCATTCAGCGGCACCCTCTATCCTTGATCTGAATGTCAAAAGCGTTTTTGAGAAAATGCGCCCCTTAACTTCATCTGTTGACGCGAAAGATAGCGCCTGCCTGTATGACATATCAGCTCTCGCAAAGGATTTCTCTTCAAATAAGCGGTCCGCCTGCCTCTCATAGGCGGATACCAGCATATTCCTGATCTCCGTCCTTTGGCCTGCGCTAAGGCCTGCGCCCGGCTGTTCGAATATATCGGGGCGTTGATATCTCAGGAACATCATGGCCTGCTGCCTCTCCTGCTCCGGCATCTTGTTTAGTTCTTCGGTCGTCGTCCCGAGCGCTGAAGCTATCCTGCTCTCAAGAGACGACGGAATTGCGAGTTGTTCCAGTTCATCCAGAAGCATGGCGTCCGTTCCCTCAAAAACAGTCTTTGGTTTTAGGGTCGTTCCGATCCACTGAATTATATCGTCGGGCCCCATGGCCTCGCTTTCAATTAAAGCCGTCGCTAGGGGCTTGGCGGCTCCTTCTATATAAGCATAATTTCCGCCGATAAACAGCGCCTTTGGCACAATGGTTAACTTAATAAAATCTATCAGGCCCTTATCGTCTATATCCCCTATCGCCCTTACGAGCCGGTCGTATTCTTTAAGGGCTTCATTTGAATACCTGCTTATCGGGTCCCCGAACTTTGATATAAAGTTATCTGCGGCGGTATTCAATATGCCCTTTAAAATATCCCTGCCTCTATCAGCGTTATAAGCATGCTCCGCTTTTTCTCTTGAGGAAGATGCGCGCCTGGCCAGGCCTTCTTCTTTCTTAATATAGTCGTTCATCACAAACGTAACAGAAATACGCGGCTGCCCGAAGACAAGGTTAAGGAATATCTGCAAGGTGTCGTAATCCGTATCCCTGTTAATATTGATAAAGTTTGTTACGTGCGATGTAAGAACGCCTGACGATACCTCTTCTTCGCCCTCGTATACCTGTATGCTGCTGTAGGCATCTGTGCCAACCCATCTGGCAACAGCCGCTACTTTTCGCGCCCGTTCCGTAAGATTGGTTCTTGCAGAGGCGATATCGTTTACCACCTTTGCGAATGTAGCGTTATCGGTCACCTTGCCTTTGTCGTTTGACCTATCCAGGGCGGCGGTCAGCATCTGCCGGGCAGTGGCGAAATTGCCGATCTCTTCCATGGCCTGCCTTCCTTTTGCCATCGATTCAAGTACACCGCTTCTCTTGAGCAGGCGCTCGTCGCCGCTAAAAACAAAAAGCATCAAATTCTGTTGGTCATTGCTTAATGCGGTCGTGTGTTTCTTATAGACGTCGTATCTTAAATCAAGGGGCGAGCCTGTTATTTCTGACATGTCATTTATGCCTTGTGCCATTGGTATAAGCGAGGGAAGATGTGTAAGGGTCTTTAAGGTATCCTGAAGAGATTTTATGCGTCGTTCAAGTTTCTTTATTCTTGCGCTGTGTTTTCCGGTGTCGGGCGCACGGGCCTTGTGGACGCCGGCGCGGGCTTCTCTCTCCGCACGTTCCTCAGCCCTGGCTATCCTTACCAACTCTTTGCTGTGCCTTATATCCGCGTGCTCTATCGCGGTCTTTATTGTTTCAACGGCGTTCTTATAGCCGGACGAACCCTGATACTTTTCCACCATCGCGAGCGTCTCTTCAGGCCTCATCGTTGGATTAAGCCGCATAAGGATATGTTCTGCCAATTCCTTATCGGTCTTCATTAGCGCTTTTATTGCCTCAATTGTCAGATCGCCTTTCTTTATCCTGGCCTCTGCCGCCGCAACATAAGGAGAAGTTAGTGTCTGGGCAACTGGTTCGGTTATGAACAGAACATTTATTACTGTATTAAGCCATTTCCACGGCGTCAACTCGCCTTTTGCCTGTTTCCATGAAGTAGCCCCTGTCCCTAATGCATTATAGGTAATGGATATGCCAACGGTAAGCATGTTGATTCCGAATACAAGCGGTAACCCGTAAAACGCGGTAGAGATCATGCCTTTGACCGCCTGCTTCACAAATATGTTAAAGGCCGGAACAGCGTATTCTACTTTTCTTCCGGCAAGGTTTACGCCATATTTATAATTGGCTGTTTCCGCTATCGCGCCGGCAAGCGCCTTTGACCCAACTATCAATATTACGGGTATGATCAGGCCGGGCACTCCCGCATAGATCGCCAGGGTTGTCAAAATAATGCCTGCCGCCGCGGCTCCCGCGTTAAGTGTTTTTCCCAGCAGGCCCTTGCCCGTAACGATATTGTATGCAACAGCCCCTATCTGCCTATATATGCTTGTTATGCCCGGTATAACAGCCGAGGCCGCTTTTTCCTTAATGAGTTTCGCAATGGCCTCATTGATATCTTCGGGCTTTGCGTTCTGCTTTACGATATCATACAACTCGGCGACTGATATCCTGTTCAGAATAGCCGGATTATTCCTGTATATAGTCTCGGCAAGCGCGATCATCGCCTTCCGGTCTGTCTCTGTGATTGCCGGATCGACGAATAACCTTAAAACGGGAAGCGGCGCCGTATCCGGCATATTCGTTATATCCGCCGCAGAGCCAGCCAAGGCATTTAATTTGTTCCGCGCCTTCTCATTATCCTTTAGCGTTAAGTAACGGTCCAATCTCTTCATAAAGACATTCGCATTAAAAGACCAAAGAATTGTGTTGTAGGACCTCATGGCTGTTCTGATCAGCAGATTGTGCTCACTGCCTCCGACAAAGAATTTATGAGCTTTTTTGTATCCTTCAACCACTGATGCAGCAGGATTGCCGCTTGTTATCAACTCTTTTATCCTATCGTTTGTAAGTTCCGGCAATGCCGACTTGCCAGCCCCGGCCGCCTTATAGATAGTGCCGATTTGAATTATACCTTTTACCAGATCATTCGCCGGTATTGTGCCGTCGTCAAGGCCTGCCGAACGCAACTCTTCTAACAGTCCCAGCGTCAATCCTATATTCGCGCCTTCGCCCTCCATGCCTGTTGCCGGCTGGAATCCGTTGAGAATACTGCCTGCTTTATCACCGACGTTGGATGATTTCAATGCTTGCTGGACCGCCTGCCGTGTATCCGCATCTCTGCTTAAGAGGATATTTGAGGATGCTAAACTATACAGGAATGCCACACCGTCATAAGTGAGTTCGTTAGTAAGGCTGCCGTCGTTTTCCGCCCTGATCAACCTGCGGCTGCCTGATTGCGTCAAATCGGTCATTACTCTTTTAATCTTTTCCGTATCGCTTACTGAAATACCGGACATAAGCGCTATGCCGCCGACAGTCACCGGTATCTTGCCCTCGGCTATTATGCTTATAGGAACTAATCTCGCGGCCTCACGCTCTATCTTGGATATGGTCTCTAATATACTCGCGCGGGAGGCCCCGGATTTAGCCATAAATCCGCGCGCCCTGTCTTTTGTGGTATCTACCAGAATTTGTCTTTGAATGCCTTCTACAATCTCAGAAATGCGGGCATGCGCCTCTTTAGTGTCCTGGCCGGCCAGTTCTAAAAGCTCCTTTCTTTCCGAGGCCCGCATATCCCTGTCCAGCACGTTTACAATCTGTGAAAACTCTCCTCGCGCGCGTTTGCCTCCAATATCGTTAATCCTTCCGGCAATCTGTTTTAAGGTAGGGTAATCATACAATCCTAAAGCCACGATGTCTGCCCTTCTTTTGACATTAAGCTCTAACTCAAATATATTGCTTCCCGTAGAAAGGCCCTGAATGAATACTATAATCTCTTCTCCTTTATTAAATTTGTCAGTAACCTTTTTGACGGCGTCTTTGAACGAGACATAGCTTCCGTCGGCCATCCTGCAGGTATTGCCTTCTCCGCGTATCAAGAGGTACACATTTGACTTATACCGCCCTTCGGCCTCCAGCGCTAAAGTATGGAGCTGGCCTGCGCTGGTGCCAGCTATTGCGATGGCGCGCTTCTCATTATTTAAGGAACCTTCTCTGGTAGCCCCGTCTATTTTTTTCATCACAAGCTGTGTCATATCGTTCCTGTCCCTTGCGAGCTGAGCGCCTTTGTATTCTATGTCCGGTTCAGGCGTTGCCTCTACTGCGTACATACGGTTCGCCTCTGCTATCGGCTCAGACCCTTTGGGTGTTCCTGTCAATGCAGTCAATTTGTCAGGGCCTATCGCCTCTATCAGGTCATGCGACGATACAGTCAGGTAAGAGTGGTGTATCAGGGCATCCGCGACTTTTTCAAATGACCAGCCGTGTTTGGCGGCGACGACAGCTGCGCGCAGATTATCGCCGAATATAGTATTCGGCATAGGAGAGCCGCTGCTGCTGTCGTGGACAGTGTATGATTCCATTCCGGGTTGCACTGAATACTCGGCATCGCCCATGATAGCGGCTGACACGACTTCCTGGATAAGCCGCTTAAAGGCCTCTTCTTTATCCTTATATGAGTCAAAAAGAGGATCCGATTTAACGCTATCCTTAAGCGCCTTATAATATTTTTCTTTTTCATCGAGCGTAAACGTCCGCCTCGGCGCGTCTTCAACTTCTACTATCTTTCCGGATCCTATAAGTTCATCCGGGTCCCAGTCTTTTGTGCCAAGTACATTCCCGGTCTTAGATACTATGCTTCTTACCATGCTCGTCCTATAAGCTATCTTTGCGGCTTCTTTTGGAGCTATGACCAGCAGCCGCTTGTATAGGTCATGGCCTGAACTCTTTATAAGGTCGTTCGCGATTAATGTATTTTGCACCTCATCTATGGTAGCTATAAGCCCTCCAATCTCAAATATATGGGGCTTCTTATCCGTCTTATTATCCTTATCCTTTTTCCTGGCTAAGTGCTCCTGAACTTCCCTTGCCGTCGCAAGGAAGATAGAGTATTTCCTGATCCCGCTTTTATCAGTCACCATTTCTGTGCCGGAGGGATCGCCTTTATTGTCAATCCCTTTAATTCTTTCGGCCAGGGCATTTTCTCCTCCGATCGTATAAACGCCGAAATCGTCTCTACTACCCATCGTATCGAATATCACCTTCATAGCATAAGATGTTAAATGCTGATTTATTAAATCGTCCCTGATAGCATCAACTATTATCAATGTGTGGACATTCTCTTTGGGATGATACTTTTGCGCACAATCTATTACGACAAGGCTGGCTACCAGGTCAGCGTCCATCTTGCCTCCGCCTACGTGCATGACCAGGACCGGACATCCGGTCTTCATCCTTTTAATAAGCTGGCCTATCTTGTATTTGGCCATTATATATGAAATGGCTATTTGGCCTGGCTGGACTTCGAATGTTTTTCCGCCAGCCAGACGCGAATTTCTGACGGCTATCCATTTCTTAATCACAAGCTCGGCAATACCGGCATCTACTCCTTTAACCTCTCCTCTTCTTAATGCCCCGAGTCTTTCGGTAAGGCACGCGAGCGCGGGTATGGTCCAAACAGGGAAACCTGGCCTATCTACAAGAGGGGACTTTCCCGCTTCTTCCACAGTCATGCCTGTAAGGCTCTTCGCCAGTTCTCCGGATATATATTCTAGGGTCAGCTCACGCCCAAAGAGCGCCATCTGTACCTTAACAGGATCCGGCTTGCCTTCAATAAGAGCTTTCATCCTTTCCTTCAATATATAGGCCTGATTTGTTTTATCTTTCCAATACATACCCATGGTGGGCCGTGTCTTAGCCTCGCCCTCAGCCCCAGGGATACGGCCGTATTCTCCCATCTCCCTCCGGATGCTTCTAAGCGTGCCTTCAAGAATATGGGGATCCATTGAACCGCTTGTAATATCCGCCTCATTCCTTATCAGGGTTTTATTCGCATTCATGTTGGCCCTGCCTATCACGATAAAGGAGAGCGTCTGGTATTGTTCTCTCAACTCTGTCAGGCCGCGCAGTAAACTCCTCTTGGTCTCTAAATTACCCTCATCGATCGGCCTGCACAGTTTT
>Ga0315284_10009668_pt1 | contig 13743 bp, 8 predicted proteins | sample YL17G09_16_MG_FD_203696 | JGI IMG/M metagenome (GOLD analysis project Ga0315284, IMG submission 203696) | Sediment microbial communities from Yellowstone Lake, YNP, Wyoming, USA - YL17G09_16 | ecosystem: Environmental > Aquatic > Freshwater > Lake > Sediment | place: USA: Wyoming | collected...
CGCCGCGGCGCCCACGCAGCCGGCCTCGTGATGCAGGCAGACTCCGTTCAACTTGACATGCTCGCCGTTCAGCAGGAACCCCTTGTCCGCGTCGAAAACCGCTTCACGGATGCCGATCGGCGTATCGTACTCGTCCACCACCCGGTCTTGCTCGCGGACCGTACTCCGGATTTTGTACAGATAAGGGCTGGCTACCGACCAGAGACTCGGCTTGTCGGCCCTTACCTGTTGCACGAACTCATATTCCTCATTCGCCGCAACCTCCTGAATCGCCTCCGCGGTCTGGACTGTTTTCCCGTCCTTGTCGAGCATGCTGGTGACCAGCGTGCAACGGGCGGCGCTCGGGCCGTCGTTCCTGACCCTGGTCTTGATCCGGACCGTCGCGGCGTCCTTCGACACCTGCGGCGTCGTTACGAAGGCGCCCCAGTAGGCGACGTGCACCCGGCTTGTGGCCAGCAGCCAGGTGTGGCGGTAGATGCCGGAGCCCGAATACCACCGGCAGTTGGGCTGGTGAGAGTTGTCCACCTTGACTGCGATCAGGTTGTCGCGGCCGAAGTTGAGGCGCCCCGTGAGGTCGTAGCAGAACGGAATGTACCCGTACGGACGCCTGCCCAGATACTGGCCATTGATCCACACCTCGCTGTTTTCGTAGACCCCGTCGAACTCGACCACCACCCTGCGCTCCCGGTGCGTCTCGGGCAGGCGGAATCGTTTCCGGTACCAGCCGATGCCGGCCGGCAGGCTTCCCTGAGCCGGCTCCTTCTCATTGAAGGGCCCTTCGATGCTCCAATCGTGAGGCAGGTCCACGCTTCTCCACGGCCCGTCCGCGAACTCGGGCTGCTGCGCGCCCGGCGCGTCGCCTCTGAAGAACTTCCAGCCGAAGTCGAAACTCTCGCGCAGGCGCGGGGCGTTGCTGTTTCCGGAAGCGCGTTCCTCGAACGCCCAGACCAGCGCGGCTCCGCCGGCTGCCTGCTCCAGCAGCGCCCGCCGGCTGATATTCGTGGCCGTCAGATTCTCGTCGGACATTTCTCGCCTCCTCTGGCGAGGCCTCCGGCCTCAAACCGGCCTAAAGATAACAGTACGCCGGCTCACTTGCGCCCTGGCCGCAGGTGCATCTCCATGAACCGTAGGAACTGCTCCCAGTCCGACGGAACAGTTCCGTGCCCGCCGGCGTGCATGTAGTAGCCGATGGTGTGCAGGATCGGCTGGCCCGCGGGCGGCATTTGGTCCGTGCCAAGCCCCTGCTTGCCCAGCAGGCGGTAGACCGGCTCGGCCGCCACCGCCGCCAGGAACTCGCCCTTCGGGTCAGACCAGCGGTCCTGATCGCCCGTTTGCAGCAGCACCGGCCGGGGTGCGATCAGAGCCAGAAGCATGTGCGCGTCCACGGGCAGTTGGTCCACCTGCTCGCCGAACTTTTGGTAATTGCCGGCAAACTGGTAGCCGAAATTCCGGTTCAGGTGCTTCACCGTCTCGCCGTAGTTGCGCCGGCTCAGCGACCCGCCACCCTCACCGGAACAGCTCGCGATCACCAGCGCGAAACGCGGATCGCGCGCGCCGGCCCACAGCACCGTCTTCCCCAGCCGCGATACGCCCAGGATGGCGACCCGTTTGGCATCCACGCCCTTGTCTGTTTCCAGGTAATCCATGGCTCGGCTCAGCCCCCACGCCCAGGCGCTGATCGCGCCCCATTCGTCCGGAGCGGGCTCGGTCTCGCCCGGTTTGAGGAAGAGCCCCCGCACGCCGAGCGGAGCGCCGCCTGGGAAGTCCGGCTCGATGTCGCCGTAGTAGACCGCCGCCACGCCGAATCCGCGCTCCAGGATGTCGTTGACCCTCAACCTCCCGAAACCCATCCCTCGCGGCGCGGGCGCCTTTTTCCTGTCGCGGCCCCAGACTTCGCCCGGCTTGATGCCTTCGTCGTCGATGGAGCTGGAGTTTGCTCCGAAGTTGAGGCACAGCAGCAGCGGCGCCCGCTTGCGGGCGCCGGCGGGCAGATAGACGGCCAGATTCATCTTCGGACCTGTCTTGTCCTTGGTGAAGTACACCGTCACCTGCTTGCGAACCGCCTTCCCGCCCAACGCCGGTGTTCCCTTGTCGAACACCTCGAAGCTCATTGCAGGCGGACGCGCAGGACTGCGACCGTGCATGCTGGACTCGACCAGTTGGATGATCTCGGGCCGGCGCTTCTTGTACCAGGTCGAGGCATTGCGCACGACTTTGCCGTTGGCCAGCACCAGCGGGTCCGGCAGAGTGTAAGTTCCGACCTGCGCCTCGTCGTAGTTCACGGGGATCGGCCACGGCAATGCCTCGCCGCGCGACCGCGTGCGTGCATCGGCGAAAAGCGCGCGCACGACCTCCGGCCTGTTCATTCGGAACAAGTCTGCCCAGATCATGAACCACGCCCACTTCGGTTGCGCTTTCAGGATCTCCGGCGTGGGTGCGCGCCCCACTTCCCCCAGCGCCACGGGCTTGCCTTTGGCCAGCGCCACCAGATCGTCGTGATAGGCTTGCTTGAACTCCCCATAGACGTCCGCGGCCAGGATGTCGCAGTACTGCGGGCCGGGATAGAAATCGGCGTATGCGCCTACCTTGGGGCTCGTCGGCGCGTTGGCGTTCCAGACCCAGATCAGGTTGTTGAGGTGATGGTGATTCACCAGCCGGTCATAAGTCATCCGGTAAAGCGCGATGAATCCGTTCTGGCCCTGGCGTCCGCCCCACCAGAACCAGTTGCCGTTGTTCTCGTGATAGGGCCGCCACAGCACCGGGATCTTGGCCTCTTCGAGCCGCTTCAGGTAGCCGGCCGCGGTATCGATTTGCGCCAGCCAGCGCCGGTGCAGATTGGCGCCCGGCGTGATCAGCTCGCTCCATTCAAAATCCGTCAACTTGTTCTGGACGCTCTCTTTCCAGCCGTTCGGCTCGCGGTCCACTGGCCGGACGACGTGCCACATCAGCGTGATGATCGAGCCCGCGGCATGCTGACGCTTGGCCTCCTCGATCATCGCGTCGCGGCCCGTGATGGCGTCCTTGCCTTCCGCCGCGAAGCCGAAATCCGACCCCCAGATGTAGGGGTACTTGCCGGTGACTTCTGCCGCATAGTCACTGTGTTTCGAGAGGTGATTCGGGAAGTTGTGGTGGCCTGAAAGAACGGCGTTGCCGGAAACCGCGCAGATCATCTTCAGCAGCCTGCGCGCTTCCTCCGTCGCGCCGGGGTTCACCGGCTCACAGGCCGGCTGCGCAGGGGCCCCCGGCTTGGCCGGCGCAACTGTGTTCTGAGCTGGAGTTGGCCGCGCTGCCGCCATAACCAGCAGTGCCACCAGGATGAAACGCCGCGCAGCCTTCAATGACAGCCTCACGAAACCCGCTTGGCAAGCCATTCCAGGGTATTGCCGCCGCTGGGGTTCTCGACGGTGAACTTGATCTCGTTGCCGCTCACCTTGCCTTTGTAGTTCAGCTTCATCTCGTTATCCTGGAATTTCACGACGATGGTGAACGACAGGTTGTCGCCATCCACTTTGCCGTCCAGGATGGTGGACTTGCCGAAGATCGAGCTCGTGGTCTCGCCGGTCAGCTTGTTGCCGTCCACTTTGAGGACAAAGGTTCTTTCCATGGCGCCATTGGGCCCTTCGGCAGTCGCTTTCCAGGTGCCGGTCACATCGGCGGCGGAGGCGGCCAGCGCGAACACCGCCGTCAAAACCAGTAGCCACTTCATACAGACGCTCCTTATCTCTTTCAGACCTACCCGACTGGGGTCACAGACCCACTGTCCTATATTCTCGAATCGAGATCAAGGGGCATAGCCACGGGTTTCAGATCCTGCGGGATACAAACACAGTTGCAAAGGCTGCCGGGAACCGGTCAACTGGAAATCGGGCGGATTTGACAATTGGCTCCCCGAGCGCGACATTGCTGCCCGAGTCTAACACGAGGCCGCCCGTTCGATCGGCATCGGAACCGCCGTTACTGGCCAGGGCGGTCCGGTTCGTGCGGTCCCTTCGGGCGACCGCGGCCGGGATCTCTCTTCCATCCTTGCGACCAGGCTTGGGCCTCGACGCAGGCCACCTCTCGGTTGCTCAAAACAACGCGCGGGTTCGAGCCATCCACGCCTGCATTCGCGCTCGTGCGGCCAAGGTCGAGGTTCTCCTCACCTTTGAGCAGCGGGCGGCAACCATTGCGGTACATCCGCAGGTGCGAGGTGGTCCTGCGCCAGCCCCTGAAGGTCCAGCCCCCTCGGTTCGTCGCCTGGCTGGGCCGCCGCCGGCCCGCGCTTGCCCGCTGGGATGCCGATGGTGGCGGCTAGTGCCAGGATGAGAATCGTCCCTGCCAGCACCCTCAAGACTGCCTTGAGAATGGCCTTCAGCATGACCTCTCCCTGCTTCAGCGGGCCCCGGCCATCCGGGGCAGGAAATTCTCCAGCACCCAGATCTGGGATCCCGGCTCCTCGACCCACATGGCCACCCGCTTCCCGCCGGGATGCACGCGGAGTTCCCGCAGTCCTTTCACCGGGATGGCGAGCTTCCGCGCCTCGCCGCCGGACGCCGGAATGCGCCACACCTGGCCCTCCTGGTTACGGCACAACACGTAGCGAGAGTCCGGCGTCCAGCAGAGCCGGCAGGAGTCGTTGGCGCTTTCCAGCCGGAAGATCCCACGCCGCTCGCCTCCCGCGACCGGAGCGAGGTTTAGAGTCTGGTTTTTGTCCATAAATGCCACCCATCGCCCGTCCGGCGACAGGGGCACGTTCGGGGAAGTGCGTTCGAATTGCACTCGCCCTTTCTCTTCTCCCGAACCGAGCTGCCGCCGGACGATGCCGTCTTTGAGGTAGCACCACACAGCGTCGCTCGTCGTGGACCACTGAGGGAACATGCATCCGTCCTTCCAGTTCTGGCTTCCCGGCAGGGGGCTGGCAGATCCATCCGCCACGTCCAACTGCGGCGTCATATCGCGGCCACCCGTCGGCAGCCCATAGACCAGCAGCGTCTTCCCGTCCGGCCGCCATAACGGGCCCCCACCGAGGGTGCGGAAGCCCTGGCTCATCTCCCGCTCGCGGCCGGTTTCCACATCTCGCACAACGACTCTCAGGGGCCCGCCCCTCTCCAGGATCGACGCCGTCTTCACTGCGTATGCGAGGTAACGGCCGTCCGGTGACCAGTCGGGGCGGTAGGTGGGTCGCCCGTACCGCGAGACCACGGGCACGGGCTCCGACAGGAGTCGCCCGGTCTCCAGGTCCAGCTCCGCCACCAGGAGATCGTTTGCCCCGCTCGGCAGAGAGTAGTGGAAGCCGCCCTTCCGGCTGAACCCGAGCGGAGACATTTGGCCGGCATTGGCCTGGATTAATACCGGCGCGCCCTGGGCGCGTCCCTCCGCAACGGACACGCTCCAAAGTCCAAGCGCTCCACTGCGGTCGCTGAAGAACAGCACCCGGCTACCGTCGGGCGTCCACATCGGCCCGGCGTCATGTCCGGGATGCTGGACCAGAGGAACTTCGCGGCTCCCGTCGGTGGCAAGCAGGAAAATGTCGCGCTCTGGCCCTTCCTCGGCTTGTAGGAAATCATAGGCGATGTATCGCCCGTCCGGCGACAGGCTCATCATCCCCAGCCTGCGCCGGCCAAAGGACTTCACCACCCGCAACGCGCCGCTATCCACCGCCAGCATCGCGATCCTGCCTCCACCAGCCACTAGCAACTGCTTACTGTCCCTGGACCAGCCCGCAGCGAAGATTGATGGGACTTTCGAATTGCCGTGTAGAGTCCGTGGCTCGGAACCTGCCGCCGTTCCCATGACGCGCAACTCGTAGAACTCCTGCTTGTTGGAATACCAGGAATAAGCGACGAGCTTGCCGTCGGGGGAGATCACCGGGAACTGCGCAAAGTCGCCACTCTCGGTCCACTCGCCTTTATGGGTCAGGCGTCGCTGCCGGCCCGTGGCAAGCTCGATGGCGGCCAAGTCGCCCGTGGACCAGTCGGTAAAGACCGCCAGCCGGCCATCGGTGGAAGCCCCAGAGAGGAGGTCGTTGGTCTTACCTGCCCAGAGCTGCCGCGAGACCGCCTTCCCCGAGCCTGGTTCAGCAGCCTCGACCAGCGGGTACGGCAGGTGAAGAACTCCCTTGCGCCACAGGGCCCAGCCGGATCCCAGCAATGTCACCACCACCGCCGCGGCAATGGCCAGTCGTCTTACCACGGGCGGCGCAGGGGCGGCTTCCGGTTCCGGCTGCCGGGCCGTCCGCCAAGCGTCCAGCTCCGCTGAAATTGCGTACACGCTGCTGCGTGTGCGGTGCTCGTGGCGGCGGACCGGCAGGCCCTCGTACTTCTCCCACCGGCGCACGGTGCTGACATCTCGTTGCAGGTAGGCGGCAATCTCCTTCCACGACTCGAGTGTGGCGCCCACTTTGTCATTACTGGGTGTTTCCGTCATGCGTCAACCTCCTCTGGCTGGACTCAGCCAGTGGCTTCTGAGGGTCATACTAGGCCAACTGGGCCTCCGCGGCAACAGGCATTAGCGCTCACCTCCGCCCCTGACCGAAGTTTACTCCTGATGCGCGGTCATTCCGGGGCGCCACCCTCTATCCCCCGCTCCACGGAGACCCAAAACCGCAAGAGCCCGCACCGGGCGCTCGGCTCCACGGCAACCATCAGCGACGTCTGCACGTTGTTGCGGTCCATCTCTCCGGCAGGTACTTCACCATTTCCGCGAGCTTGTCTTGCGTGAGCTGCCGCATCTCGACCGGGTCGCGCCCCAGGTGCACGTGAAAGTCGATCTTGGGCATGGGCTTGGCAGCAAACGCCAAGCCGGCAGCCGCGAACAGAAACTGCCGGCGGGAAAGGGTGGGCGTTCTGTTCAGTCCACGTCAACAGGCCGATGTTTGGCTTTCTTTGGGATTGCGCAGGTCTGCCCTGGTTGCAAAGGGTTGGTAGCCGTTGGCGCCGTTTGGAACTGGCTCCCCACACTGGATACATTTCGAACTCTGGCAGCCGTGGGAGCCTAGCGTTCGAACCCGTTAACTGCCTGGAAAAGCTTGGGTTATTGTGTGTAGGGTAATCTCTATCCAGGCTGGGCGCCCAGGGTGGGCTCATCTCGAACTGCCTGTCGCGTCGAACCTTTCAGGTCCAGAACAGCGGGAGCTCTTTGCGATGCCACGCCATGACGGTTTCCGGTTTGACCATCACGAGGGCCGATCTCCAGCCGGCCCAGGTTCTGCACGACCACGCCCAGAAGAACCGGTCCGCGCTCGTCAACTTCGGTCTCTTCTTAGCTGAGCGCTGAAGTACCCCGATCTGGGGCGGACAGAGCGAACCTCAAGTTGCCGTGCGGCACGGCTTCGGATGGAAGCCAATAGGGACACGCCTAACGCAAAGAACACGAGGGCGGGAGAGAACCAACCGAAGATGCGCAACTCCCAGTTAATCAATCAGATCTGGATTTCCGAGAGCCACAGCCAGAAAAATGTACGTCAGACTTCAATGAAGATAGCCAGTTTAGCATTCTGCCTGCTCGACGGCAGCGGTGGGATCGTGGCCAAACGATCCGCACCCCAAAAAACGGCCTGAAAATGTTTCAGAACTTGGAATCACTAACGCCTGATGCGGAACGGCACAACCTTAGCGGGGCCGAGCAGTGAGATCCCCCCGCCAGATCTTCCGTGGAAATCGAGGCTAGCCCTTGCATAGCTAGTAGTAGCGGAGTATACTACTTCATGTGAGCGCCGACAACGACCCCGTAGCCCTGCTCGAAGCGCTGGGCCTGAACCGCCTGGAAGCTGAGGTCTATGTCGCGATCCTGGCCAGCCCGGGCGCGACGGCGTATCGCATCGGCAAGCGGTTGAACCGTCCCACGGCAAACGTGTACAAGGCGGTGGACTCGCTGGCGCGGAAAGGCGCACTGCTGTTGGAAGAGGGGGGAGCGCGCGCATGCACGGCGATTCCGGCGGCAGAGTTCTGCCGGCGCGCCGAGCGGAGCTTCTCGGAGAAGGCAAGGCGCGTCGAAGAGGCGTTGGCGCAGGTCGAGACGCAGCCGCGCGAGGAAAAAGTGTATCACCTGGCGTCGGTCGAGCAGATTCTCGACAAGGCGCGAGTGATGCTCGAGGAGCGCGCACAAAGCGTCGCGGTGCTGGACGCGTTCCCGGCGGCGTTGCGGGCGGTGCTCGGCTCCGTTCACAGTGCTTTGTCGAGGGGCGTCGCGGTATTCGTGCTGGCCTACGAGCCGGTGGAGATCGAAGGGGCGAACGTCGTGTGTGCGCACCGGTCGGCCGAGGTGCTCGCGTTTTGGGAGAGCCAGCAAATCAACCTGGCGGTGGACGGGCGGGAGCACCTGGCCGCGTTGCTCTCCGCCGACATGAGCCAGGTCCATGCCGGCATCTGGAGTCCGGGGCTCTACCTTTCGTGCCTGTTTCACGGAGGCAGGCTGTGCGAGCACACGCTGCATCGCATGCTGGCGGCGTCGAGCAAGGCCGAGGCGGCGCAGATACTGGCAAGCCACCGGTTCTTTCTGACATCCGCCGTGCCCGGGCAGCAGGATTTGTTCAAGCGCAAACAAAGGAGGCAGTCGAAATGAAAGATCTGTTCCCGCATAGCAAAGCCGTCTTCACCGCGATTGCAATCGCGATGGCGGCAGCGGTTTTTCTCGTCTCGGGTCAGGTGGCGGAGTGGACCACCCATGGCTCGCCGGTGTGGGTCAACCAGGCCGTGCTGAAGGGCTCGATTATCGTGCTTTCACTCGCCGCGATGAGGGCGCTCCGCCTCGGCCGCAAGGAGTCCGGTTTCGCGAGGCCTTCCGCGCCGTGGCGGCTGAAGGCGGCGCTCGGCCTTGCCGTTGGCGCCGGGGCGACATGGAGCCTGTTGCTCACCGGGTCGCCGCCCAATCCGGTGGTGGCCGGCATGAGTGTGGGCGCTCTGGTGCTCTGGGTGTTTCTGTTTTCGAGCATCAGCGAGGAGGTTCTCTGCCGCGGGCTGCTGCAGAGCATGCTTGCGGAAGTCGATGCGCGGATCGCAATCAGCGCGCTGTTCTTCGGCGCGATGCACCTATCGCTGTTCCTGCGCGGCGCGCCGGCGTCCACCGTGCTGATCCTGGTGTTCTGGACGTCGGTGCTCGGCTGGCTGGCGGCGTTGCTGCGGGACCGCACCGGCAGCCTGCTTCCGCCGGTAATAGCGCATATCGCATTCAACTTCGGCGGGGCGATCGGCGGGGCGATTTACGTGATCGCGTACCGGGTGACTACGGGGACGCTGCCGCCGGTCTTGCGTTAGGCGAGAGCAGCGGGGCGCGTGCGCGCGAACTCAGCTTGCAGGGCATCGAGTTGGTCTTTGGACAGCGCGCCGTCGTGCACGACCACGCGATTCTGTCTCCCGGCAAACCCCTGCTGGCAATATCCGGCCGAGGATTTCCGCTTGGCCGAAGGGCAGATGTCCCACGGCGGCAGTCAGCCCCACTTGCCATGTTGCAGTTGGTTGGTAGATAGGAGGAACTACCAACGTAAAGAAACATGACCAAGACCGGCACACAGCGTGTTCTCGAACTGGCGGCGCACCAACCGCTGGTCCGTCCGCGAGACGTCGAGGCGCGCGGGATCGCGCCTGAGTCCCTGCTTCACCTCTATCGACAGGGGCTTCTCGTGCGCGCGGCACGTGGCGTCTACGCACTCGCTGATGCACCGGCCTGCGAACATCACAGTCTTGCCGTCGCAGCCAAACGTGTCTCCCGCGGAGTCATCTGCCTGCTGTCGGCTCTTCGTTTTTACGGTCTGACCACCCACGATCCCCATGAGGTGTGGATTGCGATTGCGCGACGGTCGTTTACGCACTTGCAGGAGTACCTTCGGTGCTGGCGCACCTGGAGCCGTGGTCCGCGAAGAGAAGCACCGGGGCTCTCGCTACCCGGTGCTCTGCGCGTCAGTCCCTGGTTGATGAAGGGACCGGTCGTGTGCAGAGCGTCCTGGCCGGTGAGGCGTTTCCCGAGCGTTTGGTCACGCGGCAGGCCCGTCACGGCCCGCAAGAGGTCCTGGTCGATGTCGAGTCCAAACTCCGTGATACTTGCAGCGACGCGAGCTTGTATCTGACTGTGCGGGGCAGGGCTGTCGAGTGTCTCTCGATCGATGCTGCGGATCTTGTTGTGGTCCACTGCGTTGAGGGTGACTTTGACACCGACACGCTCGTCGGTCACACCAAGCTGCAATAGCCCACCCTACCACGCAGCGCACAGCGAGCACTCCTCCACGCCAACCTCGAGCGCGCGACGTGGGCACACGGCAAGTTCCGAGCCACCCTCAAAACCATTCGCACAACTCGCACACTCGAACCAGGGAAGTACAAGAAAACAAACGAGGAAGGAACAATCAGGCAGGCAAACAGAGGAGTTGCCTCCCCTTCGTGGACGCTTTTCGAACTTTCTGCTACGAGCCCGGGGAGCAAGGCAAGTCCCTCCTGCTCGCGATTCCGCAGATAAACCCTCTGTTTTCTTCCACCTCGACAGGATCGGAGGCCCGATGTGGGTGCTGACGGCCTGTACTTCAGAGTCTCGAGCGAGCGGCAGACCACCGAGAACCAGTTTGACGACCTGCTCCAGGTTGCCGAGAAGGACGGCTCCAACCGTGACTGGGCTGAGGTCCGGGAACTCCTCTCCCAGTGCATCTACCAGGAAGAATTGTCCTGTCCAGGTGGCGGCACCCGGACCGTTCACCGGATCAGGCCTGAAGTAGCGGCGGAACTCGCCGCCCGCTCGGTCTACGTGGAGCAGGGAAGGTCGGGTAAGAGGGGTGCGCGTCGGCGGCCGATGTTTGAGCAGATGAAATGCGATGCCGCCCTGAGAAAGTTCGACCGCCTCCTTGTCTGGAAGGTGTCTCGCCTCGGCCGCGACATGCGGGAGGTCATCGCCACGGTCTACGAGTTGGCTGACCTCGGTGTGATTGTTTTCCCGGTCAAGTCACAGACCGGCCCCATCAACTCCACGATGGGCAGGTTGTTGTGGGCAATCCAGGCATGGTTCGCGGAGATGGAAAACGACGAACGGTCGGAGGCGATACGAGCCGGCCAGGCGCGAGCGCGGGCTACTGGAAAGCAGATTGGCCGGCCGAGAGCCGTCTTCCGCCGTGACCTGGTAGCTGAGTTTAGGCGGGAGGGGCTTAGTTGGCGTGAAATCGCCCGTAGGACAGGAGTAGGCGTTGGGACGGTCCGGCGGGCCTACGGCGTCGATGCTGACGCCACAGCCGCGTGCCAAAAACATGCAGCAGACAATCTACCAGCGACCGCGGGTCGTCCGAACGAATCCGGGACGCGCTGGGTGACGAGTCATGACTGATGCCATCGAAGGTTCCGAACAGTCTAAGGTCGATCGAAAAGGCGGTGACCACCGGAGGCGGAATCGAACCGCCGCCCGCCTTTTCAGGGCCCTTTGCCGACCCGCTAAGTGGTTTGGAATCAACGTAAGCTACAGTCGCGCCTGGACTTATTGCACTCAACCATTGGGATGGTTTGGGACCTTTTGGGATGGTTTCGCCTCCAGAATGTTCCCTTATTGTTCCCCACCAGCCAATGCTGGCACTGGACCTGACGGGGTCCCTGAGAATACTGGAAAAGTAGCCGGTCGATCAGCGACCCGTTGTGGGTCCGTAACCGGTTGACTTCCGGGGCCCTCACGTCACCTTCAGGCGCTGGGCCCCAGGCACCTTTTCGAAAGCAATCCACGCAAGAGAACAATCGTTATCTTGCATTCGAAATGGAGGATGTGACCCATGACTTCCCGGAGTTGGCTCACAAGTCGCGTCAGAATGGGGCTCCTGGGTTTTTGAATCCTCCACAACCTTAAAATTCCATGGGCCAGGGCCGCTCTGTGGGGAGCAGTGCCTTCCTGCCCGCCTAATGTGAGTTCGACTATTCGCCCCACGAGGCTTCAGAAGTGCCTACAGTGACATGGTGGCGCGATTGCTATGAACTGCGGTTCGCATCCATGCCGGGGGGGTAGCCACCCCTCCCAGTACGGACTTGTGGGGTCCTGTCCTATTTGACTCAATCGCGCCTAAGCCCTGGCACACGCAGTGCGCGAACAACGCATGTTTGCGCAATGATGTGCGTGTCATCGCACTTCTCTGCGACCGTTCTCCAGTTCGAAACTCGGGCCTTCGGGCAGCGCTCTGGACCGTCATGGTTGCGCCGGCAGGCCAGGCTTTCACGTGCGAATTCTCCGCGCGCTTTGTCTTACACCGGCCTTATTCAACACCTGGTTGAGCGCGGGCATCCGGCCCGTGTTTTGGCGAATGCGAGCACGATTTCACACTTTCTCTCTCCCGCCGGCACCTGATCGATAGCGGCGTATTGCTGACCCCGAAAATCACCCGACAGCAGGGAGGCCGTGGAGCGGACTCCGTTGTGGGTGCCGCGGCCACCGTTTACCGGGTTTCTCGTCCATTGTCTGCCCCAGACACCCTCCGGCCGTTCCCGGTTTGCGAGGCGAAACTGCGCAGAATTGCGGATAGACTGTTCTGGGCCGGGCAACGGTACCCCTGGCAATCGCTGAGACATTGCCGACCTGGCCCCCCTCGGCCACGTCTCCCGGGACACGCTGTCTTTCCTCACAGAGGACCAACGATGCAGGAGGTCCAAAAGTGCTAGAATTCTCGGTGCTCAGAGAATAGGGACGCCACCTCACCGTGGTGTGTGGCATAGGAGAGATTCACCGCTCCTCAGCTTCGGTAGCTCGGGAAGGACCGGCCTTGGCGACCACAAGCACAGCGATTTCCACCACCCCACCGGAACAGGGCCAGTTGGCCGAGGTGAGACAACGGCGGTTCCTCGTCACGGAGGTTCGCCGCAGTGCGCTGCTGCCTCCTCCCACCGGTAAGCCGGCAGCAGTTCGGCACCTTGTTTCGCTGACCTCGATCGAAGACGACGCTCTCGGTGAGGAACTGCAAGTCATCTGGGAACTGGAGCCCGGCGCCCGGGTCCATGAGAAGATGGCGCTGCCGGCGCCCGCCGGCTTCGACGAACCCGTGCGTTTTGACGCGTTTCTCGACGCCGTCCGCTGGGGCGCCGCCTCCATCGCCGACACCCGCCTCATCCAGTCTCCTTTCCGCAGCGGGATCGAAATTGAGCCGTACCAGTTGGACCCCGTCGTCCGGGCGGTCCAGATGCCGCGCGTCAACCTCTTGATCGCCGACGACGTCGGCCTGGGCAAGACCATCGAAGCCGGCATGGTCATCCTCGAACTGATCCTGCGCCACCGTGCGCGGCGCATGCTGGTGGTCTGTCCGGCCTCCCTCCAGATCAAGTGGCAGACCGAGATGCGGGACAAGTTCGGCCTCGAGTTCCGCATCGTGGACAGCAAGCTCATGCGGGACCTCCGGCGCACCCGGGGGCTGCACGCCAACCCCTGGACCCACTTTCCTCGCCTCATCACCTCCATCGACTTTCTGAAACGGGAGCGCCCCCTGCGTCTCTTCCGCGAAGTGTTGCCTGCGCCCGGCGAACCAGCCTACCCACGCCGCTTCGACGTGCTCATCGTCGACGAGGCCCACAACGCCGCACCCGCCGGCCGCGGGCAATACGCCATGGACTCACTCCGCACCGCGACCCTCCGCACCCTGGCCCCTCACTTCGAGCACAAGCTGTTCCTCACCGCCACCCCGCATAACGGATATCCGGAGAGCTTCACGGCGCTGCTCGAGCTGCTCGATCAGCAACGTTTTGCCCGTGGCGTGAAACCGGACCAAAGGCAGCTCCAGGCCGTCATGGTCCGGCGCCTCAAATCGGAAATCAAGAACTGGGA
>Ga0315284_10009669_pt1 | contig 13740 bp, 11 predicted proteins | sample YL17G09_16_MG_FD_203696 | JGI IMG/M metagenome (GOLD analysis project Ga0315284, IMG submission 203696) | Sediment microbial communities from Yellowstone Lake, YNP, Wyoming, USA - YL17G09_16 | ecosystem: Environmental > Aquatic > Freshwater > Lake > Sediment | place: USA: Wyoming | collected...
TTACAAGAAGGAGTGGATGGCATAGGGTTGAGTATCCTCTCCGGGGCTCACAATGCCATCTTCTCAAAAATCATAGCCCTGCTGCAAGAGAAAGGGCTCTCCGATCTATTGGTGTTTGGAGGGGGGACGATTCCTCCAAAGGATCAGGAGCGATTGAAGGCGATGGGGGTTGGTGAAATCTTCACCTCTGGAACCGACACGCGGGAAATTGTGAGTTACCTCAAAGAGGCGTTGGAAAAGAGAGATGAGACCAAAACGAAATCTGTTTAATACCGAGTCAATTGACAAGATAAGGAAAAAGGGAGAGAAGTGGCAAAGGCAGGTTTACCCGACGGAGAAGCAACGGCAGGAGGTCTTTGAGACCCTTTCGGGCATTCCCATTGAACCTATCTATTCTCCTACGCATCTCGCCGAGATGGACTATCTCCGGGATTTAGGTTTTCCTGGAGAGGAACCCTTCGTCCGGGGTGTTCACCCGACGATGTACCGTGGCCGAACCTGGACGCATCGGCAACTTGCAGGTTTTGGCCCTCCTGAGGAGACGAATAAGAGGTATAAATTTCTCTTAAAGCAGGGGGCAACGGGGATCAATGGCGTTTTTGATTATCCAACGTTGCGGGGATATGATTCTACCGATCCCGAGGCCTATGCGGATGTGGGTCGTGGTGGAGTAGCCATCGATACCGTCGAGGACATGCGCATCCTATTTGACGGCATTCCGCTCGATCACGTAAGCAGTTCTTTGGTGACATGTCAACCCATTGGGAATATCAGTGTTCAGTCGATGTACTTTGCCAATGCTCAAGCTCAGGAGATCCCATTCAGTGAACTGAGAGGGACGAGTCAGAACGACTTTCTGATGGAGACAGCGGTTGCGATTGCTCCAGAGGTCTTCCCTCCGAGGGCCTCTTTTAAATTCAGTTGTGATGCGATTGAGTATTGTACGAAGCATGTACCGCGTTGGAACCCTGTTAGCTTTGCTGGCTACAACTACCGTGAGGCTGGGTGTACGGCGATTCAGGAGGTCGCCTTTGTCATTGCGAACGCCATTGCCTGTTCAGAAGAACTCATCAGACGGGGTCTCAATGTGGATCGATTTGCGCCGAGGCTGAGTTTTTTCTTCTCCGGCCACAGTGATTTTTTTGAGGAGATTGCAAAGTATCGTGCGGCGAGGAGGATCTGGTATCGGATGATGAAGGAGCGTTTTGGAGCCAAGGATCCACGTTCCTTAGCCTTGAGATTTCATGTTCAGACAGCCGGTGTTGCTTTAACGGCTCAGCAACCGTTGAACAACATCGCCCGGGCGGCCTATCACGCCCTCTCAGCGGTGCTGGGAGGTGCCCAGTCTGTTCATATCGATGCCTATGATGAGGCACTCTGTACACCTACCGAGCTTTCTTCCCTGACAGCCTTAAGAACGCAGCAGATCTTGCAGTTGGAGACGAGGGTGACCCATACGATTGATCCCCTTGGAGGGTCCTATTTTATCGAGTCTCTGACCAACCAGTTGGAGGAAAAGATTGTTGCCCTTTTGAATGAGATTGAGGCCATGGGCGGCATCGTGAAGAGCGTCGAGAAGGGATGGATACACAAAGAGATCTCAAGTGCGGCTTATGAATGTCAGAAGGCCATCGAGTCAGGGGAAATGCCGATCGTGGGGGTAAATTGTTACAAGATTGAAGACGAGAAACTTCCTGTTGAGCTTTTTAGAGTTCCAGAGACCCTTGAGGTGCAGCGGGCAAAGCTGGAAAAGATTAAAAAGGAGCGGAATTCTACGAATGTTCAAAAGGCCCTGGATACCATCCTCCATTGTTGTGAAAAAGATGGAAACCTAATGGAGGTTGTAGTAGAGGCAGTAAAAGCCCATGTGACAGAGGGTGAGGTCACAAAGATGCTGAAACGATTTTACGGAACTTGGAATCCACCTCTCTTTTGATGGAGAGAAGAACCGTGAAGAAAGGGATCAGGGTATTGCTGGCGAGACTTGGTTTGGATGCTCATTGGAGGGGGAGCATTGTGGTTGCCCATGCCCTCCGAGATGCTGGAATGGAAGTGATCTATATCGGGAATCAGATGCCCAAGGAGATTGTGGAGACAGCCATCCAGGAAGATGTAGATATCATTGGACTCAGCAGTCTTTCTGGGAATCATATGATCTTGGCCCCTGAGGTGGTCAAGATACTTAGAGAAAAAGGGATGAGAGAGACTCCAGTCGTTCTTGGAGGAACCGTCCCTCCGGATGATATCCCAAGACTCAAGGAGGCGGGGATTGCAGGAATATTTGGACCAGGATCATCATTAAAAGAGATCATTCAATTCATATCCGCACTGGGTAAGAAATAATAGCGATGTCGTGTAACCCTCATCCATGATAGCGGTTGGGGGAGTGAGTTCCAATTCATTGTGTCGTCCAATCAAAGGGTTGGGGAAATTCGTTAAAAACGGTATCGAAATGGGTATTCAACCCTTCAGTCCCCTGAAGAGGATCACTGATCTTCAGGAAAGAATGGTCGAGGCAGGGGCCGATGTACTCTTACTCAACTACTCCAGGTCTCTCTTCTATTATGCGGGCACAACGCAACCTTCCTTCCTGGCTGTTACACCAGACGATTACCATCTGATCGTGACGAGTGGGTTCGATTTCGCAATAGAAGAAACCTGGCTTCATCCCAATCAAGTGAGTCCGGGCAAAGGGTATGAAGAGGTGAAAGAGAGGCTGAAGAAATGGGGGATTGAAAGAGGTCGCCTGGGGATGGAGCTCGATATCCTGCCGACGGGTCTATATCTCCGTATCACCAACATGCTGCCCCAATTTACCATGACCGATATGTCAAAAATGGTTTTGGAACAGAGAAAGATCAAAGATGCGAAAGAGGTGGAAGATACGAGAGAGTCTTGCCGAATTGTCCATCAGGGTCACGCAAGAGTCCTTGCGGTCCTTCATGACGGAATGACGGAGCTCGAACTGTCTGCAGAACTAGAAAATGCCTATCGAAAGGCCGGACATGAAGGTTTCTATTTTATCCGCCAGTTCGACTTTTTCATGGGTCAAGGTGTCCTTGCCTCAGGTGAAAATCTGTCGAAGATTGCGGGCAAGGTCCAATCGATTAGCGGAGTTGGTTTGAGCTACTCTCTCCCTCTAGGTGCATCGCGAAAGAAAATAAGAAGAGGGGAGATCATTGTCGTCGATATTCCAACTTACTATCAAGGCTATCACTGCGACCAGAGTCGAACGTACGTCCTTGGGAAACCGCCCGAGTCTTGCAAATCCCTTTATCAGGGGGTGAAGGAGATTGCCGACCGCATGATCCAGGTGTTGAAACCAGGGATTCGATGCGATCATGCTTATGAGACGGCTCTTAGGTTCGCTGCCGAACTCGACCTGGAACCCTTCTTTATGCGGCTGGGAAGGGATCGTAAAAAGGTCCCTTTCATCGGCCATGGTGTGGGTCTGGAGTTGAACGAGCCGCCCATGCTCGGCCAGAGTAGCAAAGAGACGATTGAGGAGGGAATGATCTTCGCCCTTGAATTGGAGATGACGAATGGGCCTGGCGAGGTCGTGAAATTGGAGGATACCCTCTTGATGACGTCTGAAGGGGCTGAGCTTCTTACCCTCACCCCAAGGGATCTCCATGAGGTTTAAAAACATGGCATATTGTCTCTGGTCATAAGGTGCTTTTTTTGTAATCGAGGGGATCGAGTCTTATGGCTTCCATACTGCAGGTCAATAATATTGAAGTGGTCTATAAGGATGTCATCCTTGTTCTGAAGGGGATGTCTTTGGAGGTTGAGGAGGGTAAAATCGTCACCATTCTTGGTAACAACGGAGCTGGAAAAACGACAACATTGAAAGCCATCTCCGGAATTCTCAAGTCAGAAGATGGAGAAGTGACCGATGGTTCCATTGAATTTTATGGAGAGCGAATTGATAAAAAATATCCAGAAGAGATCGTCCGAATGGGGATTTTTCAAGTGATGGAGGGTAGAAGGGTTGTTGAAGATATGACAGTAGAAGAAAATCTTCTGGCTGGGGCACATACTCAACGAGATAGAAAGAAGAGGAAGGAAGATCTGGAGATGGTCTACCACTATTTCCCTCGGCTCATAGAGCGCCGAAGAGTCATGGCGGGATATATTAGTGGAGGAGAGCAACAGATGCTCGTCCTTGGAAGGGCACTGATGTCTCGACCAAGACTCTTATTGCTTGATGAGCCCTCTATGGGACTCAGCCCCCTTCTTGTGGCAGAGATCTTTGAGATTATCCAGAAAATTAATAGAGAGCAAAACGTCTCCATTCTCCTTGTAGAGCAGAATGCAAGGTTAGCACTTTCGGTGGCATACCATGGGTACGTGATGGAGAACGGTCGAATTGTTCTCGACGATACCGTGGAAAAATTGATGGAGAATGCAGATGTTAAAGAATTTTACCTTGGTTTGAGCGAGGTCGGCAAGGTAAAAAGCTATCGGGATGTGAAGCATTACAAAAGAAGAAAGAGGTGGTTGACCTAAGAAGATGGGTTTGATGAAGGGAAGATTCAATGAGTGAGAACATCGCATTTTTTGCTCAACTATTTTTAACCGGCTTGGTTCTTGGAAGCGTCTATGCCTTGGTCGCTCTGGGATTCGTACTGATCTATAAATCGACGAGTATTCTCAATTTTGCCCAGGGTGAATTGTTGATGTTCGGGGCCTATGTCTGTTTGACTCTCATCATAGGACTACGGATCCCATTTTTCTGGGCTTTCTTCCTGACTTTGGCCTTTTCATTTATCCTGGCTGTCCTGTTGGAACGGGTCATCCTCAGGCCGATGATCGGAGAACATATTATCTCCGTTATCATGGTGACCATCGCACTCTCCGTGGTACTCAGGAGCCTCATTCAAATCGTCTGGGGCACTGAGACCAAGGTTTTCCCTCGAATCTTCTCTGAGGAGCCGATACGTTTCTTTGGTCTTTTCATCGCTGAAATTCACCTCTATAGCCTGATCTTTGCCATAATCTGTGTGGCCCTGTTTGCCCTCTTTTTCAAATTCAGCGCAGCGGGCATAGCCATGCGCGTCACCGCCTTTGATCAGCAGATCGCCCAAAGCTTAGGGATAAACATCAAGAGAATTTTTGCATTATCCTGGGCCATCTCCGCCATCGTCTCCTCCATTGGCGGAATCATCTTGGGAAATATTAACGGAATAAACAATGCTCTTGCCGCTATGGGGCTTAAGGTCTTTCCCTGTGTCATCCTGGGAGGATTGGACAGTATTCTTGGGGCCATCGTTGGAGGATTTTTTATTGGGGTCCTCGAAAATTTTGCTGGAGGGTATCTCGATCCTGTCTTTGGCGGTGGGGTAAAAGATGTGGCGCCCTTTGTAGTTCTGGTTGTCGTGTTGATGATCAAGCCCTACGGTCTCTTTGGAAAGATCAAAATTGAAAGATTGTAGAGAGGATCTTTAAGAGAGAGGATGGTGGAGAATGCCTTGCGGATTGTTTCATATCAGGTATAAGACCGATGAACGAATCTTTAAGACGATCTGGGTCGGGTCTTGGTTAATTGCCTTTGCCTTGTTTATCCTTCTATTACCTTTGCTTGTTAGGGATTACATTCTTTATGTCACTAACATGATCTTTCTCTTTATTGTTGGAGCAATCGGTCTCAATATCCTCACGGGATTCACCGGTCAAATCTCTATAGGACACGGAGCATTTGTTGCAGTCGGGGCTTATACCTCCGCCATTCTTACCACCAAGTTGGGACTTCCCTTCTGGGTCGCCTTGCCCATTGCAGGTTTTTTTGCAGCCTTCATTGGAATGATCTTTGGTATCCCTTCCCTTAGGATCAAAGGTCTCTATTTGGCCATCGCCACTTTAGCTGCACAGTTTATCATCGATTATACCATTGTCCACTGGGAACGTTTGACCAACGGTATCACAGGAATGTTTGTCCCCTCACCGACTCTGTTTGGGTTTGTTTTTGACAATGACAAAAAATTCTACTATCTTCTTCTTGGGTTTGCCCTGGCGGCGGTTGTATCGGGAAGAAATCTTTTTAGAACCAGAGTGGGAAGAGCATTTATCGCCATCCGGGATAGGGATATCTCCGCTGAATTGATCGGGGTAAACATCTTCAAGTATAAGCTTCTCGCCTTTGGTATTAGCTCCTTTTATGCCGGGGTTGCTGGGGGCTTATGGGGTCACTATACTAATGTCATCACCCCCGAACATTTTACCATTGTCTTATCGATTGACTATCTGGCTATGATCATTGTTGGCGGTCTGGGAAGTATCCTGGGCACCGTGTTTGGTGTCGCCTTTATAATCATTGTCCCTGAACTGTTAACTACTGCTGGGATCTTGTTAAAAAGCACCTTCGGAGAAATTACGACCTTAATTTCAGCGATCAAAGGATTGGTTTTCGGTGTCGCGATCATCCTTTTCCTCGTTTTTGAACCAGATGGTCTCTCTGATATATGGAGAAGAACCAGAGACTATTGGAAGCTATGGCCATTTTCCTATAGATAAACAAGCGATAAGGAGGTGATGAAAAGGTTCTTTCTGTGTTGTGAAGTAGAAGGGTGGGGCAAGAAAACTTTTAAAAGAAAGGAGACATAAAATGGAACGACATGATCGATTGGTATTAGGTATTTTGGGGATGGTGGCTTTGGTCTTTGTCTTATTAGGAGGTCTAAGTGCATATGCAAAAGAGACGATCAAAATTGGTGGCATTGTAGATCTAACCGGCCCCACCAATGACATTGGAGTACCTTATGCCGAGGGTGCAGCAGACTATTTTGACAAGATCAATAAGGAGGGCGGAATTAAGGGAAGACTGATTGAATACTTCCCGATCGATTATGCATACAAGCTTCCTCAAGCCATGGCCGCTTATAAGAGGTTGGTGACGGAGCACAATATCATTGCTCTCATTGGATGGGGAACAGGAGATTGCAAAGCCCGCATTCCATTGATCAATAAGGATAAGGTCCCTCAGTTTTCAGGTGGTTTCGCCCTCGACCAGACCGAGCCATACACCCCTTATAACTTCGCTCACATGATCAGCTATGAGCACCAGATCATTGGCATGATCCAATATGCGAAGAGTAAACCTGTCGAAAAGGGGCGTAAGGTGAGGATAGCCTATGTTTACTCGGATGCTGAATACGGCCGGGCTCCCATCCGAGCACTTAAAGAACGAAACATTGCAGAAAAGATGGGCGTGGAGCTTGTCGATGAGCAAATTATCAGCCAGACAGCGACTGAGGCTGTTTCCCAGGCATTGACTCTAAAGAAAGCTAAACCCGACTATGCCATTGTGGTTCTCACACCCAAACCAGCATCCGTCTTCATTAAAGATGCCAAGAAGGTGGGACTTGAGACGACTATTCTGGGATTTTCTTTCCTGGGAGATTACTCATTGCTCAAACTTCTGGGTGATGCTGGAAAAGGTTTGATTGTCGCAGCACCTTGTTCCTATGGCCATGAGATGGATGTACCTGGGATAAAGAAAATTTGGGACTACAATAAAAAGTACCGTCCAGAGAGAAAGGTGATTGATTTACAGTATGTCTATGGTTGGCTTTATGGGATGATGATCGAAGAGGGGTTAAAAAGGGCTGGAGATAAATTGACAGGAGAGGGTTTAAAAGATGCCCTAGAGACATTTAGAAACTTCGAGACCGACGGGATTTCGAGACCCCTCACCTTTACCTCCACGGATCACAGAGGGTCCTATGAGTTCAAACTCTCGATTGCAAACCCGGAAAAAAGTACTTTTGAGTCCTTCTCGGACTGGATCAAAGTGGAGAAGTGAGATCATGTGAGAAATGAGCGTTTATGCCCTTCATCATTGAGGGGCATAAACGCATAATTGGAAAAGAGGTGATCATGGTCAACCGACCAGAAGGAATTTATCACCAAAAGGAGATTATGGGTTTGAGGGAGCGAGAGGCCTATTTGAACGCTCGGTTAAGAGATATTGTGGCTCATGCCTACAATTGCTGCAAAGCAGTCAAGGAAAGACTGGATGGCATTGGGATCAAACCCTCTGATATCCAGACCGTTCATGATCTTGGAAAATTGCCCATTCTAAGGAAATCGGATCTACCACGGATTCAGAAAAGGGATTTACCCTTTGGAGGTCTCTCAAGCATCCCTCCCCATCAATTGAGGAGGATCTATATCTCCCCAGGACCTACTTATGATCCTTATGGCAATGAGAAGGATCCCTGGAGAATGGAAGAGGCATTTTACTCCGCAGGATTTAGAAAAGGCGATGTTGTTCAGAATGCTTTTTCTTACCATATGACTCCGGCCGGTACTATTTTTGATGAGGCTTTGGGAAATTTGGGCTGTGTCGTCATTCCAACAGGCGTTGGCAACATTGAGAATCAGATTGAGGTACTGAAGGATTTACCCCTTACTGGATATATTGGACCGGCTGGATTTTTGCTTTCCCTCATCCGTAAGGCAGAAGAGTTGGGTTACAATCCTCGGACCAATCTTGGCTATGAAGTGGCTTTTACGTCTGGAGATATGTTGGCAGAAACGATGCGTAACGAAATGGAAGAGAGGCGTGGGATCAGGGTCAGACAGGGCTATATGACTGCGGACACAGGATCCATTGCCTATGAGTGCAGCGAGAAAGCAGGAATGCACTTTTCTACGGGTGTCATCGTTGAGATTCTCGACCCGATCTCGAAAAAAGCAGTTAGCCAAGGGGAGGTGGGAGAGATTGTGGTCACGAACTTTAACCAAATATACCCGCTCATTCGATTTGCCACAGGGGACCTCTCTTTCATCAAAGATGGCCTCTGCAATTGTGGGAGAACTGCTCCACGGTTGGAGAAGATTGTAGGCCGGGCCGACGAATCGACTAAAGTGAAGGCGATGTTTATTCATCCTCATCAGTTGCAGGAAGTGGTCAGCTATTTTTCCGAGGTTCGTGACTATCAGTTAGTCGTCAATCGGATCACCGGAAAAGATGAAATGAGTTTGCAGATCGAACTGGTCTCTGAAGAGATTGATAGAGACGCGCTGAAGGCCAGGATTGCATCAAAATTCAACGAGATATTAAGGTTAGATACCAAGGTCGAATTTATCCCCCGCGGCACTCTGCTGCCGAACCATAAAAAGATTGAGGACAGGAGAAAGTGGGAATAGAGGTTTCAAGAAAGGGGAGAAAGAATGTTCTCAAAAGTTTGGGATGAGAAGTCAGAAAACATTTCCCGGAAGGTTTTAGAGAGAATTAGGTTAAAGAAGTTAAAAAATCAGCTTCGGCATTGTTACAAAAATACGCAATATTACAGAAATAAATTCAATGAAATAGGAATCAAACCAGAGGATATTTCAACTTGGGAAGATTTTAGGAAATTACCAATTCTTATGACCAAACAGGAGGAGAGATTAAGTGAATTGGAATCCAGAGAAAAGCTGGGACACACATATGGTATGCATCTTGGGGTGCCTCCAGAAAAAATGATAATTATCAGAAACACCTCCGGTACTACCGGTAATCCTACTTTCAGCTATTCCTATACTGAGGCTGATTATGAAAGATTTAAACAATGCCTGGCCAGAGTTTACTGGTTAGCCTCACTGAGACCCGGTGATAGGGTTCTCAATTGCTTTCCCGTTTTAGGAGGTATTCATGGCAGTGGAGGATTATGGGGAGGTGCAATGATCCATATGAAAGTTATTCCCCTCGAGGTGGGTGCAGAATCTGGCCCTGAAAAGACAATTCAATATTCCTTGCTGACGAAGCCTAATGGCCTATTAGCGTCCCCTTCTTTTGCAGAGGCCTTGATCGACGTTTGTCCTAAAGTAACTGGAAAGGAAATAAAGGAGTTGGAGATTAAGAAACTATTGCTGACAGGAGAACCAGGGATTGAGATCCCGGCTATAAGAAAAAGGATGGAGGAAGGCTTTGGTGGAAAGTGGTTTGTCTGGTGGGCGTTATACGGTGAGGTTTGTGCCTCATCCTGTGGATTAGAAGAATATCAGGGAATGCATGAAGTAGCTCCTGATTTTTGCGTTCATGCGGAAGATTTAGTGGATCCAGTCACCAAGAATCCATTGGAAATAGAAAAGGGTGTCATCGGAGAAGCGGTCATGACGGCCTTGGGCCGTGAAGGCCTTTCTTTTATCAAATACGAGACAGGAGATGTAATTCAAGTTTTTACTGAACCGTGTGAATGTGGCTATCCGGGTCCGGGCTATCGTTTTAAAATGATTGGGAGGGTAGAAGACATGCTTCTGATAGAGGGTGTTCGGGTTTTCCCATTAGCATTAAGACAGATTATAAATTCTTTTTCACCTAAACTAACTGGAGCCATGAGGATAGTCTTGGCCGAGAAACCACCCAAGATAAACCCTCCGCTGAGAATTAAAATAGAATATGGATATGGGATCGAAAAAGGGCAATTATTAGGTTTAGAAAGAGAAATAAAGGCGAAGATCCAAGAGGGATTAGGCATTGGTTCTGAAATTGAATTCTTACCCCCAGCCTCCCTTGGGAAAAGTGTTTGGAAGACTTCCATCTTTGAAAAAATGTTTAACCAAGAAGGTTGATCAATGATTGATAATAAAAACTCTCAACTCATCATTGAAAAGGTAAGTCTATCCTTCGGGAAAGTACAGGCCCTCACATCGGTCAACACCCAGATTAAGAGAGGCCAGATATTTTCTATTATCGGGCCCAATGGCGCAGGGAAAACATGTTTACTGAATTGTATTAATCGATTCTATAAGGCGGATGAAGGAAGAATTTTTTTTGAAGGGCATGAATTGACGAAACTACCCTCCCATCAAATTGCCGAGTTGGGTATTGCAAGGACCTTTCAAGGGGTCGAACTATTTAAGGGACTGACCGTTCTTGACAATATCAAGCTTGGAGCTCACGTGCGCCTCAAGACAGGCGTCTTTTCAGCTCTAGCATATATCGGCAAGGCCCACAGGGAAGAGATGCACCTACGGGAAGAGGTAGAAGAAAAGATTATTGATCTCCTTGAAATCGAGGCCATCAGAAAAAAAGTGGTGGGGACCCTTCCCTATGGGTTGCAAAAACGCGTTGAACTGGGCAGAGCCTTGGCGATGAGGCCCAAATTAATGTTGCTCGACGAACCCATGGCTGGCATGAATCTCGAAGAGACAGAGGATATGGCCCGTTTCATCCTCGATGTCAATGAAGAGTGGGGGACGACCATCGTCTTAATTGAGCATGACATGGGTGTAGTCATGGACATTTCTGATACAGTTTGTGTTCTTAACTTTGGGGAAAAAATCGCCGAAGGGCTACCTATGGAGGTCAGGAAGAACCCCCAAGTGATCGATGCCTATCTTGGGGAGGAAGAGCTCACTTATTCGAGGCTGCAGGCATCATGAGAGGATCGGTCGATGGAATCAGTTACTTTACCTGCCCTGTTAATTCGGAATAAGGAAAGATTCGGGGCGAGAAAAATCGCCTTGCGGGAGAAGGAATTTGGGATCTGGCAAGAATATTCATGGGAGGATTACTATGAGCATGTGAAGAATTTTAGTTTAGGTCTTCAATATCTTGGATTTCAAAAGGGAGACAAGCTGGCCATCATCGGGGATAATCGTCCGGAATGGGTTTGGGCTGAGTTGGCTACTCAGTGCGCTGGAGGAATCTCTTTGGGGATCTACCAGGACTCCATTCTTACAGAGGTTGCCTATGTGATTAATCAGTCCGAGGCAACTATGGTCGTCGCAGAGGACCAGGAGCAATGTGACAAGCTCTTGGCCTTAAAAGAACAGATCCCCCGAGTTGTTAAAATAATATATACCGATCCAAAAGGAATGAGAAACTATGATGACCCTCTGCTCATCAGTTTTTCTGAAGTCGAAGACATCGGGAAGAAGAAAGGAAACTCACAGTCCTTTGGGGAGAATATTCAAAACCTCAGAGAGGATGATATTGCCCTTATCGCCTATACTTCTGGTACGACAGGATTCCCAAAGGGTTCGATATTAACTCATAAAAATATGATCACCATGGCTAAAAATCTGAACCAGGTTGATCCAAAATTTGAAGAGGATCAATTTGTATCCTTTCTTCCTCTCCCTTGGGTTGGTGAACAGATGATGGCCGTTTCAACTTCTCTTCTCATAGGTTTTACTGTGAATTTTCCAGAGGAACCTGAAACAGCGATGGAGGATCTTTATGAAATAGGGCCCAACCTTGTCTTTTCTCCTCCTCGGATTTGGGAGGGGTTATCCCGTTCCATCATGGTCAAAATCCGAGATGCATCTTTCTTCAAACGCTTCATCTACAATCTTTCCTTACCTATTGCCTATAAATGGGCTGATTTCAAATTCGAAAAGATAAAACCGGCATGGTACTGGAAGGCCTTATACTTCCTGACCTATATTGCTGTTTTTCGGGCATTGAAAGATCGCCTTGGTTTTTCCAGGATCAGAAGTGCGATGACGGGAGGAGCTTTGTTGGGACCAGACGTGTTCAGATTTTTCCACGCCCTTGGTATCGAGTTGAAACAGATATACGGGCAAACTGAGATCTCAGGAATCTCAACTATTCACCGTTTGGGGGATGTAAAATTTGATACTGTAGGGTTACCCATTCCCGAAACAGATATCAAAATATCCGAAGAGGGTGAAATCCTTTCAAGGAGCCCAGCTTTATTTCAGGGATATTGGAAAAATCCTGAGGCAACGACTGAAACATTAAGGGATGGGTGGTTGCACTCAGGGGATGCAGGATACTTCACAAAGGAGGGTCATCTGGTTTGCATTGATCGAGTCAAGGATCTGATGCAGCTTATCGATGGGACAAAATTCTCTCCCCTTTTTATTGAAAATAAACTCAAGTTTTGCCCCTACATTGTAGAAGCAGTCGTCATCGGCCATCAAAAACCTTTTATTGGTGCCATTTTATCCATTGATTTCAAACACACTGGAAAGTGGGCCGAAGAACACGGTATCCCTTATACGACCTATTCCGATCTTTCGTCCAAAAAAGAGGTTTATCAGCTCGTCGAGAAGGAGGTCTATAGGGTCAACAAGACATTGCCCAAAGAGATGCAAATCCGCAAATTTGTTCTCTTATATAAAGAACTGGATGCCGATGATGAAGAGTTGACTCGAACGAGGAAGGTAAGGCGCGGGTTTATCAGCGAAAAATATAAGAGAGAGATTGATGCCATCTATGGTGACCACGAGAACGTACCGGTTGAGACGATGATCAAATATCAGGATGGAAGGACAGCCACGGTTCAAAGAAATCTCTATATCCATACGATGAGGAGCGATGAAGAGTATGAGGCCCTGTTCAAGAAAAGAAGATGGTGGAGATGGAGAGAATAAACCTGACAGTTGCAAAACGGACACGGGCAAACCGCCCTTCAAGGCTTCGGAAGGCGGTTGTTTTGAGAATTTAAAGGTATCGGAGGACATCACTCCAAGTGAATTCTAGTAGGGGAAAGGGACGAGAGTGCCAATTCGGCCAAAGGTTCGCCTCGAAGCCTCTCCGAACGGCTTGCCCATGTCCGTGTCGTCAAAAGTCTATGCAACGTTAAGGTAAAGAGTGGAAAAAATTTGTAATGCGTCACTGAAGCGTGGGAATCCCCCTTTTTGAAAAATCAAAAAAGTACTTGCGTTCCAACTTCCCTTGTGTTAAAGAGAGGGCATGGGAGAATGGATCAGATACCGTGGCAAGAATTATACCCTTAGAGAGATCAATGAAATTAGAGAAATTCTTGTAGCCTATCGAGACCG
>Ga0315284_10009671_pt1 | contig 13740 bp, 26 predicted proteins | sample YL17G09_16_MG_FD_203696 | JGI IMG/M metagenome (GOLD analysis project Ga0315284, IMG submission 203696) | Sediment microbial communities from Yellowstone Lake, YNP, Wyoming, USA - YL17G09_16 | ecosystem: Environmental > Aquatic > Freshwater > Lake > Sediment | place: USA: Wyoming | collected...
CATATGATGATATTGATTATTCGTATTTCGACAAACAAGATGAGATAAAAACTATTTTATTTTCTGATTTTTTATATCGTAACAATCCTACCTTTACTAAACACGTTCCTTGGAAAGTAGTGCCATTTCCAAGACTAAAGAAAATCTGGGAAGATTATATGACCAAAGGCATTGTTCGTGATGAACGTGGTATTGAAATAATAGAAAATATCATGATTAACAATACAATGAAGATTATAATTTTCACCAATCTGGCAGGACATACAGAATGGGGTGACCAAGAAGCGATTGATGATAATATTGGTTATTGGGTTGACGAACAATTAAATTGTGCCTTAGCACCAAAGAAAGAAGATAGAAGTCAATTAGAAATTCCATTCGAAAATCCTGAAAAGGGATTTATACAAAAAACACCAATAAAAGAACCTGAACCATGTGACGGAACTGTTCATCCATTTGTTGCACAATATATTGAAGAAAAATATGACCCAGAAAGCATGAATAGAACTAAAATTAAAAAAATGCTTTATGAAGAAATGACTGATAAATTTTTTGATTATTATGTGAATGACCCAGAAGGTAAAATGGGTGGTTTTATTAGCGATTATGGATTAAAACCACTGGAAACATTGCTTGGTCAGTTATATAATGCCAAAGATGCTGAACAAAAACTTGTTATAATTGATAAAATGCTTAATGTTGTACATCAACGCAGTGATATTGCTTCATGGTTTGTCGAAGGTGGCTCACGTGCACTTGCACAATTAAGTGGTGGATATCACGATACTGAAGAAGATAGTGCAATTTCTGGGTCATATAAAATGCATGATTATTAGAAAATATTTTCCACTAAAAGCCCGTTATTCTCTATTCTTAGATAAAAATTTCCACTATTATTGACTTTTCAGCGATTATTTTCTATTTATGGTAAAAATTATTTTATCTTAAATTTATTATTTATATGAATATCAACGAATTATTTGAAAAAATACAAGACAAATTTCTTCCAGAAGAATTAAATGGTGAATTTCAATTACAAGGGAATTGCATTGTTTGGACATATAACATTGAAAATGATAGTGAAGAAATTCCACCACCAATTGATGATGAAGATGAACTTCATTTTAATTTTGAATCAATAAGTGCTGAAGAATTATTACAAGAAGCATTTAATAGTGATTCAGAAAAATTTAAAGAATTACTTGATGAATTAGATGAATCAGATAATTGGACAATTTCAGAATCAGAAACCAACGAAAATGTAATTTCATTCAAGATATTCTAAAAAATTATGCCCATTTCCATTTATATCCTTGTGATGTAGTAAACTTACTATTACAACATCCATATATTGTTTTGGTGAAGAACCCAAAATTTTTGAGTTCTTTAGGACTAAATGTACCTATAAGTATATCATTCATGGTATATTGTCGAATATGTTTCAGTTCAATTCTATTACTACCCTTAGCGTTTTTTTCAGAATACGGTTCAATTTTTACTGCGAAATTATTTTTAGTGAAAAACCACATGTTGTTTTTAAATTTATATAATTTGGTAGTATTATAATTATTTCTACAGCATTTTAAAACTGCACTTCCATTACTTTTAGTATAATCACGTGTTTCATTTGAACAATTCCAAGTTTTAATATAATTACCATCTAAATCATATTGTAATATGTGTTTAAATTCATCATTCAACTCAACCAAATCACCAATTGATTCATCATTATAATATTTCCAGAAATAACCATCAATTTTTCTACCTCCATTACTTTTACATGCCCTATGAATATGATTTGTTCTATACTGAGGATATTTAATTGATAAATCGGTTATATTTTCAAAAATCTCAATAACAATACCACTAATACTATATTTTATAATTCCTTGTTTATTAGAAATCATATTATTTCTTTTTTCACGAGTAAATATTGCACCTGAAGCACCATCACCACCATTTGTTAGATTGGTTAGTAAACCCAATTTTAAATCACGTCTTCCAATCATATTTATTAAGTATCTTTCCAATCTAAATGCGGAACATTCAGAAATATTTTCATATAATTTAATGATAATTGGTTTCAAATTATTTCTTTTAATCTTATCGAGTGTTCTTTGTTTTATTATATTACATTTATCTGTGGTATATAGATGTACTAAATTCCGATTATCTTTTCCCTTTCCCACATAAAACGGTTCAAATTTGAAACAATGTTTCCCAAAAGAATACTTGCCCTCTTTTAGAGGATTCAAATAAATATAAACATAATAATTAAACATTTTTCTATACTTTAAATATAAATACTTGCCCATGAAATTTTTTATTGGGTTTTCATGTTTTTTATTGAAAAAAATAATACATTTGTAATTACATTAAAACATGTTGATATGGGAGGAAATGCATTAAAAAATACGTTTACGGAAAGGAAAACGACAGAGCTATTTAATTTGATAGCTAAGGACGTATTGTATGGTATTAATACGGTATTGTATTATGAATCACACATAATTAAATGTTATCACACAAAAGAAACTCATGGTGATATGGATGTTTTAATTAAAATACCACCAAATAATGATAATCAGAATATTATTAATTTTATTAAAAATCACTATAAGCCAAATGAAATGATTAAAAATGGTAATGTAATTTCATTCGATTATCAACAATTTCAAATTGATTTTATATTAATTAATGAAATCAATTGGAGTATTGCTAAACATTATTTTGACTACGATTGTTGTGGCAATGTAATGGGTAAGACCTTTCATAAGTTTGGTCTATCATATGGCTGGGAGGGTCTGTTCTATAAGTTCAGAAACTTTCATGGCAGTAATTCTCAAGATATTCTGCTTACTAATGATGTAAGAAAAATCTTTGACTTTGGTGGTTATGATTATAACAGATACATAAAAGGTTTTGAAACATTAGAAGAAATCTTTAATTTCTGTATCGACAGTAAGTACTTTGATACAGAAATGTTTCAAATGGAAAATCTTAAGAGTATTGATAGGAAAAGAAATCGTAAAAGAGGTTCATATCATTTATTTTTAAACTACTTGAAGGACAATGTTATTGAAACTAAATATCAGTTTGAAGCAGACAAGGACATCTATCTTCCAAAGATTGCGGAATACTTTATTGAAGCTGCACTTATGGAAGAACTTGAAGCATTGAAAGAAGTGGACAGAAAAAACAAAATCATTTCACAAAAATTTAATGGTGATATGGTAATGCAATGGCTTCCTAATCTACAGGGTAAAGAATTAGGTACTGCAATGGGTAAATTTAAATCAGCAGTTGGTGATGAATTTGAAGAATTTATTCTACAGAGTGATTATGAAACAATTCATAATTATTTTATGAAAGTTTATAATGATAGAACAGATAGCTAAGGGTAAAGAAAAAAATAATATTCTGAAATACGGAAGTAAAAACCTAAATACGGAAAATTGGAAGGTTTATCATCCAAGCGGAAGACATATGTTCACTTGTGGTGAGAAAAAAGCACAGTGGTATTTAGATAGAGATTTAGCAATTGAATTTAAAACAAAAAAAATTAAATTATTATTTACTCCAAGAGGTAATGGTTTTGAAGATAATGAAGAATTTGGTCGTGGAATAAGAGAATCCAGATGTGTTGTTGGTGGACTTGAAGAAGGACTGCAAAGACATCATATTGTGCCTTATTGTTACAGGACTTATTTTCCTAAAGCATTTAAATCAAAAAATCATCATGACGTTGTTTTAATCAATCATGAAATACATAGTGATTATGAACAATTAGCAAATCAGTTCAAAGACGAGATTGGTAGGATGTTTAATGTTAAATCAATTAACGAATTTAATATTGAATATACAACAAAGTTGCGGGAAATTGGTAAAAAGAATTCAATACTTTTAAATGCTATTCATTCATTATTTAAATGTTATAATAAAATTCCACGTAAAGTAATTCTGGAAAAACTACAATTTATTTCTAATGAAACAGAAATACCGTTTAAGAGAATTAAAGGCTATTCTTATGTTCAAATGTATAAGATGTATGAATTATTGGAAGAACAACACATAATCGAAACAGAGGCATTTAAAGTGGAAAATAGAAAACTATACGACCACGGCTATCATGTTGTACAAAAACTTGATACAGATGAAAAAATCGAAGACTTTGTTAAACTTTGGAGAAATCATTTTATTGACACCATGCAACCACAATTTATGCCAACAGGTTGGTCAATTGATTTTAGAATTAAAACAAAAATATGAAAAGTCTTGCATATTAAAAATATATTAATTAATATTGTAATATAAAATTCAAAAAAATGAAATTACATAAAGCATTAAAATTAAGAAAAAGTTTAGTTGGTGAAATCACCAAACTCAAACAACAAATCAAAGAAAAAAACTCATATTTGGAAGGTTCAAAGAACGGTGAAAAATTTGATGTTCAGAAATTCTATAATGAGCTTCTAATAAAAATTGATGAACTTACGGGGTTAAAGTTCGTAATCAATGAGGCAAATAAAGAAATTCAGGCTAAAATATACACGCTTTCCGAATATAAAGCACTTATTGCTTTCTGGAATGAAGTAAGCGTGGTGGAAGGAACTCAAGTGATTGGGTATTCAGATAAAATTCAGTCATATGTTGTTCAGTTTGATGAAGCAAAACGTAATGAAATCGTTAAAGATTATCAAAAAAGAGTTGACGCTTTGCAAGAAGAACTTGACGAATATAATTATACTACTGATATTCCGTGGGATTTACCCGAATAAAGAAACTGGAGTGTGTTGTTTGATAATTAATTGGTGCTGCTACAATTCTGACATGGTAACGATAGAGATTCCGAATGTTCAATCTACATGAATTCATATCGTAAAAATTCAGAACTTAAAACTTAAAATTCATTACCGCAAAACTTTTAATTACAGGCGCACACTCCTTTTATTTTCATAAAAAACATTTTAAAAATGGATAATTCATTGAAATTTGATTATAGTGATATTGTTTTAGTTCCCAAAGCACAAACGAACATCTCACACAGAGAACAATGTGACCCATATGTTATTTTTGGGCATAATGCAATTGATATTAATACATTGCCACTCATTGCATCACCAATGGATACTGTGGTAAGCAATAAAAACTATAAAGAATTTATTAGAAATGATATCATACCATCTATTCCAAGAGGACAATATGCATTTGACCATTATGTTGATAACAAACAATATTTTCAATCATTTGGATTATGTGAAATTGAAAATACTTTAAAATATTTAAATTCAACATCCCAACCAGTAAACAAAAATCATTTTTTTAATTATCATAACATACTTATTGATACAGCAAATGGTCACATGTCTAAAATTGTTGATATTATTAAAAAAATAAAAAAAGAATTTCCAAAGATTATAATTATGGTGGGTAACATTGCTAATCCAGAAACATTTAAAATTTTGGGAGAAGCAGGTGCAAATTATGTTAGATGTTCAATAGGTACGGGAGCAGGTTGTACAACAGCAGCAAATGTTGGTGTTAATTATCCATTGGGTTCACTAATAAGTGAATGCCGTAAAATAAAAGACGCTCATGGTTCGTTAAAAGATGTTAAAATTGTTGCTGATGGGGGAATTCAAAATTATTCGGATGCGATAAAGGCACTTTGTTTGGGTTCAGACTATGTTATGATTGGTAATCTTTTTAATAAATCAATTGAATCTGCAGGATTTAACTATTTATATGGTGTGAAAATTAATAATAAATTAGCAAAATTATTATGGAGATATAATTTTCCAATAAAAAAGAAATATAGAGGCATGAGCATTAAAGCAGTTCAAAGAAGTTGGGGAAAATCAAAATTAGTAACTGCAGAAGGTATAACTAAATATCAAAAAGTAGAATATACACTAAATCAATGGACTGAAAATTTTAAAGATTATCTAAAGTCTGCAATGAGTTATAGTGGTGCAAAAACATTACAGGAGTTTATTGGCAATTCTGAAATTTGCCAGATTACTAAAAACGCATATGATAGATTTAACAAATAAAAGTGTTGAACAAATTAATGAACTAATTCAAAAATATACTCCAGTATTAGAACTTTTTATAGAAAAAGAAGAACATATACCTTATCTCGCATATATAATTGATTTAGGGGTTAATCACATTAAGACAAAACATAATAACCTAACTGTTGATTGGAAATCGTGGACAGTATTTATTATCGAAAAAAAATATTTTGATAATAAAATCAGAGTAGAATCAGATATAATTACAATAATTGATAATTTTGTTGAATTTTTTAATAAAGAATATCAGAAGTACATCGATGATTTGGGTATGTTCGCAAGTGAATATGATAGGGATAGAGGATTTATTTATATGTTTTTAAGAAAATAAAAAATCGGTAGTTATGCTACCGATTTTTGTTTATACCAGCATTTCAATAGATTTTGTCAAGTATTTAAAAAATCCAATAACTGGTCTTCGTATTTCAGTTTTAGAAGTTCTAAGTTTTTAATTTTATTATCGGAAATACCATACTTATTAAAATTTACAATCTTTACTTCAAGTTCAGCAATTTTATGTTCTAAAATCTGAATGTCTCGTTCTTTGCTCATGGTTTTGTTTTTTAATTTAAATTAATTTAATATAAATACTAAAATCGTTGCTTTTTAATCTTGTTTTTACTATATTTGTTTAATAAAATATTTAACATGGAAGCATATATTAAATACCAAAGATTTGTCAGAAAACTTAATGGGGATAAAGAAATTCAGAAATTTCTGGACGAAATCGTAACTGATGGTTGGGAAATAATATGTTATAATGAAACCATAATAGATTTCGTCACTCTAAATGTTACAATTCTTGGTGGTAAAAAACAAAGCAACGTACTATGAGCAAAAATTCTGGATACTTAGTGGAAACAAAGAATGGCGAACAAGGAAGAACTTATCATCGTGAAGGTCTTGTGAATAAAAAAATGGTCGTACATATTGAAAAAGAGGGCAAAGATTTAAAGATGCTCTGTGACCCTAAAACAGTAAAAATAATTGGATTTATTGATTAAATTTAAAATTCACAGAAATAATTTGTAATTCCTAATAGTATTTATTGGAAAGCCATTTCTAATGAAATTTTCAAGACTATTACAAATTATCAAAGAAGAATTTGAAAACTGGTATAATGACGAACCAAGTTTAGCTGATAAATATTATGAGAAAAAAAATATTACCACACAAGAACCTCAACAAACGAATCAAATTGATGCAGAGTTGGTTGGTTATGTGGACAAGCAAGGTCAGAATTCAATAACACCAATTCCTGTTTATAAAAATCCGAAAAATCTTAATGGTTTTACTAAAGAAACACGTGGCATTTTATTAAGTAATGGTGATTTTTATGTGGCACAATCATATAATGCATTACATGATAATATTTTAAGCATGTTGGCAGCAAAAGGTGTCGTGTCATATAAAGCAACACATAATTACGATAGGGATTTTCCAGAAGAATTTGTTGCAGTACAGAGAACATTTAATACAAACAACTTTGGACAATCTATGGCATACGATGAATTTCCATTACATTATCAAGAAATGTTTGAAATTGGTACACAAAAACAACCATATACATTTAAACCCACCTTCTTCGTATAATGCAATATCGGTTTAATGGAAAATTTCTAATTTTTTCTAATTATTTCTAATTTTTTAGTTGAAAATCAAATAATTATCTTTTGATAACATTTTCATAGAAAGTATTGTTTGTAATCCAGCTTCAAGTGCTTCTTCATAAGTTTTAAAGCCATTAAACAAGTCTTTGCCATAATAACTCGAACCAAGACGACTTGCAACCTGTTTGCCTTTTGGTAATATCATCAAAGTATAATAAAAACCGTTCCCAGATTCAACTCCAAACGTCCTGTAATTGACTTCAACACTATAATCATGCCTTTTCCTTAACCATGTTTGTAGAACAGCCTGTGTTGGTGCAGAACGACCTTCTCGCTCATTCCAGTTATATTCACCCCTCTCAGGGTCTTCTGTTTGAAATTCCCAACCAGTTTTCAATTTAATATAATAACCAATTGTTGGAATATCAAAACCCTTTTCTTTTGCAAGTTTTGCTGTTTTATTAGTAATAAACGTATCGTACATGATTATAGTTTATTAAATTCTGGAATCCAATGTTTTGGAAGTCGCTTCAATATAATTGTTTTTTCTCGCAGTTCTTCCATACTAATTTCATGACCATATGCACCAGAATATGGTCTTATTGTGTATTTTCTTTCATTCTTTGAACGCACACCTTTTTTAGACCTCGATGGTTCAAAAATACCCACGCTGTCTTTCCAGAAATTCCAATGACCTCTTGTTTGACCGTGATGCCACATTGATTTGTAACAAAAATAATGTGTGTAATTCTTTTTCAAATATGCGTCAACCTCTCCACGATAACCTCTTAGAATAAAATTACCAGCGTTTCTTGAATATACAAACAGCAAGGTAAATGCACCTTCATACCAATCAGGTTTACCACTTGCAGGAACATCAATGATAGGATAGGATTTTTTGATTTTAATTGTCTTGTTTTCCATAATTATTGTGCAAAAAATTGTACATGATATTCTTCTCTGTCAATTGCTTTGGTAACTGTGAAGCTAATGTCCATCCCCCAGATTAATTTATATTTAAGTAATATCCAAATCATATTCCATGTCCAGAGGAAATATTTTCTTTTCGTTGCTGTGTGTCGCACCCAATATGCGAGAATTTGTTTTCTTTCAATGTCTTTCATAATAATAATTTTTAAAAGTTTGGGAAGGTGCTGAAGTATATCGGTTAGTTAAGCTTATATATTGTTCACCAGACTCCAGCACCTTTGGGTTATTGTTAAGCGTTCTATAGTTGACACCACTATCTGTCTTGCGACAGAACCCAAACAGTATTTTTATTTTACTTTATATTTTCTTGGACGTTTTGCTGTTTTCGTATAACTTGATTTAATACTAATCCTTCTTACGTTAGAGGAAGTCGATTTCTTAGACTTGATAATCCTCATATGACCTTTTCTGTACGGCATATTATTTTTATTAAAATGTTATAAAATTGATTTTATTAATCCTATTAATACAAGCGTAAATGCAACGACCTCAATCCACCATGTATGATTTTTATATTTTATTATAAACGATGGAATAGTAAAAAGAAGAAATAATACAACTAAATACCACATATGATAATCAAACCATAAGGATAAATAGGATAATAATATTCCAGCATTGGTGAAAAACACATGAACTCTTCCTTCCATTGTTTCTTTGAATCCAGACGCAATACCAACAACACATATAAAAGCAGCACCAAAAAACAATAATCCATGCCCACTACTAAAAAATAACATGGGAATTGTAAGTCCCCAAATAAAGAAAGTAAATAATGATTTGTGTTTAATAATATAATAACTATCTGAAATTGACTTAAGTACACCATAATTGATGTAAACATAAAGTACATAACTTATAAAAGCTATTGCCGAAATACATAATAAAATTAGGTTCATGATATATAATTTAATTGTTTAATTAATTTCTCTACAATGATACAAATAAATTTTTGAATTAACAATAAATATTTTAAAATATTTTATCGGCAATTGTATGAACAGCAGCACCACTTTCTAAACCAATAAATACTAAAAGCAATAAACTTGTATCTAAATTTTTAACAGTTTCTATATCCCCCTTAAAATAAATTATTATTATTGGAATCAAACAAATATATATTATTCGTATAATTGTGCCAATTATTAAACCATGTGTGAAAATACTCCTGTGATTAAACATTAATTGATATGGAATCCATATCATTTTTAATAACCACCATCTATTATATGGTCGACTATTAGTATCCAAATCACCATTAAACATCAAAGAAGCAAATAAATAAAACCCCAATATAATCCCAGCAGTTTTTATGTCTTTAATTAAATAATACGATATTCCCGCTACAACGGGCATAATAGTAAATGTTATAATGTCATGTGTTCTACAATTCGGCATGTTCTTAATTTTATTAATTTTATTAATTTCGTTATACGCCCAATTATACGAATGATATTTAAATATGTTACAAAAAAATCAACATTTTTTTAATTTAATACTAAAATTCATTTCACTTGGGTCTCTATGAATACCATTTGTAAGTAAATCAGTTTCTTTAATTTGTACATCATAACCAATATCAACATTAAAAAACATAGTGCTTATATTAATTGGTAATCCATTAGGATATGGCGTAACAATTTGAAAATCGATTCCATTATAAATTCTACTACCTTCAACCCTGAATGAATCATCCTGCATTAGTTCTAATGCTAGACTTAATTCTTCATATAATTGTATGTCTCTCTTATCGCCCGTATGATATTGCCTTGCATATTCAACAATGCACTTCCTCCTATCTTCTAAATCTTCATCATACATTTTATAATAATTTATGCTACGAATGTAGCATAAATAATCCAGATTTCCAAACAATTTTATAAATAGTACGCCTGTTGTCCGAAATCGAACAATAATTAGATTTAAATAAATTCAATATTAACCTAATTATCAATTATTTATAATTATTGGCATAACTCTTGTTTATATTAAAAAAATTAATACAATGAAAATAACACTTATTTTAACAACGCTATTTTTAATGTTATCATTATTAATGAACAGTAAAAATACTAAAGAATTAATACCCACTAACACTAGTATTTCAGTGTATGGAGAAAATTCTTTTAAAGAAGATGAATTAATGCTCGAAGACTGGATGATAAAACCCGATTCTTCATGGAATATAAAATAATAATAAATTAATATCATGTATAGATTAAGAAAAGTTGGAAAAGAGGAAAGAAAATTTTTGGGTGTTTGCGGTGGAATTAGTAAATATATCGACCCAGAACTCGACCCCGTGGGTTTAAGAATACTTTGGACAATCATTACAATATTTGCACCAATCCCAATGATACTGCTATATTTTATTTTAGGTATGGTCTTAAGGGTTGAAAATTACGTGATTAAGTAAATATTAAAATTTTCATAGTATTTATTGGTAATTATACAGTTCATTATGACTGAAATAAGAACCAAAGATATTAAAGATACCCTGATTTTGTTTTTTGCACAAATGATTTCATTTGCCATAATAACTATTAACTATCGTGCCGTTGCACAAGCAAGTTATTTGTGGTCAATTCTTACAGATTTAATTGTTGCTGGATTATCTTATTTCGTAGTTAGAAGAATAGCTAAATCAAAGGATAGTATATCTCAATGGATTGGCTTTACAATCGGCAGTGCAATAGGAACAGTAATTGGAATTTATTTGTCAATCTTAATACTCGGTTCTTAGTATTTATGGTAAAAACAATGAATATAATAAATAAAATAATAATAGGACTTCAACTTGACCATAAATGGGTGAGAGTAATGTTAATAATATCTGCTATCCTAATATTGGGAATTATATTCTATCCAAACACAGAAAGTAAATTAACATACAAATCAAGTACAAAAGAAAGTAAGATAATTTTAGACACTACAAGAATTGATATTGAAAAAAGTAAGGGCATTGAAAGAAACGATTTTGAAAAAAGTAAGGGCATTGAAAGAAACGATTTTGAAATAAGTAAGAGCATTGAAATAATTGGTAATGATACTATCGTTCATAATCAAATTAGACCAGCACCTACAATGAGTAGACCAAATAATCGAACAATTGCTGGTGTACAAGATGAACCAATACAAGTTCTACAAGAAGCTAAACCACTTGACTGGAAAGGAACAATTACATGGATAATTGGTGCAATTAATGGTCTGGTATTAGTTGTACTTAATGTTAAAAATCTTATAATCAAAAAAACACCGTAATAATTAATAAAATTAATTTCCTATAAATCTTTGTAATTATAATTATTATAGTATATCTTTGCTTGATGTTAAAAGATTTAGAAAAATATTTCACCCAAAAAGGTTGGTACTCAGGTACACACACTTTTATCTCAATTAAACTTGAAGGTGGCTTTGAAGCATTCTCAGGCAGAGCAAGTGAAACATGGGAATATCGTTGGGCGGTTTGCGTTCATGCAAATCAGGAAATCGGAATTCCAGCTATCATGGTTAAAGGTAAAAGATATCAAAGCCTTGATGATATTTGTGCAGATATCCTTGCACAATTAAAACAACATGAAGAAAATCTTAAAGCGGGAATTGTTAAAGCCGAATTACATAAATCAATGGAAGAAAAAGAATATAAATTCGTTGACTGGAATCAATATAGTCTCGACCAACTTGCAGACTATTTACGTAATAAATATATGTTTCAGAGTTCAGGCGAAGCACTGGCAATATATAAACTAGTGGAATTTTATAAAAAGAATAAATAAACTTTATAATTATCTATATGAATGCAAAAGAACTTTATAACCATATTACCAAACACATGACAGCCGAACAAGCATTATTAAAAATGCTTGAAGGTCATTTAATTGAATATGAAAAATTAAAATTTACTCAAGAAGGTGAAGAAATACATCCAATTATTCTAATATCTATGGCTGCATTGGATATGGGCTGGAATATGGCAATTCCAAATTCTAATGACCCAGATGCTGATGTACAAGGCTTGATTGTCGGTACACATGAATATATTGATGGCGTATTAAAAGAAACTAACGACAAACCTAAAGAATAATTATTATCCGTCAATTATATATTAACTGCATATACAGAGATAATAAATACCTAAAAACCATAATCGACAAACTATGATACTATTTTTAAGAAATGAGAAAAACAGAACAATCGTAGACATCGAATGTTTTGTGAAAACAGAAGACGGCAAAAGCTTTGTCGAACTTCATGCAAGTGTAATGATTGATACTTATAGTAAGTTCTTACTCGACAATCTCGATAGAAAAGACGAAATTATTGAAGACTTTCAAACAATGTCAGAACTTCGTGGCTGGTTGTGGGAAAAATACTTCTGTGGTGGTGATAATGACCCCAAAGAATATCCAAATGTCATCAAAGGATTACAGGCATTACTTCAAGGTCATGCAGAAAAATATAATTTATATTACGTGGAGGATTAATTATGAAAGACACATTTAGCTCAGAATTGGAGGTGCTTATTAATAAGTACTCAATGGAAAACGGTAGCAATACCCCAGACTTTATATTAAAAGAATATGTATTAAGATGTCTGGAGAACTATGATTTAACATTAAGACAACGTGAACAATGGTTCGGCAGACCAATAGGATATGTAGACCCCGAAAATGTAATACATATTCCACCAGTAATAATTCGTGAAGACCGTTCAGAACCAGAAGAAAAACGTGGATATCCATTAAGAAAAAATGCAAAATTACCATGAACGAAGCTATTAAATACAAATATGTTGCCAAACCCGACACTTGGTTTAAGGAAGGCAGTGAAGCATTTCTGGAAGAATATCTATTCATTGATGCTGACGACTGTAAGCATGGACTATTTCGTGGCACTTATATCGTAGCTGACAGTGGCTATGATAAGTTCTGGCATAATAAAGGATATAAAATCGGTGATGAAGTCCAAATGACAGAACTCTGTGCATATGAAGAATTTAATATAGAAACAATTTATACTGAAATTAATGTTAAATTTAAGTAGTGCAGAAGCTTTCGAACAATCCT
>Ga0315284_10009672_pt1 | contig 13738 bp, 8 predicted proteins | sample YL17G09_16_MG_FD_203696 | JGI IMG/M metagenome (GOLD analysis project Ga0315284, IMG submission 203696) | Sediment microbial communities from Yellowstone Lake, YNP, Wyoming, USA - YL17G09_16 | ecosystem: Environmental > Aquatic > Freshwater > Lake > Sediment | place: USA: Wyoming | collected...
CGGAGACTCTAGGCCGGGGCGCGGTTCTCCGTGCCCCGGTTCGTTTCTCCACTGAGCTTGACATCGCGCCGGTTGGTGCTGTAATTACTTCACATGAAGACGCCCCCGAAGGGCGGGGGGCACCCAGAACCGCCGAGTCAAATCCCGGCAAGGAGGAAAGATGAAGACCGCCATGACCGTACTCGCAATCGCAGCCCTGTGCATCTGCGCATGGGCCGCGGACAACGCAGCGGGCGGCTTGAGGCCGACCGCCAATCACCAATCGCCAATCTCCGGACGCCAATCGCTCGACGCCATTTCCATACCGGCGATGCTCAGCTATCAGGGCAAGCTGACCGACACGCTGGGCATACCGGTGAATGATACGACCTATCAGGTGACATTCCGGCTCTACACCGTTCCGGCGGGCGGCAGTTCCTTCTGGAACGAGACCCAGACGGTGCGCACCCGGGGCGGGCTGTTCGCGACCCTGCTTGGTTCGGTGGCGCCGATTGAGTCGGTTCCAAGCGCCGGCAACCTGTATCTTGGCATGGCTGTTGCCGGTGGCGCGGAGATGTCGCCGCGCCTGCGACTGGTCGGCAGTGCCTACAGCTACCTGGCGGGGAAGTCCGCCAACGCCGACCTGCTGCAGGGCAGGGATACTGCGACCTTCTCCCGCTCGACCCACAACCATGATGCGACCTACGTGAACGAAGGTCAGGCCAGCTCCGTCACCTCGACGATGATAACCGACGCGACGATTGCGGCGGCCGACCTCGGCCAGATGGGTGCGGCGAGCGGCCAGGTGATGAAATGGACCGGCAGCGCGTGGGCGCCGCGCAACGACAGCATCGGTGGCGGAGGTGGCAGCGGGACCGTCAGGAAAGTGGTTCAGGCCACGGGCATCGTCTGCGCACCGAACCCGATAACCGACTCCGGCACGGTGCGGTTCGACTCGACTTGGGGTGACGGCCGGTACGTGAATGAAGGTCAGGCTGCGGGCGGTGACCTGACCGGTACTTATCCCAGCCCGACGCTGACCACCTCCGGCGTGTCGGCGGGCAGCTATGGCAGCGCGACGCAGGTGGGCCGATTCACGGTTGACGCCAAGGGCCGGCTCACCGCTGCGAGCAACGTCACCATCAGCGGCGTGCCGCCGGGCGGTGCGGCCGGCGGCGACCTGACCGGCACCTATCCTAACCCGACCATCGCGGCGAACGCGGTCGGCTCGGCCGAAGTGATTAACGGCTCGCTGAGCGGTGTCGACGTGTCGACGCCCTGCACGCTGAACTACAGCTCGACCGGGACCGCCTTGCGCATCAACGTCCCGTCGGCGGGAGCGGGAATCTACGTCTACCGTCAGTCGGCCGGAACCACCAATGCTGCAATTTGCGGTCAGACCAGCACCGGCAGCGGCGCCGGCGTTCTCGGCGCGGCAACCGGAAACGATGGCGCCTCGGTCGGCATCATCGGTCACACTACGCCCGGCGCCTACCCCGGCGTGTACGGCTACAACGCGACGACCACGGTTCACCCTCCCAACGTCGCGTCCGGTGTCACGGGCTATAGCGAGGCCGGACCGGCCTTCTACACCAACAAGCCAAGTCAGGCTTGCTATAGGGTCGACACGAGCGCCTTCAACTACACAGCATTCTTCATCGATAGTGCCGGCTACAACGCCTACGCCGTGGATAAGACGGGGTACGACGGATTCTGGGTGACCAGGGCCGAGAACCGCGGGGTCTACGTCGGCGATGGCGGTACTTACGGCATCTATGCCAACTCCAACGGCCAGCGCGGCGGCTACTTCCGGAACGACAACAACGACTACTACGCTCTCACCGCCTGGAACAACACCGGTACCGGCGGAACCGTGCGCGGCATGTACGTGCAGGGTCACGGCTACGCGACCGGCGGCTGGCAGAGCTTTCTCGACGGCGGTGGCCGCGGCTATGGTGTCGTGTCGCCGGACATGGAGATAATGGCCTCGGGCACCGGCAAGCTGGTCAACGGACGGGCCAGCATCAGCCTCGAGAAGACGTTCCGTGATGCGGTTTCGGCCAGCGTGCCGCTCAAGGTTATCGTCACCCCGAACTCGATGTGCAACGGGATATGCGTTGCCGACCGGTCCGCGAGCGGCTTCTCGGTTGCGGAACTGGCGGACGGCGTCTCCAGCGCCGGCTTTGACTGGATAGCCATTGGCAGGCTCAAGGGTGGCGAGCAGCGGCAGGGCGCGGCGCCGGTCATGACCGACGTGCCGCCGGACAGGAGCGCGTCCGGCGCGGAACACAGATAGGCTCGCGGTGAAACCCTCTAATGAAAGAGGTGTAACATGACTCGAAGTCACCTGATTCTGGCGCGAGCCCGGATTGCTGCGCTGGTGCTGCTGGTGGTCGGGCTCGCGGCCGGCATGCCTGCGTCCAAGTCCGACTTGCCGGTCCCGGAGTGCGGCGTGCCTCAACTGCCGCCGGCCCGCACCGACTACCGCATACCGCGCCCGGACCTGAGCGGCACGGTTTACTATCGGACCAAGACTCATATCAAGGTCCACTACACGACCAGCGGCAGCGACGCCACGACCCTGGCATATGCCGAGTCGGTCGCGGTCTTTGCCGAAAGTTGCTGGGCACGGGGAGACCGGGCGGGCTGGATCAACCCGCCCAGCGACTACGGCGTCGGCGGCGACAACCTGTTCGACATCTACTGCCGCCTCAGCGACAACCTCGGGGCCTACGGCGTCTCGGTGTACGATACGGTAAACACTACCTACTACCCGGACGGCTGGTGCTCCTGGGTCGAGGTATGCACCGACTCGATACCGCAGCCCTTCACCCGGTACGGCCGCCTGAAGGCGCTCGTCGCCCACGAGTTCCATCACTCGGTGCAGCAGGCCTACACCGAGGAGGAGGAACCGAAGTGGGCGTTCTACGAGAATACCTCGGTCTGGGTCGAGGAAGTCCTCTGGCCCGGCAACGGTACACTCTACTGGCGCAACAACAACCCCGACTCCTACGTGGACAACCCGCTCACCCGCACTTACTACAGCACCAACTCGATATCGTCGACCTACGAGTATCCCGGCGGGCTCTGGCCGCTGTTCCTGACCGAGTACTTCAGCAGCACGACCGTGCGCCGAATCTACGAACTGTGCGGCAACCACACCGGCAACCACATCCTCAAGGACATCGACTCGGTGCTCGTGCGCGACTTCGGGGTCGACCTGCAGACCGCCTATGGCCACTACGCGCTCTGGCGCTACTTCACCGGCGACCGCGATGACGGCCTGCACTACGTCCGCGCCGAGGAATGCACGACCGCACTTCTGCTACGCACGCACAGCTCGTACCCGGCGAGCGGCGACGAGGGAACGTGGGACCCGAAAGGTCCGGGCGGTATGGACCTGGTATCGTTCACGACAAACGGCTCGCAGGACCTGACAATCACCTTCAACGGCCAGAACAGCTACGTCTGGCGGGCCTATGTCATATGCAATCGCGGCTCAACAACCTACGAGCAGCGCATGATACTGGATGCGAACTATGACGGGACGATCACGATTCCATCCTGGATGGTGACCACGGCGGTCCTTGTTCCGGTCGCCGTGCACTGGACCGACGGCCTGAACGAAACGCCGGCTCTGACCTTCGACTACACGGCGTCGGTGGCCGACGCGCCGACCGGGCTGGCCGGCGAGGACGCAAGGCAACCGGCATTGGAGTTCTTCGCAGCCAATCCGGTTCGCGGACCGGCCACAATCCGCTACGTCCTGCCGCGTGGCTTGCACGGAACCCTGCGCGTCACTGATGCGTCCGGGCGGCTGGCCACGGCGCTGGCGCTGACCGGAACCGGCAGGCCGGCAGCAGTCACTATCGGCCGCGAACAGGTACCAACCGGAATCTACTTCTGCCAACTCGTGTCGGGCGACGAAGTGCTCCGGCGCAAGCTGGTTCTGGAATAGGAGGTCAAGATGACCAGATATGCGATTGTCGTCCTCGGCATTGTCGGGGTAGTGACGCTTCTTCCCGCTCAGACCTACCGTTGCGACTGGAGCGTGGTCGGCATCGGCGGGGGCGAGATGGCATCGAGCGCGTACCGCTGCGGCGCAACCGCGGGCCAGACCGCGGCGGGGTTCATCACCGCGTCGAACTACTGGGCGCTGGTCGGCTACTGGCTGCCCGAAGGCGAGGTCGGAGTCCGCGAGCAGGCGCAGTGGCCGAATCAAGGTCCGCTCGTGACCAGGCTATACGGGGCAATGCCGAACCCGGCCAAGGGCTTTGCTGCGATTCGCTACGCGCTCGCTACCCAGTGCCGCATCCGCCTGCAACTTCACGACCTGACCGGCCGTGTCGTCCGAACGCTGGCGGACGGCGTGCAGAAGCCCGGACGCTACACGCTGCGCTGGAACGGCTGCGACGCGATGGGCCGGACGCTGGCCAACGGCGTCTACTTCGTCAGCCTCAACGCCGGCGACTACACCGGCACCGAGAAGCTCGTGCTGCAGAGATAGTAGCTGACGGAGACTCTAGGCCGGGGCGCGGTTCTCCGTGCCCCGGTTCGTTTCTCGACTGAGCTTGACATCGTGCCGGTTGGTGCTGTAATTACTTCAGTTGAAGACGCCCCCAAAGGGCGGGGGGTATCCAGAAACGCCGGGACAAATCCCGGCAAGGAGGATAAGATGAAGACCGCCATGACCGTGCTCGCAATCGCAGCCCTGTGCATCTGTGCATGGGCCGCGGACAACGCAGGGGTCGGCGCAAGGCCAATTGCCAATCACCAATCACCAATCTCCGAACGTCAATCGCTCGACGCCATTACCATACCGCAAATGCTCAGCTACCAGGGCAAGCTGACCGATACGGCAGGCATGCCGGTTGCGGACACGACCTACAGCGTCATATTCAAGCTGTACACGGCGCCCGCTGGCGGCAGTTCGTTCTGGAACGAAACGCAGATCGTGCGCACCCGGGGCGGGCTCTTCTCGACGCTGCTGGGCTCGGTCACGCCCATCGCTTCGATGCCGGATGCCGGTGCTGCGTATCTCGGCATGGCCGTCGCGGGCGGCAGCGAGTTGACGCCGCGGCTGAGGTTGGCCAGTTCCGCATACGCGTACCTGAGCGCGCGGGCGGCAAATGCGGACTTGGTGCAGGGCAAGGACACGACCGCGCTCGACGCGCGCTACGTGAACGAGGGCCAGGCCAACTCCATCACCAGTGCGATGATAACCGATGGCAGCGTCACCTCGGCCGACATCAGGGACACTACAGTGAATACCACGGAGTTGAAAGACGGCGCGGTGACGTCAGCGAAGATTCTCAACGCCACCATTGCCGCCGCGGACCTGAACCAGATGGGTGCCACGAACAATCAGGTGCTGAAGTGGACCGGCAGCGCCTGGGCGCCGCGTAATGACAGCGTGGGCGGCGGTGGCGGAGGTGGAACGGTGACGAGCGTGAGTCAGGCGACCGGCATCGTCTGCACCCCCAACCCGATAACCACAACCGGCACGGTCCGGTTGGACACGGTCTATGGTGACGGTCGCTACATCCGGAATCAATCCTCATCGGGCCAAAGCGCCAATCTCTGGATAACCGGCTTCGGGCGAGCTGCGCAGTTTACCGGCGAGGCGGCGTCATCCGGGAGGCCCGCAATCCAAGGGTATGGCGGGAAGTACGGAGCGGGCGTTTACGGGTCCTGCGATACGTTCCTCTCCGCAGGCGTGTACGGTAGCGGGGGGACCAAGACGTCCGGCGTCCACGGATATGCTGAGAGCTACAGTTCCTTCGGCGTCCGCGCGCAGAATGACGACGTACATGGCACGGCCGTCTTGGGCGTGGGGAACGGGCTGCAGGGCTCCATGCTGAGTCAGGGCAGCGGCGCCGCGTTCACGGGTGACACCTGCGGCAGCTTCAGCATTGCGAAGGACACCTTCGGCACCGGCGTCATCGGCTGCGGAAACAACTACGCCGTCGTCATCACTCACCCCAGCGGCAGTGGCGGCTCATTCGCCGGCAAGGTCTGCGGCGCCTACGGCTCCGCGGCGAACTCGAGTGGCGCAACCTACGGCGTCTCCGGCCGTGCGTCAAGCAGTTCGGGATTCGCCGTCTACGGCCTCAACACCAACTCGACCGGCACCGGGATGATGGGCGTCGGCAACAACCGCGCGGGTCTGTCTCCGGGGCCCGGCAGCGGGGGAGCGTTCACCGGCAGCACTTTCGGCGTCGCGGGATATGCCCTCGATACTGCGGGCTGCCGGGGCGGCTACTTCGACAACGGCAAGGGCACCTACGCGCACGTGGCGTGCTACGCCGGGGGCGTCCAGTACAAGATAGTCGGCTCGGGCACGGTCAGCACGGTAATGGGAACCCGACAGGGCAGCAAGGCCCTGTTCGCGCCCGAGATGCCCGAGGCGTTCTTTGAAGACTGCGGCGAGGGACAACTCTCCAGCGGCCACTGCCGCGTGAACCTGGAAAAGCTGTTCTCCGACTGCATCACAGTGAACACAGAGCACCCGCTCAGGGTCTTTGTCCAACTCGAGGACGACTGCAAAGGCGTGTACGTGAACAAAGACGCGACCGGGTTCGACGTGCGTGAACTGCAGGGTGGAATGAGCAATGCCCGGTTCTCCTGGCGCGTGCTGGCCAGGTGGAAGGGCTACGAAGGAGTGCGCCTGCCGGAAGCGCCCGGCCGCGCACCGTCCTTCCAGGTCAAACCGGAGGAATCGGTGACCGGCGAAGTAACACGGGTCGCTGCACCGGTGGCGGCCGGGGCAATACAGGTCGCTGTGCCGGTGACGAAATGACCATCGGTGCGGCGAAATGAGGAGCACATGAAGATAGCAGCCTTTCTGGTTTGTTTGACAGTCTCGGTCGCGGCAGCGCAGAACTACAAGTGCGACTGGAGCGTGAACGGCATCGGCGGCGGGGAGATGAGTTCGAGCGCATACAAGTGCGGCGCGACTGCGGGCCAGACCGCGGCCGGGTTCACGACCGCCTCGAACTATTGGGTGCTCATCGGCTTTTGGCTGCCCGAAGGCGAAGTCGGAGTCCGAGAACAGGCACAGTGGCCGAATCAAGGTCAGCTCGTGACCCGGTTCTACGCGCCACGGCCCAATCCGTTCAGGACGCACCTCGCCATTCGCTACTCGCTGGCCGCAGACGGACCCGTGTCGCTGGCGGTGCATGACATCACCGGCCGCGTGGTGCGCCAGCTATGCGCGTCGCGCGTCAAGCGTGGGGCGTACAGCGTCACCTGGGACGGTGCGGACGTACGAGGCCGCAGTCTCGCCAACGGCATCTACTTCTGCCGTTTCACTGCCAGCGACTACCGGGCGACAGAGAAGCTCGTGCTGCAGAAATAGTAGCAGACCGGTACTTCAGGCCGGGGCGCGGCTCTCCGTGCCCCGGTCCGCTTTTCGACAGAGCTTGACACCGCGCCCGTTGGTGCTGTAATCACTTCAGTTGAAGACGCCCCCAAAGGGCGGGGGGCGCCCAGAAACGCCGGGTAAAATCCAGACAAGGAGGATAGGATGAAGACCGCCATGACCGTACTTGCAATCGCAGCCCTGTGCATCTGTGCATGGGCCGCAGACAACGCGGCGGTCGCGCCGCGGGTAATCGCAAATCGGAAATCGACAATCGCAAATGGCGTTGAGGCCGTCACGATTCCGCACCTGCTCTCGTACCAGGGCCTGCTGACCGACACGTCGGGCGCGCCGGTCCCGAACGGCAACTACAGCGTCGCGTTCCGGCTGTACACGGTGCCTTCGGGCGGCTCGCCGTTCTGGAACGAGACGCAGAACGTCACCACCCGCGACGGCCTCTTCGCGGTCCTGCTGGGCGCGGTTACGCCCATCGGCGCGGTGCCGGACGCGGGCGTCCTGTACCTCGGCATGGCAGTCGCGGGCGGCGCGGAGTTGGCGCCGCGGCTGCGTATCGTCAGTGCGGCGTATGCCTTCAAGGCCGACACTGCCCAATATGCGCTCGCCAGCCCGAGCGGCGGCGTCGGGGGCTCGGGTGTGGCCGGCCGGCTGGCGCGCTGGGTTGGCACTACGACGCTGGGCAGTTCGTCGGTACAGGCCGACACCGCCAATCACATCGCGGTCGGCGCGAGCCCGAACTCGCGCTACCGGATCTACGGTTACTACAGCTCGACCAGCTACGGTGCGCTCGGGCTCGACGACGCCGGCGTCTATGGTTCCTGCAGCGTGGACAGCGGTTCCGGGGTCCGCGGCTACACCGGTAGCGCGACCGGGTCCGCGGTGAGCGGGCGCTTCGGTTCGTCAAGCTACGGCTACATGGGCGAGCGCTACTACGGCGTGCGTGGCGACGGCCCGACCGCGGGCGTGCGCGGGTATTCGAGCCGGAACGGCGTCGAGGGAGCGAACGATTTCGGCGGGCTTGGCATCCTCGGCTGCTCGTCGCCGGTCTACGCCGGGGTCTACGGTACGAGCGACCGCGCGAGCAGCTACGGCGTCTACGGCACGACGTCTGACACGCTCGGCTCCGCGGTTTACGGGCTGGCCTTGGGCTACAACAGCGTCGCCATCCGCGGCTTCACCGGAGCGTCGTCCAATACCGCGGTCGAGGGCATCTCGGGCAGCGGCACCGGGGTGAGGGGGCAGGGTTCGATTGGCGTCTCCGGGTTCGCCTCGGGCAGCGGCACCGGGGTGAGGGGTGAGGCCGGGACCAACGGCATTGGCGTCGAGGGGATTGGCAGCGGCTACGGGGTCAAAGCTGCCACGCCCACCGGTACCGCGGGCGTGGCGCTCTACGGCGAGTCCCAGGGCACCTACGGATACGGCCTTCGCGCGATCGCCGACAACACCGGAGGTTACGGCGCCTACGGTACAAGCAACAACGGCCGCGGCGGGTACTTCCGGAACAACAATAACTCCTACTACGCGCTGAGCGCCGTGAATGCCAGCGGTTCCGGCAGTACCGTGCGTGGGCTCTACGTGCAGGGTCACGGTTACGCCTCAGGCGGATGGCGGACCGACCTCGGCGACGGCCGGACCGGCTTCGGCGTCGTCTCACCGGAGATGGATGTCGTGGCTTCGGGCTCGGGCGAGCTGCGGGATGGCGTCGCTTCGGTCGCGTTCGAGCGGTCGTTCAGCGATGCGATTGCCCGGGACGTGCCGCTGAAGGTCATCGTGACCCCAACGTCTGATTGCGGCGGGGTCTTCGTCGCCGGGAAGTCCGCGACCGGCTTCCAAGTGCGCGAACTCGCCGGCGGCAAGTCGGCCGCCACGTTTGACTGGATCGCCATCGGCATGCGCGGCGACGCGCCAGCCCCGTCCGCGCCGCGCGATGTCGGGAGGGGCAGATGAAGATCTCCCGACTGCTGCTTCTGACAATCCTGTCCTTCATGGTTGCCCCGCTGTCGGTCCGCGCGGCACCGCCCGGCGCGGCGACTGCCGGGCGTCCCGAGGTGCCATCCGTACGCCCGCTGCGGCAGCGGCCGGAACTGAGTGGACCGGAGCTATATCGGTCCAAGACCCACGTCTTGGTCCACTACACCACGAGCGGTCGAGACTCAACCGCGCCCGCGTTCGCCGAATCGGTGGCGGTCTACTCCGAGTCGGCATGGGTCCGAATCGCCCGCTTCGGCTGGGCCATGCCCGCGCCCGACCAGGGCTATGGCGGTGACGACCGGATGGACATCTACGTGAGGAGTGTCGGCATCGTTGCCGGAAGTTGTCCGGACTCGGCCTACTCCAATCCGTACCCGGACGGAGTTTCCTGTTACCACCAGTACAACTGCAGCCTGGCGATGAACGAGTGGCTGAAGTGGGTGGGCACGCATGAGACCCATCACTCGGCTCAGGCCCGCTACGCAGGTAATCTGGGCCGATGGTCGTACGAGAACACCTCGAACTACGTCGTGCGCAAGGTGTTTCCGGACTGCTGGGAGGTGTACGACTGGTCCTTCGACGCCGTCAGCCCGCTCTCGACACCGTGGCTGAGCATCAACCACTCGCCTACCTCCGACAACTACGTCGGCGCCGGCGCGCTCTTCTGGGTGTTCCTGGACGAGTACTACGGCGAGGACGCGCCGCGGCGCATCTGGGACCTGATGGGGCGTCACGCCGGCGAGCACACGTTCCGGGACTTCGACTCGGTGCTCCGCACCGACTACGAGAGCAGCCTTGCCGCGGCACTCGGTCACTACGCCATCTGGCGCTACTTCACCGGGGCGCGCGACGACGGCCTCCACTTCGCATTGGCGGAGAGTCTTCGCAACTGCGTGGTTCACGCCCGGCACACGACTTTCCCGGCGAGCGGCGACCAGGGTTCGCACGGGCCGCGCGGGCCGGCCGGCGTGTGCCCAATCGAGTTCGTCAACAGCAGTAGCCAGGACTTGATCATTACCTTTGACGGCCAGGTGCGGCATGACTGGCGGGTCTATGTCCTGGCCATCCGGGGCGGCGAGGTGCACGAGCAACTGATGGATCTGGACGCCGCCAATTCCGGCGAGCTCCGGATCCCGGTTGCTCTGGCGCAAACCGCGGTCCTGCTGCCGGTCGTGGTGGAAACCGCCGGCGACTCCGACTCGACCGCGGCACTCCAGTTCGACTACTCGGCGTCGCTTGCCGATGAGAAGGTCCTGGGGCTTGAGGCGCCCGGCACTGCCGTCCTGCTGGGACAACGCGGCGCCAACCCGGTCGCCGGCAGCGTGCCGTTCGTGGTTACGCTTGGCACCGGCGTGCCGGGACGGCTGGCGCTGATTGATGCGACCGGGCGCGAGGTGCGGGATTACCGAGTTGCGGGTACAGGCCGTCCCGAAACGGTGACGTGGGACCTGACTGACCGGTCGGGCATGCGCGTCGCATCGGGCATCTATTGCTGCCAGCTATCGGGGGCCGGCGGCATAGTCCAACGCAAGCTGATTGTCAAGTAAGGAGAGAGAATGCTCATACGTATGAAGACAATCCTCGGCGTCCTTGTGGTTCTGGGCGCGGCGATGGCAGCAGACAACGCGGCAGCCGTGCCGCAGGCAATCGCCAATCGTCAATCGTCAATCGCAGATGGCGTTGATGCCATCACGATACCACACCTGCTTTCCTACCAGGGCATGCTGACCGATACGGCCGGCGTGCCGGTCCCGAACGGCAACTACAGTGTCGTGTTCAAGTTGTACACGGTGCTCTCGGGCGGTTCGCCGTTCTGGAACGAGACGCAGAACGTGGCGACGAAGGCCGGGCTGTTCAGCGTCCTGCTTGGCTCGGTCACGCCCATCGGCTCGGTGCCGGACGCAGGCACGCTGTACCTTGGAATGGCAGTCTCGGGCGGCGCTGAACTCACGCCGCGGCTGCGCATCGTCAGCGCGGCCTACGCGTACAAGGCAGATACTGCGAACTACGCGCTCGCCGCTCCGGGCGGGGGCGACAATGCGTGGGTGCGCGGTACGCCGGACAGCGTGCTCTACACGGCACATCGCCTTGGCATCGCCCGCGGCGAGGCGAGCAACATGCTCTACGGCACTTTCCGTCAGAGCCACGTCAACCTTGGCGTTGCCTGCACGACCGGCGTATCGGGGCAGAACAAGCCCACAGTCACCATCGCCGGCGGTGCGTACAACGTGGCCAGCGACACCGGCACGACGATTGGTGGTGGCCTGAGCAACCGCGCCACGGGTAAGTACGCTCTTGTCGGTGGCGGGATGGGCAATGTCGCCAGCGGGTCCGACGCCGCCGTTGCCGGCGGCTTCACGAACGTGGCATCCGGCGCGTACAGCGCAATCGGCGGCGGGTACAGCGACACCGCGAGCATGGCGTACGCCGCGGTCGGCGGCGGACGCAGCAACCTCGCGAGCGGTTATGCCTCGGTCATTGCCGGCGGCGAGGAGAACTACGTTTCGGGTCCGAGAGCCGCGGTCGGCGGCGGACTGCTGAACCGCGCCACCGGGGACTACGCTATTGTCGGCGGTGGTCACGCGGACACGGCGACGGCGCTCTACGGGGCCGTTTTGTCCGGGCACGGCAACCGAGCCGGTGACGCCGCAGACGACACCGCGGCAACAGTCGCGGGCGGCTCCGATAACCGGGCCAATGGCAGGTACGCCTTCGTTGGCGGCGGCATCGGCAATGACGCGTCTTTCGGGTACACTGTGATTACGGGCGGGTGGCTCAACTCGGCGACGCTGGAGCTTGCCACGGTCGGTGGCGGCTATGCGAACCGCGCTGCGAACTACTACGCCACGGTTCCGGGCGGATGGCGCGACACCGCCGCCGGGCAGATGAGCTTCGCGACCAACGGCAACTCCATCGTTCCGGCATCTTACGATAATGCCGCGGCATTCAATGGCCAGACCGTGACTGCGTCGAACCAGACCCGGGTCGGGGTCTTGTCCAAGGCGTCCGGCACGTTCACCATCGACCACCCGCTTGACCCGCAGGGCAAGATACTCAACCACTACTTCATAGAAGGGCCGGAGATGCTCAACATCTATCGGGGCAGTGTAGTGCTCGCCGCGGCGGGTCGCGCAGAGGTGCAGCTGCCGAACTACTTCGACGCCCTCAACTGCAACCCCATGGTGCAATTGACCGGCGTTGGCGGGCCGGATGTGGTCTATGTGGCTGAGGATGTCGCGGGCAACCGCTTCGCCATTGGCGGCAAGCCGGGGACCAAAGTTTATTGGCAGGTGACCGGCGAGCGGAAGGACGTGTCGGCCGAGGCGACGCGCCGGATGATGCCGGTGGAGCAGCCCAAGACCGGACCGCTGGCCGGTAGAATGCTGGACGATGAGTTCATCTCCGGTTGCATGGCACAACTTAAGCGCGACGGCAAGTCGCAGGGCATTGACTTTCGCACCGCGGCCGGCCGGCAGCGGTATGAGAGAATGAAGCAATTGACGGAACAACGATAGGAGGAACAAGTGAGGAAGACTACCGTACTGCTCACAGTGCTGGCCCTGGGCGTAGGCGCATGGGCCGCGGACAACGCGGTGGTCGGGCGACCCTTGGCGGTCGGCCAGGCCAGGACACCCGGGCGCAGTAACACGGCGGGAGGAACCGATGCTGTTGTCATACCGCACCTGCTTTCGTATCAGGGCCAGGTGACCGATACCGCGGGACGGCCGGTTCCCAACGGCGTCTACGCCATCACGTTCGGGATATTCAACCAGGATACCGGCGGCACGGAGTACTGGACCGAACTACAGAACGTGACTACGAAGTACGGCCGGTTCACCTGCCTGCTGGGAAGCGTGACGCCGCTTGACTACCTGCCCCAGGAAGGCAGTTGCTGGCTCCAGATGCAGGTGCACCCGGACCCGGCAATGACGCCGAGAATCAGGATTGCCAGCGCCGCGTACGCGTACATGGCCGACGTGGCGAACTCTGCCGACTCAGCCCGGCCCAAGGGCTATGCCAGCGGCGACCTGACCGGCTACTACCCCAGCCCGACAATCGGCACCGGCAAAGTGAACTCGGAGAATATACAGGACCATAGCATTAGAGGCGTGGACATCGCCGCGCCCTGCAGTCTTGTAACACAGGTCGGCAACCCCAATGCCGCGCTGATGATTCGTGCCCTGAATACGGGCAACGGCATCCGGATAGATACCGCCGACAATAACGGCATCGTCATCCACGGTACGCGAAACGATGGCATCACGATCTTCAGGACCGGAGCGAGCGGCGTCTATGCCTACAACATCCATGACTACGCCATCCGGGGCTCGGCGGTCCTTGTCGGCGGCTACTTCCAGGCCGAATCGGCGCGCGGAGTCGGCGTGTACGCACGCACGTATCAAGATGTGG
>Ga0315284_10009673_pt1 | contig 13738 bp, 15 predicted proteins | sample YL17G09_16_MG_FD_203696 | JGI IMG/M metagenome (GOLD analysis project Ga0315284, IMG submission 203696) | Sediment microbial communities from Yellowstone Lake, YNP, Wyoming, USA - YL17G09_16 | ecosystem: Environmental > Aquatic > Freshwater > Lake > Sediment | place: USA: Wyoming | collected...
GCTAACCAAATTATTGAATCTAATACTTTTCAATTAGGCACTAAACTAATTTTAACTAGAGGTGATGTTTTAACTATTGCAAGTGGTGCTATAACAGCAACAAATAGCTTTCATAAAGTAGATACTGAAAGCGCTGCTGCAACTGACGATTTAGACACAATTAATGGCGGTATTGATGGAATGGTAATTATACTAGGAACCTTAACGTCTGCACGTGATGTTACAGTTAAAAATAATACGGGCAATATTATTCTTGCTGGCGGCGCAGATGTAACTTTAACTAATTTAGCTGATAAACTAACACTTTTCTATGATTCTATAGCAGCTAAATGGTATCAAATTGCTTTTGCTGATAATCTTTAAAAGGATATTTTAAATGGCAACTTTATATTGGGGGCCTTCTGGTGGTAGTTCTACTGGAACATGGGATTTAACCACAACAACTAATTGGTTTACCAATGTAGGTAGAACAACGCCTGCCGCCGCCGCGCCAACCGCAGTGGATGATGTAGTGTTTGATGCAAGCTCCGATGCAAGTGCTATTTTTACTGTTACTATAGGTGCTTCCGGCGCCGTTTGTCGTGACGTGACTATTAGTGGTTTAGATCAAGTAATGACGCTTGCAGGCGCTGGTGCATTAGATATTTATGGCAGTATGTCTTTACCTGCTACTAATTTAACTCGTACTTTTACTGGCGTAATTACTTTTAGAGCTACTACAACAGGCAAAACAATACTTACTAATGGCGTATCTTTAGCTACAGGCTCTAATCTTGTTTTTGACGGCGTTGGTGGCGAATGGACTTTAAGTAGTGCTTTAACTTCTAGTAACTTAACCATTACAAACGGTAGCTTTGTTTCAGGTAATCAAGCTATTACGGCTAATGGTGGATTAATATCTAATAATTCAAATGTTAGGTCTATTAGTTTAGGTAGCTCTACTTTTACTTCTGCTGGTGCATCGCCAATTCAATTAACTACCATAACAAATTTAACGTGGAATGCAGGTACTTCATTAATTACTTTATCAGGCGCATCACCTACGTTTGCTAGTGGCGGACTAACTTTTAATAACGTAAGTTTTACTAGCAACGCTGCGGGTACAGTAACAATTAATGGCGCTAATACTTTTAATAACTTAACCTTTACAAGCCGTGCAGCTACAGGATTGCGTTTAGTTTCTTTAGGCGCAGATCAAATTGTATCTGGCGCATTAACCTTTGGTACGGCTAATACGGTTATTCGACGAATGTTTATTTTTAGCAGTACCATAGGAACGCAAAGAACAATTACTTTAAATGGAAGTTTAGCCACTATTGCGGACGTAGATTTTAGAGATATAAAAGCTGCAGGTACTGTAGCAAGACCTTGGACTGGCACACGAATAGGAAACTGTTTAGGTAATGATGCAACGTCTATTACTTTTACTACACCTAAAATTGTTTATTGGAATTTAGCAGGATCACAAAGTTGGTCAGCTACAGGATGGGCATTAACTAATAATGGCGCGCCAGGCGCTAATAATTTTCCTTTAGCTCAAGATACAGCTACATTTACTCAAGCTGGCGCTGCAGGTACTGTTACATTAGATAATTCTTGGCAAATTGGGCCTATTCAAATGGCTGATGGTGTATCTAACAGATCTACTGCTTTTACTTTAGCTACAAGTACACAAACACCTTCAATATACGGAAATGTTACTTTATTTGCTAGTTTAAGTTTATCTGGAACTGGAAATATAACTTTTTATAATCCTAGTGGTACAACAATATTGACTTTAGCTAATATAGCTTTTACACAGCCTATTACACTAAGTGCAGGCGGATTAAATATTACAAACCAAACTTTTACTTGTTTATCTTTTAATACTTCTAATGCTAATACAAGATCTATCATTTATGGTACAACAGGAAAAATAGTGTTAACTGGTGGTAATTGGACTGCTACAACATCTACAAATTTAACGTATACTGGCACTGGTACTATAGATATGACTTTTGCAAGTGCTAAAATTTTTGCTGGCGGTGGTGCATCATATCCTACCTTAAATCAAGGCGGCGCTGGTGCATTAAGTATTACTGGCGCAAATACCTTTACTAACATAACAAATACAGTGCAACCCGCTACTATAACTTTTCCTTCGTCTACAACTACTACTTTAAGCGCTTTAACTGTAGCAGGCACCGCAGGTAATTTAATAACATTAAATAGCTCTACAGTGGGTGTTCAGGCAACCTTATCTGATTCTAGTGGCACTGTTGCAGTTAGTTATATTTCTATAAAAGATATTAACGCTACTGGCGGTGCTGGATGGAATGCGTATACAAGTTTAGGAAATATAGATTCAGGAAATAATTCAGGGTGGGTATTTGATCCAGCGCCATCTGATGTTACAATAGAAATTACTTATTCGCTTAGATCATTTACCGAAAATAGGAGATTTTAATATGGCTATGAATTTAAAAGCAGTAACCTCATGTATGGGGTATCAACAAATTACTTCGTTAGGGTCAGCAGCTAATTTAACTGTACCTACTACAACACCTGATGGGTTAAATGCAAAACCTGTTTTTGCTTTAATTGTAGCTGAAGGTCAAGCTGTTCGTTGGCGCGATGATAAAACAGCTCCTACAGCTTCTATAGGAATGCCACTTGCAGTCGGTGTTCCTTTACAGTATGATGGTGACATAACAAATATTAGATTTATTGAACAAACAGGCGGAGCTAAATTAAATATTAGCTACTACTGTTAAGTATTAAAACTGTACTGGTGCAGACCACCAGGGTTTCTAAGGAAACAAAAATGGATGATATCCAAGAAGTATTAGCGGAAGTACCCGCGCCAGAGCAGGAAGTTACGACAGCTCCCGAACCTGATGCAGTAGCAGTAGAAGTGTCGGAAGAACCCAAAACAGAATCTAAAGTATTCACACAAGAAGAATTAGATGCTGCCATTGGTAAAAGACTTGCAAGAGAACAGCGTAAATGGGAAAGAGAACGTGCTATTCAGGCTATTAAACCTGAAGCGCCTAAAGAAACTCCATTGCCTGATCAATATGATTCTATAGAAGCCTATGCAGAAGCTTTAGCGACTACAAAAGCTGAACAATTGATTGAGCAACGTGAGCATCAAAAGGAACAGTACGAACTTTTAGAAGCCTATCAAGATAAAGAAGAAGAAGCGCGTGCTAAGTATGATGACTTTGAACAAGTCGCATATAACCCTAAACTTCCTATTACTACCGTGATGGCTGAATCTATCCAAGCTTCCGACATTGGCCCTGATGTAGCATATTTTTTAGGTGCCAACCCAAAAGAAGCCGAACGTATTTCCAAATTATCGCCTATCTTACAAGCAAAAGAAATTGGTCGACTTGAAGCAAAAATAGCTTCAGAACCAATTACGAAAAAAACAACGAGCGCTCCTGCGCCTATTTCGCCTGTAACGGCTAAAGGTAGCAATACACCAGCGTATGACACGACCGATCCTAGATCAACAAAGTCAATGTCTACGTCAGAATGGATTGCTGCAGATAGAGCTAGACAAGCAAAAGCGTGGGAAGCAAAAAGAAACCGCTAATTTTTTAAGGAAATATCATGTCTAACTCAATTTTAACCATTGATATGATTACACGTAAAGCTCTAGAAATCTTAGAGAATAACCTTGTAATCACACGTAACGTGAATCGTCAATACGATGATTCTTTTGCTGTAGAAGGCGCTAAAATCGGTTCTACATTGCGTATCCGTTTACCAGATCGCGCATTAGTAACTGACGGTGCTGCATTACAAGTACAAGATGACAACGAACAATTTACAACATTGTCTGTTGCATCACAAAAACATATTGGTGTTAACTTCACTTCAGCTGAATTAACAATGCAATTAGATGATTTTGCAGAACGTGTACTAAAACCACGTATCTCACAATTAGCTTCTAGCGTTGATGCTGACGTTGCTAACGCATACAAAGCAATCTATAACTCAGTAGGTACTCCTGGTACTACACCTTCAACTTCATTAGTTTTACTACAAGCACAACAAAAACTAAATGAAGGTGCTGCTGTAATGGCTCCAAGATATGCAACTGTTAACCCAGCTGCTAACGCTGGCTTAGTAGAAGGCATGAAAGGTCTTTTCAATCCAACCGACACTATCTCTAAACAGTTTAAAAACGGTTTAATGGGTACTGGCGTATTAGGTTTTGATGAAGTTAATATGTCACAATCTATTAAACAACACACAACTGGTACTCGTTCTACTAGCGATACTATCTTAGTAAATGGCACTATCTCTACAGAAGGCCAATCTACTATTAGTATTGACGGTGGTACAGGTTCAGCTACAGTAACTGTAGGCGACGTATTTACCGTTGCTAACGTATATTCTGTTAACCCACAAACACGTGAATCAACAGGATCATTACAACAATTTACAGTAACTGAAGCTGCAACGGCTGCTGGCGGTGCTTGGACTAATATTAAAGTTTCACCAGCTATGTATTCGCCTACTAATGCTTTAGCAACTATTAATGCGTTCCCACAAGATAATGCAGCAATTACGTTCCTTGGCGCAGCTTCTTCACAATTTGCGCAAAACTTGGTTTATCACAAAGATGCTATTACTTTTGCAACAGCTGACTTGTTATTACCACAAGGTGTAGATATGGCTTCACGTCAAGTACACAACGGTATTTCTCTACGTGTTGTTCGTCAATATGACATCAACAACGACAGATTACCTTGCCGTATTGACGTTCTATATGGCTTTAGCACTGTTCGTCCACAAATGGCTGCTCGTATCTGGGGCTAGTCTAAGTGATGCCCGCTTCGGCGGGCTTTACTAATTTATTTTTGAAAAGGAAATTATCATGGCTCTTCCAAATGGCGCAGGTGGTTATCAAATTGGTGACGGTAACCTCAATGAAGTACAAATTAATACTCAAGCTACCCCAGCTACAGCAACTGTTACAGCAACATTAACAGCTGCTCAAATTCTGAACGGTATTCTTTTGGGTACACCAACAACTACAGCAGCAGCTTACACTTTACCTTTAGCTACTGATTTAGATGCAGCGGTTCCTAGTGCTAAAGTTAATAGCTCTTTTGATTTTACTGTAGTTAATACTAACGGTTCTGGTAGCGGCGTAATTACAATTACGACTAACACTGGATGGAGTATTGGCTCAACAGGATCACAAGGTTTAATGACTGTTACTACAGCTGGCACTGCACAATCTTATCGTGCTGTAAAAATTGGCGATGGTACATGGGCTTTATATCGCATTGCTTAATGTAATACATCCCCCTGTTTAAGGGGGATTTTTTAAAAGGAAAATATCATGCCTAACAATACCAAACCTATCGGCGTTGCCTATGCAGATCCATTATTAGATGGCGCTACGTTTGTACCTCAAGTTGCAGCTAACACTGCCGCTTTGACTACAATTACGTCAACTGCACCAGTTACGCCTGATTTTGCAATTCAAGACTTAACTAGCACTACACCTTTTGGTTTTGCTTCAAAAGATGAAGGTAATTCAGTTTTAGCTGTTGTTGCAAATTTACAAACACGCGTAGCTCAGCTTGAAACTAAGTTAAAAGTTTACGGTTTACTACCTTAACAATTAAAGGGGCTTCGGCCCCTCTTTATTAAATTATGGCTACTATATATTTAAGACATCCTATCCATGGCACTAAAGTTGCTACTATGGATATTGAAGCTGAAGAAGATGAAAAAAATGGCTGGGTAGTATATACTCTTGATACGCCAAAAGAAACACAAAAAGCGGTGCCTATTAATGGGCTAGAATCTAAACGTATAAGAAATAATTAAAGGACTACGCTTATGGCAACTACAGCTGCAGATCAAATTAATGGCGCTTTACGCTTAATAGGTATGCTTGCTGAAGGTGAAGTACCTTCTGCCGCTACTTCACAAGATGCGCTTACTGCGTTAAACCAAATGATTGATTCATGGAATACTGAACGTCTTTCAGTGTTCTCTACACAAGACCAAGTATTTAGTTGGCCACCAAACGTATTATCAAGAACTTTAGGTCCTACAGGTGATTTTGTAGGTAATAGACCTATATTATTAGATGATTCAACTTACTTTAGAGATCCGTCAAATGGGATTTCTTTTGGTATTAAAATTATTAATCAACAACAATACAACGGTATTGCTGTTAAAACAGTTACAAGTACGTATCCGCAAGTTATTTGGATAAACATGACATACCCTGATATAGAATTGTATGTTTATCCAAAACCTACAAAAGTGCTAGAATGGCATTTTGTATCTGTTGAAGAATTAACTAAACCAGCTACGTTAGGGACTACATTAGCTTTTCCACCAGGATATTTACGTGCGTTTAAATATAATTTAGCTTGTGAAATAGCCGCTGAATTTGGTGTAGAACCTTCACCTACAGTACAACGTATAGCTATGACTTCTAAACGTAACTTAAAACGAATCAATAATCCTGATGATATTATGTCATTACCATATAGTATTGTTGGTACTCGTCAACGATTTAACATTTTTGCAGGCAACTATTAAAAGGAAATAATATATGTCAAACATAGCCATTTCAGCATTACCCATTGCAACGGTGCAAGCCGGCGCGGATGTATTGCCTATTGTACAAAATACAACTAGTACAACTAAACAATTATCTGTTACTAATTTATTTACTAACTCTACATTAGTTACGCCTATATTAGGCACACCACAATCAGGTACGTTAACTAACTGTACAGGTCTACCTGTTGCATCAGGTGTATCTGGTTTAGGTGCTAATGTAGCTACTTTTTTAGCGACACCATCTTCTGCTAATTTACGTTCTGTTTTAACAGACGAAACAGGAACTGGATCCGCTGTTTTTGCTACAAGCCCAACTTTAGTAACGCCTATATTAGGCACGCCAACATCAGGTACTTTAACTACTTGTACTGGATTACCTATTTCAACTGGGGTGACAGGTTTAGGTACAGGCGTAGCAACATTTTTAGCAACACCATCCTCTGCTAATTTACGTGCATCTTTAACAGATGAAACGGGTACAGGATCTGCTGTTTTTGCTACAAGCCCTACTTTTACAGGCACTACGGTTTCAGCTAATATTACATATTCAGGTTTAATAGCTACAACGGCTGCGGCACCTACAATTGCTTCCGCGGCAACTATTGCACCTACTACACCTAACGTATTTATTAGTGGCACTGCAGCTATAGTTACTATTACAGCGCCAGCGCCTATTTCTGCTGGCGGCGGTAGAATTACCTTAATTCCTACTGGTGCGTTTACTTGGACTACGGCGGGTAATATTGCTGTTTCAGGTACGGCAGTCGTAAGTAGAGCATTAGATATGGTTTATGATGCGACAACTACTAAATGGTATCCATCATACGTTTAATATATGAAAACGCCCATTTTTGGACAAACCTATGTAGCTAGAAGTGTTAACGCTGCAGATAACCGTATGGTTAATCTTTTCCCTGAAGTTTTAATAGAGGGAAAAGAAGCTGGCTATTTGAATAGAGCGCCTGGATTAGAATTTTTACAATCTATAGGTACTGGCCCTATTCGTGGATTATGGGCGCATCAAACTAATGGATCTGATTTCTATGTTGTATCGGGTCAAGAAGTCTATAAATTAACAGGGCTTTATGCTACCCCTACACTATTAGGTACTATATCAGGCACAGGCCCTGTGTCTATTGCCGATAATGGTATTCAGTTATTTTTTGCTTGTAACCCTAGAAGTTACATATACAATGAAGTTACTAATGTATTTCAAGAAATTGCAGATCCTGATTTTCCAGGTGCAGTTACCGTTACTTATTTAGATAACTATTTTGTTTTTAATGAGCCTAACAGCCAAAGAATATGGGTCACAAGTCTTTTAGATGGCACACAAATTGATCCGCTAGATTTTGCAAGTGCCGAAGGTTCGCCTGATGGCGTTGTAGGTTTAATAGCAGATCATAGAGAAATATGGGTGTTTGGTTCTGATTCTGTTGAAGTATGGTATGACGCTGGATTAGCTGATTTTCCTTTAACACGTATTCAAGGTGCATTTAATGAAATTGGATGCGTAGCACCTTTTTCTATTGCTAAGTTAGATAACGGGTTATTTTGGTTAGGCACCGACGCACGTGGTCAAGGCATTGTGTATCGTGCTAATGGCTACACAGGTCAACGAATATCAACACACGCAATTGAATGGCAAATTCAACAATATGGCAATATATCTGATGCTATTGCTTATACCTATCAACAAGACGGCCACGCTTTTTATGTCTTAACATTTCCTTCAGGTAATGCTACTTGGGTTTATGATGTAGCTACACAAGCATGGCATGAACGCGCTGGATGGGAAAATGAAGAATTTGTACGTCATCGTTCTAATTGTCAATGTAATTTTGGTGGCAATATTATTGTAGGCGACTATGAAAACGGAAACATATATAAGTTTAATTTAGATGTTTATGCTGATTATACTACAGAACAAAAATGGTTAAGATCATGGCGCGCGTTAGCGCCAGGTCAAAACAATCTTAAACGTACAGCACAGCATTCATTACAATTAGATGCGGAAACAGGCGTAGGTTTAAATCTATATCCAGCTTATGATTCTGAAGATTTGATTACCGAAGATGGTAATATTATAGTAGCTGAGTTTGTACAAGGCTATTTAGTTACTCAATCAGGCGATCAATTAACTACAGAAGCTGGCGATGAATTTGAATCATTGGTTACGATAGATTGGCCTGAGCCTTATCCAAATGATTATGCTTTAAGTACTAATAGTTATCCAGCAGCGCCTGGGTATGATCCACAAGTCATGTTACGTTGGTCAGATGATGGCGGTCATACTTGGTCTAATGAACATTGGAAATCAATGGGTAAAATAGGTGACTATGGCACTAGAACTATATGGCGCCGTTTAGGTATGACGGTTAAACTTCGTGATCGTGTTTATGAAGTATCAGGTACAGATCCGGTAAAAATAGCAATCATAGGCGCAGAACTTGAGATAAGCCCAACCAATGGCTAATACCATTAATATAACTAATATACCTGCGCCACGCGTTGATGTTATTGATCAACGTACAGGATTAATGTCTGCCGTATGGTATAGATTTTTTTATAATATGTTTGTTTTAGTAGGTAACGGATCTAATCAAATAAGTTTAGAAGATTTACAAGTAGGGCCACCTAGTAACGATCAACTTATTTTTGATATAGAAGGCCCAAGTGTTAATACACAAGCGTTAGTATCTAGTTTAGAATCACAGATAGCTGAATTAGCTAAACAAGTGCAAACTGCTGAATTAAGTGCAGACGCAGCTGTTAATACTTTACAAGCCGAAATTATGAACTTGGCTACAGATGTACAAGGTTTAGCGGTAACACCGCCTGTATTACCAAATTTAAAAAGAGCAAGATATGGGTCTTTTTATGATACAACAACGCAAACAGCCACTGTTATTAATACGGCTACAGCTATTACGTTTAATACGATTAGTTTAAGTAAAGGTGTTTATTTAGGTTCGCCAACATCTCGTGTATACGTAGATACAGAAGGCATATATAATTATCAAATATCAATTCAGTTAGATAAAACCTCAGGTGGTACAGCTGAATTTTATATTTGGTTTAGACTTAACGGCGTAGATGTATCTGACAGCGCTAGTCAGATTAGAATACAAGGTAATAATGCAGAAATTTTTTCTGCGCTAAATTATCTTTTTGATTTAAAAGCAGGGGATTATGTAGAAGTAATGTTTTCGGTAACAGATTTAAGTGTACAACTTTTAGCTGTTGCTGCGGCGGCACCGGTTCCAGGGATACCGTCTATTATTCTTACAGTTTCAAATAATATTAATTAAGGAGCAATACTATGACAGTAACCGTAAAAGTTTTAATTCCAGCTAAAACAGCTGAGAATTCCCAAACGACGCAATATACAGCGTCAGGTGTTACCACTATTATAGATAAGTTTACTGCAACTAATTACAGCGCTACAGCGGCAACAATTAGCGTTAACTTAGTAACGGCAGCAACGTCAGCGGGCAATGATAACTTGATTGTTAAAACCAAAACTTTACAACCGTCAGAAACATACACCTTCCCTGAAATTGTAGGGCAAGCTTTAGCACCAAGTGGGTTTATCTCAACGATTGCAGGTACAGCATCTGCAATTAATATTAGATCTAATGGACGTGAAATAACATAATGGATGATATAACTAATGTTTCAATGCAAGATAAAGTAGAAAATCTTGAAGAAGCATTAAAAAACATACCTCAAGTAGAATGCCCAGTTAAGCATTATTTTGCACCAGGCATATATGCTAGAGAAATAACGATTAAAAAAGGCACTGTTTTAACAGGTGCTATACATAAAACTGAAAATTTAGCAATACTTTCGTGCGGAAGGTTGCAATTAGTGACAGAATCAGGGACAATAGAAATATCTGCACCGCATATATTAACTGTTAAACCTGGCACTAAGAATGCGGCATACGCATTAGAAGATTCTGTATGGACTAATTTTTTTCCTACAGAAGAAACAGATGTAGATAAACTTGTTGAACTATTGACAGAATCTAAAGCGTCTGAATTATTAGGTGGTATAGATAATAAACAACTTGTTGCAAATCAAGCAGCAGAAAGATTAGAGGACTAATATGGCTTTTGGAATATCAGCAGGTGCCGCAGCACTTATAGGTGGTGGCGTTGCAGCAGCAGGGTCTATTATAGGCGGTATGGCAGGCGCAGATGCAGCCGAAAACGCCGCAAATACGCAAGCAGCAGCCGCTGATCGCGCTGCCGAATTACAATATAAACAGTTTCAAGAACAACAAAAATCACAAGCACCATTTCGCGAAGCAGGGTTATCGGCGCAAAATAGACTTCTCTCGCTTTTAGGTTTATCGCCAACAAAACCTACGGCATTAAAAAAAGATGCAACTGAAGAAGAAAAGAAAGCTTATGATGATCAATTAGCTTTATATAATACTATTACTAAATCACCAGTCTTTAATAAATATACTAAAGATTTTGGTATGGGCGATTTTCAACAAGATCCTGGATATGGGTTCCGTATGTCTGAAGGTCTTAAAGCTTTAGATCGTACAGCAGCCTCACGTGGTGGACTTTTATCTGGTGCTACATTAAAAGGTGCGCAACGATTTGGTCAAGATTTAGCATCACAAGAATACACTAACGCATTTAATCGCTATCAAGTTAATCGATCAAATCAAATTAATCCATTACAAACATTTATGGGTTCTGGTCAATCTGCTACAAATGTATTAGGTTCAGCAGGTCAAAACTATGCAAATCAAGCTGGTGAAGCCTACATGGGCGCAGGCAATGCACGTGCATCAGGTTACATTGGATCAGCTAATGCGCTCTCTAATGCTTTTGGTGGTGTGTCTAATGCTTTTACTAATTACAATCTTATGAACGCTTTAAATAATCGTGGCACTTCTACAGCAGGGTATCCAGGTGGATACAGTAGTGGCGGCGGTGTTAACGCATTTCTATAATAAGGAATTAAATTATGCCTATTGATCCAACCATAGCCCTTCAAGTAAAAAATCCGCCACTTGAATCGCCCATAAATCAGATGGCTAAGATTTATGAGATTAAACAAGCGCAACAAGCTAATGAACTTAACCGTCTTAAAATGGATGAGTATACGCGTGGTGTTCAAGAACAAGAAGCATTTAAAAATGCGCTTAGAGGTGCAGGTGCTAACGATGAAGAAGCTATTAAAAATGCTTTTTTCTCTAAAGGCGATGTTAAAGGCTATTCGGATTACCTTAAATCTAGGGGTGATATTACTAAAACAGGCGTAGAAACTTCAGATCTAAAAGCTAAACATGGCGCGCAAATGATGCGTGATTTATCACGTAATCCTTCTGATGCTAATGTACAAGCACATTTTGAAGATATCCAACAATCATCATTATACTCACCACAAGAAAAATCTTTAGCTCAATCTAAACTTAATCAAGTTATGCAAATGACTGTTGAAGAACGCCGTGCTTATTTAGCAAGTCAAGGCGCATCTGTATCTGAACTTAAACCTACCATACAATCACAAGATATTGGTGGTAAAACACGTATGTTAAGTATTGATCCTTTTGCTAATACTTCTAAGCTTGTAGAAGGTAGCGAAGCTACTAAGACTGCAACGCCTGGTGATATTATGTCTGCTGATACTTCACGTCGTGGTCAAAATTTAATAAATTCACGTGAGCTACAAAAAATTGAAATTGAAAAAGGTAAAATGTCACCTGAGTACATTACGATGAAAGCTAAGATGGAAGCTCAAGGTAAAGACAGAGCTAAGTTTGAAGCGGCCGCACCTGAAGCTATGGCTAAAGCTGCTGAAGCTGTCCGTAAGATTGATGAGCTTGTAGGCACTGAACCTACTAAAACAAAAGAAGGTAAGATTATTCCTGGATCTAAACCGCATCCTGGATTCCAAGCAGCCGTGGGCGCTGGTGACATATATACTCTTGGTATTCCTGGTATAGCTAGATATGCTCCTGGATCATCTGCATCTGACTTTGATGCACGACTTAAAGAAATTCAAGGCGGCGCTTTCTTACAAGCATACGAAACACTTAAAGGTGGCGGATCTATTACTGAAGTTGAAGGCGCTAAAGCGACACAAGCTATTACACGTATGTCAACAGCACAAAGTGAAAAAGAATTTAAAACAGCGGCACGTGAATTTCAAAACATATTACGTAAAGCTGTTGAGCGTTCTAAGGCTAAACTTGGCAACGCTAGCGCACCTGCAACTGCAAATGTTTCACCTGATGTAGATGCAGCTAACCCACTCTTAACAGATTAGGATTTTATAATGGCAACATTAGCTGAAGTTTTAAAAGACCCTAACTATGTCAACGCTAACGCTGCGACTAAAGCGGCTATCTTTAATAAATATGCACCGCTTGACCCTAACTTTGCAAATGCTAATGAAGCTACGCAATCAGCTATTAAGTCTAAGTACGGTGTTGAAATGCCTACATTGGAAACACCTAAAGCACCTGCACCCGCAGCTGTTAGTGAACCTATGTCTGAAATCCCAAAACGTACATTAGGTCAAAAGATTGCCTATCCTATATTAGAAACTGTATTGCCTATTGGCGGCGCTCTTGTAGGTGGTACGGGTGGAACTATATTTGGCCCAGGCGGTACGATTGCTGGCGGTGCTACAGGCGCTGGATTAGGTTATGGTGCAGCTAAAGAATTAGAACGTATGTATGAAGAAAAAACAGGTCAACGTGCGCCACAAACATTACCACAAAATTTACTAGAAGCAGGTAAGAATGTATTAGAAGGTGCTACGTTTGAAGTGGGTGGCCGTGTGATCTTACCACCTATTGCTAAAGCGGCAGGATGGGTATGGGACAAAACAACAGGTAAATTGGTTCAAATTAAAGCAGGTAAGATTGTACAAGAACTTGCTGGCGATCAATTAGATCAATTAAAATTAGCAACTAAAACTGCACCTGAAGGTGCTACAGGTGCGCAAGCCGTTGCTGATGTATATGCACCGCCTATTCAAACATTAGGTCAACGCGTTGTTGAAAAGGCACCATATAAATTTGGGCCATTACTTCAAGGTCAAGATGCGGCTACCATTAAAGAGCTAGAAGGTTTAGCGGGTGCTGCTACAGCCACTGAAGCTAAACTTGGTCAAAAGGCAG
>Ga0315284_10009675_pt1 | contig 13737 bp, 12 predicted proteins | sample YL17G09_16_MG_FD_203696 | JGI IMG/M metagenome (GOLD analysis project Ga0315284, IMG submission 203696) | Sediment microbial communities from Yellowstone Lake, YNP, Wyoming, USA - YL17G09_16 | ecosystem: Environmental > Aquatic > Freshwater > Lake > Sediment | place: USA: Wyoming | collected...
GTCTATCCTGGCTACCTTCTCTAGGTCGTGGGCTTGCTCCAGGTCCCTTGGGAAACCATCTAGTATGAACCCTCTCTCACAGTCCTTATGTCTTAGGCGCTCCTCGACTATAGCGTCCACGACATCATCTGGCGCGAGTTCGCCGCGGTCCATGTATCCCCTGGCTTTCAGCCCGAGTTCACTGCCTGTTTCTATGGCGTGGCGGAGTATGTTGCCTGTGGAAATCTGGGGTATGCGGTATACATCAGAAATCTTCTCTGCTTGCGTGCCCTTGCCTGAGCCTGGCGGCCCAAGTAAGACGATGTTGGCCATTTTGAACTGCTGGGTCATGCGGCTTTCAGCCGCAGTCGTATTACTGTTCGAAATATCATACTGCTCCCCTCAGGGTGCAGTATGTGATTGCGAACCGCATACTGCGGCCTTCAGGTCGCAGACTAGCCAATAGGTGCGGTTCGCAAGACATAATGCGGGCTTCAGCCCGCAGTATGTTGATCTCAGGCGTTCAGGTTGATTATGTACTCTATGTCGCTGATGTTCATCCCGTATTCAGCCGCGATGGACGATAGCCCCCCAAGGTAGCCTAGGTACTCGTTCAGCGCATAGTCCGAGCGTATGTCCTTGTCTGGGGCCTTGAACCCGTATTCTCTCTTGAGGAGGGCCCATGTTTTGATGTTGATTTCAGCGTACCTGTACGGGTTCTGGAACATTATTATGGTGCTTGCCATGAGGGTTGTGACTCCCGTTATCCTCTTGAGTAGCCTGAATCTCTCGGCGAGGTCGCGGGTTTCGAATGCCTTCCTCGTTATCTTCTCGACTTCAGCCTGGCTTTTGAACTCCAAGCCCTTGTATGCGAATATGGCAGCGATATCCTCTTCGCTGTAGGCTGACTTGCCCTGTAGGTTGGAGATTAGTTTGCTCCTGAGTTGGTAGTCCTCACTCTTCTTTATGTCATTGAATAGACGGTAAAGGTTCATGGAATCACCATCATATTACAGATTATACGTTCGCACCTATAAATAGCGCAACCCCTAATCCTTGGGTTATAGGTGCCTTTCTCTGTCGCTTGCGCCCCCCCTGTGCAAGCGGTTCAATACCGGCTCTGTGTATCCATCGGGGTTATTCGTAGCATGTCCACCTCTCGTGAAGCTTCCGCTTGTATATGTATTCTTCGGTCTGGGCCGAAGTAAAGTGGCGGTTTTTATATTACACCATCTCCAATAGGTACCTATGGGAAATAGAAGGCATCTTCTGGTCTTACCTATCTTGTTTGTGTTGTTCGGCCTCTTGTTATCTAAGGCCGCAGCCACTGAGATTATTATAGTCAACGAGTCTAAGTCCGGTTTCTATGCTATGGGGGATATGCTCCTCAAAGGCGACTTGAACGCCAACAAGCTCATAATATCCGGTTCAGGTAGCGTAATCTCCGGCGAAGACGTTAAGGTGTATCTCCTTGGGCGGCCTTCTGACATACTTGTCGATAATCTTAAGGTTAATGGGCGTGATGTCCCGGTCTCATTCGATGATAAGGGTTACTTTATGGTCTTGCAGCCCGGGGAATTCAGGTTCCAGGGTGACTTGAGCGTGAGGACGCTCGGTCAGGTCCGGCTTTATGTGCCAGGTCCGGTGAATGCCCTGAAATTTGACCTCCAGCATGGTTACGCCATTCACGGCGACCAGTATGGTCTCTTCGGCGATGAGGTGATTCTCCAGCGTTCGGAGAAGGTTGCTATGCTCGCTGACGGCAGTTTCAAGTACACGTTCGCTGAGCGTAACGAGTTCTACTATCAGGTTAACTACAAGTCTTTCGGCAGTTCCCTAGGTCAGGCCACTCTGAATCTTCGCAATGGGGAGAACGTCATCTCGGTGGTGGGCGCTAAGGATTACAGTGTTTCAGGCGGCATGCTTGTGATGGATTTGGAGGGGGATACGGCGTCTGTGACAGTGGCGGGGACGTTCTCTTCTGATAGGTTGACTGTCCCATTGGATGAGGGCAGGCACCATGTGTTGATTGAGTCTGACCCCCAGAAGAAGATAACAATCTCCACTGACGCTGAGGAGGTGGATTTGAGCCAGTCGACCATCCCCCCTAAGTATAGTAATGCGAGGGCGTTTTTAGCTTCATCCAAGAACGTCTTCACCGTTTCCGTGAAGGACCTCCAGATGTACCCGTCGCTTGCGGCATCTGTCCGTTACGCGACAAACAGGATTGCGGTCACAGACAAGGGCGCGATGCTAGCCGAACTCAACTACCAGTACAGTAACACCGGCGTGGACTACATTCAGGTTGACGCGCCTGGGACGCCGCTTTACGCCGGAACCGGATACCGGGACTCCGTGAAACTCACTAAAGATGATGATAAACTGTTCCTGTCGTTCCCGAAGACCCAGAGCGGCACCCTAGACATGATATATTTCGCGAGCCGCGACCCGCTCAAGCCCATAGACTACATAGACGTCCCGGTCGCGAACACCGACTTGACAATAACCGAGGCGCAGACGCAGGTGATACTGCCTGAGGACTACTTCGTCCTGTGGACTTTCGGCGGCAAAGGCGGCAGTGAACTGCCATCCCTCGAGTCGATACTCATATTCACGATAATATTCGGCGGCCTCGGCTACATGCTCAAGCCTAATGTGAAGTTCGCCCTCCTCTACCTGGTGTTCAGTGTAGGCTTGTTCATGTTCAGTTGGGTGCTCCTCGTGCTGTCGGTCATCGTCTCCATTGTGCTGCTGCTTAAGAAGCATCTGGCTGGGAGTTCCCTCAAGTGGGTCCTTGCTGGCGCGGCAGTGGTGGTCGTCCTCTGCCTGTTCGTCCTCGCCTTCTTTGGCGTGATGGGGGCGTTCTCGATGGGAAGTAGCACGCGTTCAACGGCGCTGGCATCGGACTATGCGACTGTGGAGGAGGCTCAGGTGGCGCCCATGATGAGCAAGAGCATGAGCGTATTGGGTTCTGGGGAGGGCGCAATCAACGTGCCTGTCCGCGAGGGCGTGCTGCCGGTTCGCCTTGAGCTTCCGGCGCTCGGCAAGACGATAACCGTTAAATCGTACCTGGTCAACAAGAGTAATCCGCTGAAGATAGGCGTCATCGTACTTGCGGGCTGGCTCAAGTACATACTGTACTTGGTGTCGCTCTACTGCGGGGTAAGGTGCGCGAGGATTTACAGGCGCTAAAGCGTCTATGTATCACCTGTACATGCTGGACATCTGCTGGTGGAGTTCGTGGTAGTTCTCCTGCCCCTTCTTCATCTGCTCGAGGCTGTCCTTGAACCTCTCCTCTATCTCCCTGCCGGCTTTCACGAGCTCCTCGACGTTCACGTTCACGTTAAGGAGTTCAGAGAGTATCTTGAGTAGGGCGGCGGAGGCCAGGACGTCTGGGACGTAGCTTGTCTCGACCATGAGGGATGTGGCTGGTATGGAGAGGCCGCAGCATTTTATCATGAGGCTGCTTGACATCCCTGTGAGGACTCCCTCCTGCATCTCCCTGACCTTCAATTTTCTGAGTTTCGCGAGCATCGGCTCGTCGGTCGAGACCATCATTATCTCATGTTCCTCCTTGGATTCGACGCCTGGGACGCTCGCAAGGAGTATGGCATTCTTCGGCTTCAGGGTCTTTAGCCAGTCGCCAGTCGCCTGGCTGAATTCGTGCACGATGTTGAATGGTATGATAAGCTCCGAGAATACTATCACTAGGTCGTCTTTCGCGTATATCCTTATCGGGTGCATGGGAATGCCGTCGTGGACTACCGCCACGGCGTCAAGGTGGTCCGACTCCATGTGGCCGACCTGCTCCATCTTAAGCTGCCTTATCATGTGATTTGCCGCTATTGTGCTCACGTATCCTCTGCTTGGGAATGCCTCGATTAAGGTGGCGTTCTTCGGCAGGGATTTCGTGATATTTATGCTGACTGCCATCAGGAACTTATTTACATTATATTCTATATAACCTACATGCACCTGCGCAAGACCTTCAAACCGGCAGGCAGTGCGAATGCTTCCTCGTCAACTCCAGCATAACCTAATGCGAACTCGGAATCTACCTTGCGAAGTGGTCGTACCCGCCCTTCAGTGGCTTACGTACTTTGCCGTCGTATATTGTCGTTCCCTTCTTCTTCGGGAGTATCTTTCCGACTACTGATATCGGGCAGTCGAGTCTTATCCTCTTAAGGTCTTGCGGCGGGATGGTGAAAACGATCTCATAGTCTTCTCCGCCGCTGAGGGCCCACTGGTATGGGTCAATGCCTAGGGTCTTCGCAGATTTTCTTGTTGCCTTCGATAACGGTATTAGGTCCTTGAATATTATCGCCCCGATCTTACTCATCTCACAGATGTGGTTGACTTCGCTTGCAAGGCCGTCTGAGACGTCAATCATAGCATTCGCGTACTTTGCTATCTTCCTTGCCTCCTTGAGCCTGCATTTGGGCTCAAGGTGGCCGGTGACGTCGCCTACAGCGCCGCTCTTGAGTAGCTCAAGCCCTGCTTGGCTTTTGCCGAGGTCTCCTGTGACACAGATGAGGTCTCCGACTCTGGCGCCGGAGCGTAGGCAGAGCATGCTCTTCTCCACTTCCCCCAGCAAGGCGACGTTGACTACCATGATGCTCGCGTGCGTCATATCCCCACCCACGATTTTGACTTTATGCCTGTCTGCCGACTCATACAAGCCCTTGTAGAAACCTTCTATGAACTCCACCGTCGTCTCGGGCGCGAGCGACAGGGATATGACTGCGTATGTGGGCAGGCCGCCCATGGCGGCGATGTCAGAGACGTTCGACTCCATCGCCTTCAAACCAATCTGCTTGGGCGTGTACCATCCGAGCTTGAAGTGGTCGCCCTCGCAGAGCATGTCTGTCGTGAAGAGCAGATACTTGTCCTTTGTGTACCTGAGGACTGCGGCGTCGTCTCCGATGCCGACGACAGCCCCACCCCTGCGGGTGACCCTGTCTATGAGCCTGAACTCCCCGCCAATATCCTTTATCCTCATCTTCCCACAACCTCACAATAGCCCAGATGTCGCATCTTAAGCGCCTCCGGCAGTCGGCCGTCCCATTAATGTTCTCATATCCATTTTGTCGACAGCAAATAATAATTAATCGATATTCAAGCCCTTCAGTATCTCGGCTGGATTGTTATAAAAATTGTTTAATACCGCGTCAGCCCCAGCATCGACTAGTTCGCGCCAATTCTTCGCATCATGTGATAATGCGATTGCATATGCGCCGGCAGCCTTTGCGGCTCTCATATCCCCTTTTCCGTCGCCTATCATCGCTACTTTCCCCCCTGAGCCTTCATGCCGTTGGACTAACGCCATCAATGCACCGATCTTGCTAAATTCTGGGAACTCGATTGAGCCCTGGCCGTAGACCCCCTGGAAGTAGCCTGAGAGGCCTAGCTGCTCCACCATGTTCAACTTGACTAGGATGTGGTTTGCAGTCACAACATACTTCTCACGGCCCTTATGTGATATAGCGTCAAGCATTGGGATAACGCCCGGGACGAGGTATTTATCAAGGTTTCTCCTCCACTTAGGCATCTCGGAAGACACGTACTCCTCGATTTCACGATAGTAGCCGTTTGCATAATACTGTGCATCGTGGGGTGGCCTCTTTTTTTGGGCCATGGTATCCAACGCCACCTGGAACCTCTCCTTGTCAGTCAGTCCCTTCGTAGCGTGGACGAACATCCCTGCAGATTTGACAGTCTCTGGAGTGGGCCGCCCACCGTGTGACCACATGTTTGCTATTATCTCCGTTTGTATTGTGGCCCAATGGCGCATGCCCGTGAATATGGTGTCGTCCCAGTCGAAGGCGATAGCCTTGACATTGGATGGTCGTGATGTAATTATCTGTATCGGCATAGTTTTTTGGAAGTATCGGAGTGTCGGGTTGAATCCTTGCTCATCCGGGCTCAGGCAGTTCTTTGTTATCGACATGGTCTATTCCCACTCCATCGTCGCCGGCGGCTTGTTGGTGATGTCGTAGACGACGCGGTTGACTTCGGTTATCTCGTTGGTTATTCTCGTTGAGATGGCCTCGAGGACCTCGTATGGTACTTTGCTGAAGTTGGCTGTCATCGCGTCCTTAGATTCTATTATCCTCACGACCACCGGGTACTTGTAGCTTCTGCTGTCTCCCTGTATTCCGACGCTCTTTACTGGCAGGAGGACTGCGAAGCCCATCCAGTACTTCTCGTAGATACCAGCCTTCTTGAGTTCCTCCTCGACTATGTAGCCTGCGCGGCGCGTAATATAAGCCTTCTCTGGCGTGACCTCACCGAGTATCCTGATTCCAAGGCCTGGGCCAGGGAACACGTGCCTTGTGATGATGACCTCCGGGAGTTTCAGCTCCCGGGCGATTGCCCTCACTTCGTCCTTGTATAAGTCCCTTAGCGGCTCGTATACCTCGAGTCTCATGTTCTCCTTGAGTCCGCCGACGTTATGGTGGCTTTTGATGTTGTCAGAGTGTTTCGTGACCCCTGACTCTATCCTGTCGCTGTATATCGTCCCCTGCACGAGGACTTCAGCACCCACCTTCTCGGCCTCCTCCTCGAATATGTCCACGAAGAGGCTACCGATTATCTTCCTCTTACGCTCAGGGTCTGTGACTCCCTTCAGGGCGCCGAAGAACCTGTCTTGTGCCCGTATTATCCTGAAGTCCATGCCCTTGCCGCTGAAGGTCTTCTCCATGAACTCGGTCTCCTTGTACCTCATCAGGCCCGTGTCCACGTAGACTGCTGTCAGGTTCTCCTTTATTGCCCTGGCAAGGAGTACTGCTGCTGTGGATGAGTCTACGCCGCCTGAGAGTCCGATGACCGCCTTGCGTGTTCCAATCGTATCTTTCGCCTCCTGTACCGCCTTCTTTATGAAGTCCCTCATGCTCCAGTCGCGGCTGGCTTTCGTGATTTTCACGAAGTTCTCAAGCATCCTCATACCCTTTGTGGTATGTGTGACTTCTGGGTGGAACTGGACCCCGTATATCCTGAGTCTGTCGTTCGCGTATGCGGCAATCTTAGAGTGTCTGGTCGAAGCGAGATTCCTGAATCCGGCTGGGAGTTTAGTCACTATGTCCCTGTGGTTCATCCAGACCGTCGTCCTCTTTCCTACACCAGAGAGCATGCCCCTGCCGTCTTTAACTGTCAAATCAGTGAGACCGTATTCCCCAGCCTTGCCGACCTCCACTTTAGCGCCGAGTACGTGGGCTATTAGTTGGTGGCCGTAACATATCCCGAGTATGGGAACGCCTATCTCGAGGAGATCCTTCGTGGTCTTCGGCGAATCCTCATCATAAACTGAGGCCGCACCGCCTGAGAGGATGACTCCCCGCAAGCCGACGATAGCATTGAGTTCGCTGGCGGTGGTCTCAGCGGCCATGACCTCGCAGTAGACTCCAAGCTCCCTTATCCTACGTGATATGAGATGGCAGTACTGGCCTCCGAAGTCCAACACGATAATCCTGTCCATACTAGTGGCATGTATTTGAATTCCTCGCTTATATTCTTTGTATTTATGTTTTCCGGGTGAATTCCTAACATGCGTTTGCATACTCTGACAATCCTCGCGGTCATCCTCATCCTAGGGTGCATAGGCCAGCAGCAAATAATATTAAAATGTCCAAGCGGCGAGACGGTGACAGACTATAACGACTGCCCTAAACCCACGTTTCAGACGGGGAAACCTGCTCTGGTCGCTGCCATCAGGGAATGCGATAAATCAACTGACATAGACGTGAAATACGCGTGTTACACTGGTGCTGCATTAGATAACAATGACCTGAAGACGTGCGACAGCATAGACGACAGGTGGTGGAAGTACTTCTGCTACCAGAAACTCGGCGGCGACTGGGTTTGGGGGCCGCTCGAGACCACCACGACTAGACTCACGACCACGACGACAGTGATCACATCCACGACTACCACGACATTGTGTGGGAACGGCATCTTAGACCCCGCTGAAGAATGCGATATGGGGCAGGTGTGCTCCGGCACCGAGGGGGTCTGCGGCTTAACGCCGACAAAACCTACGATGGCGACATGCCTCATAGATGAGCAGTGTAACTGGAACATACAGACTACGGTCTCTGGCCAATACATTATGGGCTCATGCAACGGGTGCCTTGGGCCAAACAGTAAAAACCCCTGCAGGTGCATGGGAGTGAACGTGCTGAATTACACGATAATCCCCCTCCCCGCGGGCGTGAATGCGACCCCCACAACGACGCTCGCACTATACCACAGCAGATGCCAGGATGGGTTCTGCTACAAGGAGGCTGGTGAGGGTATAAATGAATGTTCAACCTCCGACGATTGCAGACACTACGACTGTGTCATAGAATCTGGAAAGAACAAGTGCGGGCTCGTGAGGACTCCAGGCACGAGTTCATGCACGTCAGACAGCCAATGTACCGTATCGACTACTTGAACTTCGTTGAGAAGAGCCGCACAGCAGACTTGATGTCATCCTTACCGGCAGTCGCTGAAATCGCGCAGACCATGTCAGCGCCTGCGGCGATTACCTGCTCGACATTACTCTCATTGATGCCTCCGATCGCCGCAACAGGCATCTTGACTGCAGCCTTCACATCCCGTATCATCTGCAATCCGACCGGCTCACCTGCATCGGATTTTGTCACAGTACCGTAAATCGGCGATACTGCAACGTAATCAGCGCCGCCCTCATCAGCTAAAACAGCCTGCTGCACATTATGGACTGTAACCCCTATTAACTTGTCATTACCCATCATATACCTGGCGGTCTTCAAGGAGACGTCATCTTGGCCGATGTGCAGCCCGTCCGCGTCACACGCGAGTGCGACCTCAATGTCGTCGTTGACTATGAACAAAGCCCGCCCACTACAGAGGACACGTAACTTAGAGGCAGTCCTAATCAACTCGGGAACCTCCCTGTCCCCCTCCCGGTACTGGACGACCCTCGCCCCGCCATCCAAAGCCTCGCGAACCGCAACCTCAACCGGCTTACGACAAAGGTTGCTGTCTGTGATGAAATAGAATCCGCCTAACATGACATAAACTAGGTTGGAGATGTTAAAAAGACTACCATCTGCCTGCCTTCTTCTCCCTGTCCTGGACGCGTCGCACGAGCTTCTCGACCTTAGACTTCTCCTCCTCGGTCTGTGGGTTGTAACTGGCTAGGGCGCTCTTGCGCTCTACTTCACCGACCCACGTGTCCAAGACCTCACGCTTCTGGGCCTCCTTGATTTCAGGGTGGTCATACTTCTGAGACAACCTCTCCCTAACGGACTTGTACTTAGATTCATCCATGCGAATCACCACACTATAGAATTCAGTCGAACCAGAAACCCCTAAAGATACATGAGAATGGGAGGATAAAAACGTAGGAAACCTCATCTACTAAAATTTGGATATTTTATTAGGGGCGCCTTTTTGGCGCCCCTTGTTGGGCGGGGCGTGTTGTGGGCTGTTCACGCCCGCCTCACCTTCTTTTTGGGTGGTTCTCGTCGGTTGATTCCCGAAGAAGGGCATACCCCGCTGCTTGCAGCGGGGATGATGGGAATACTGCCCTTCTTGGGAGTAAAATCCCCGCAGAATGCCTCGCGCTTGCTGCGGGGATTTTTACTTAATGGCTTCGTTTGAGGATGAGGCTGTTGCTGTCGTAGGGTGTGCTTAATTGTTCCAACCCCCCCTTCTGGCTTGTTGCTTTAACTAGGAGGTAAAGCAGGTAAGCCATCGTGTATATCGTTCCCCAGTACACCGCTGCTTCCAGCATCGTTGTGGCTTCCATTCTCTCACCCCTTCCTCACACTATCCTTTTGATAGCCTTATATAAGAGGTTGGGGTGAATCAGAGGATAAGATAGTGTCAAATTAGGGCTAATGAGATTTTACCCTGATCCTGTGGTCTATCTCGGCTTTTTTCAGGTTGTGCACTGCGTCTGTGAACTGTTCCTTGAAGGTTCCTGGGCCGTTTGCTTTTTCCGCTGCTATTTCGCCTGCTATGTCATAGCATGCGAGGGCTGCTGCTGCGGCTTTTGCATAGTCCTTTTCCACTGCTGTGAATGCTCCTATTGCTGATGCTGCCATGCAGCCTGTACCGACTACGGTGGCCATCATAGGTGAGCCGTTTTCGACGAGGTATGTTCTTCCACCGCCTGATATGATGTCCACTCTTCCTGTCATCACAATCGTGTTGTTGAGTTTGTTCGATAGGTTCTGCGCTATCTCCTTGGGGTCGCCTTCGAGGCCCATTGACTCTACTCCTTTCACTTCGGCTTTCGCGCCGGCTATCACCCCTATCTCCCCAGCGTTGCCTTTGAGGACGTCGATTCTCGCCTCCTTCAGTAGCATGAAGGTGCTTTGTGTCCTTAAATCTGTCGCTCCCGCTCCGACTGCGTCGAGGACTACTGGTATCCCGCGCCTGTTCGCGGCCTTTGCAGCGACCGTCATCGTCTCTATGAGTTCCGGAGTTAAGGTCCCGATGTTGAGTACGAGTGCGCCGGCTAATCCCACCATCTGTTCGACTTCCTCGCGTGCGTGCGCCATCACCGGGAGTGCGCCGAATGCGCGGGTGATGTTCGCGCAGTCGTATATAGTAACCCAGTTTGTTATGTGGTGGATGAGAGGCTTCTTCTTCCTTACCCTCTCGAGTATCGCGTATGCGTCAGCGTCTTTCATATTTTCCTGTTATACCTGTCGAATATGGTGGTAGTGACGCCGAGCAGGACCATCCCATAGACTATGTTAACCCAATCTGTGGCGTCGAGGGGTACGACTTTGAAGGTGGCGGCGAGTGGCGTGTACAATACTGCGATCTGGAGTATTATGGAGCTACCAACTGCGAGGAAGACCCATATGTTTGAGAGGATGCTGAGTCCCTCAGACGATCTTATGTTGTATACTCGCACTAGTTTGAACACGACTATCGCGGTGAATGCAATGGTTTGGGCTTTAGCGAAGTTGTTTATGGGGTCGTAGAGGTAGAACATGGCGAGTATTATGAGTGCCATCGCCGTGCCCATGAAGGCTATCATCCTGGTCATCTCCTTGTTGATGACTCCCTCGGTCTTCTTCCTTGGGGCGCGCTTGAGTATCCCGGGTGCCGCGGGGTCTGAGCCAAGGGCGAGTGCAGGCAGGCCATCTGTTACGAGGTTTATCCACAGGAGCTGGACTGCAGTGAGTATTATCTCCGGCTTTCCTACGATGAATGGTAGCGCGGCTATGAGGACGATGAGGACTTCAGCGAAGTTGCATGGGAAGAGGTAGTTTATGAATTTCCTCACGTTGTCGAAGACCCGTCTGCCCTCGACTATGGCATCCCTTATGGTCGCGAAGTTGTCGTCGAGCAATACTATGTCCGACGTTTGTTTGGCCACTTCCGAGCCGCGTATCCCCATGGATATGCCGACGTCAGCGGCTGCTATCGCCGGGGCGTCGTTGACTCCGTCGCCTGTCATGGCGACCACGTGACCTTGGGCTTTGAGCGTCTGCAGTATCGCAAGTTTGTGCTGTGGTGAGACGCGCGCGAATATGGCGGTGTGTTTCACGGCCTCGTCCAGTTCGCCCTCGCTCATACGGTCAAGTTCTTTTCCTTCGAGGGCTACGGTCCCGAGTCCTATCTCTTGGGCGACGGCTTGTGCCGTTATCTTGTTGTCCCCGGTTATCATCACCACCCTTATTCCAGCAGTCCTGCAGTCGAGGATGGCCTGTTTGACTTCCGCCCTTGGGGGGTCTATCATGCCCTGCAGTCCTATGAAGGTCATCTTGGTTTCATGGGTTTCCCAGCCTGTCTTTTGGGCGAAGCCTATTACTCTGAGCGCTTCGGAAGCGAACTTCTCGTTTATCCCCAATACCTCGGATTTCATCTGCGGTGTGAATTCGGCTTCCCTTCCATCCTCGAGTATCTTGTCGCATCTTTCTATTATCACCTCGGGCGCCCCCTTGGTATAAGTCACAATCCCGCCTTGGATTTTGTGGACTGTAGTCATCATCTTGCGCGCTGAGGAGAAGGCTATCTCATCCACCCTCTCATGTGCAGGCTCTATGCCAGCTTTCTGCGCAGAAATCAGCAATGCTACCTCAGTCGGGTCTCCGGTGTATCTGCCGTCCACTATTCTGCTGTTGTTGTTCAGGTGGCCTGCCCTCAGCAGTGCCTCGACTTCCCTTGGGTCTGCCTGTTTACCATCAAGTAGGAACTCCCCGTCAGTCTCAATCCCCCCTCCAGTGACTTCATAGACTTTCCCGTCGAAGTATAGGTGCCTCACGGTCATTTGGTTCTCGGTGAGTGTGCCAGTCTTGTCGGTGCATATCACGTCCACGGAGCCGAGGCTTTCGGCTACGGGGAGTTTCCTCAGGAGAGCGTGTTTGCGGTACATCCTCTTTGAGCCCAGGGCGAGTGCGAGGGTGATGACTGCAGGCAGGCCCTCGGGTATGGCTGCGACACCCAATGCTATCGCTATGAGGAGTACGTCTAATGGTTTCGTGTCTGTGCTGAGGAGTATGATTGTACCGACTATCGCGCTTATCAATATTATGGCATAGCCGATTTTGGTTCCTAGGACGTCCATCTGCTTCTGGAACGGGGTCTTGTCGCCGCCGACTTCCTGGAGTGTCTGTGCGATGAGCCCAAGTTCGGTTCGCATCCCGCTTGAGGTCACGAGGATTCTGCCTCTGCCCATGACGACGTTTGTGCCGCGGTAGGCCATGTTCAGCCGCTCAGGCAGTCCCGTGTCCTTCGGGAGAGTCTGGATGATCTTGTCAACGGGTACGCTCTCTCCGGTGAGTGAGGACTCATCGACTCTGAGGTTCACGGACTCGATTATTCTGCCGTCTGCTTGGATACTGTCTCCCTCCTCAAGGACCAGTATGTCGCCCGGTACTATGTTGTCGCTCTTTATCTCCAGTGCAGTTCCGTCGCGTATCACCAGGGCCTTAGGCTTCGAGAGATTCTTCAGCTCCTGTATGTTACGTTCGGCCTTATAGTCCTGTATGAAGCCGAATATGGCGTTTAGTATGACTATCGCTATTATGAGCGCTCCGTTCTCGATTTCCCCGACTAGGACTGCGATTATTGCGGATGCAAGGAGAATGAGGACGAGCATGTTATGGAATTGGTCTATGAGTATGGTCCAGAAGGAGCGGCCGCCCTTCTCCTTCAGGGTGTTGCTGCCGTAGAATGCGAGCCTCTTGTCAGCATCATCAGATGTGAGCCCGTCTCTTGTGCTACTGAGTTTACGCAAGGTCTCATGGGATTCGAGGCTGTGCCATTTGATTTCTTCAACTGCCATGTGGGAATAAATTAGGAGTACGTTAATTAATTACAGTTTTTTGCCTGTGAGCGTCTGTGTTTCGTAGTTAAACCTTATGTCCGTTTCCCTTGTATTTTTTAAACTCCATGATATATTCTACTTTATATGGACTATGATGTCATCGTCGTGGGTGGTGGGCCGGCTGGGCTTTCAGCCGCCATAACCATCGCATACTATAAGACGAGTGTTCTGGTGTTGGAGTCTGCTTTGGCTGGTGGAGCCTTGATTAACCAGTACCCGTGGAAGAAGGTGGACAATTACCTTGGTATCTCCGGCAAGAATGGTGCTGATGTGGCCTCACTCATGCTCGAGCATGCCCGGGCTGAGGGGGTTGTAGTCCATGAGAATGAGACCGTCCTTGACGTCCGCAGGGAGGCGAATGTCGATGATGCCGCGGAAAAAATCATAGTCACGACAAACAGGGGGGTATACAAAGCGAAGGCGGTCATCATCGCGTGCGGGTTGGG
>Ga0315284_10009677_pt1 | contig 13735 bp, 7 predicted proteins | sample YL17G09_16_MG_FD_203696 | JGI IMG/M metagenome (GOLD analysis project Ga0315284, IMG submission 203696) | Sediment microbial communities from Yellowstone Lake, YNP, Wyoming, USA - YL17G09_16 | ecosystem: Environmental > Aquatic > Freshwater > Lake > Sediment | place: USA: Wyoming | collected...
ATTTTGATTTCTTTTGTTGTATAAGGCGTCAGGGGTATTATACTTAATGGTGGTGTTAATGCACCTTGTGTTTTATTAGTTTCAGAACTTTTTTGTAGTTCAGATAGTTTTTTCTGGTATTCATCATTTTCTTTTTTCAGCTCATCAGCCGATTTTGGGATCTGCTGAGTTATAGTAACTGTATCAGGGATTTTAACGGTTTTTGTCACCATTCCTTCTTGAAAAATATCCAGCTTAGAGGCATCAAATTCCACAACTATATCGGACCCACTTATTGATTTGACCTTTGCGTTATTAAGATATTGAATGCCTCCGGGCATTGACAATAAACCGCCTCTGCCTTGTAGTTTTTTTCTAGCAAAATCAAGCGCAACCTGATAGCCTTCTTCATAAGACCCTTTTTTGACTACGGTTTTTTGAGTACCTGACTGCCCAATTAAAGAAACTGATGGCCCTGTGAATAATGAAAGCCTGCCAGTTTCACCAAAGTAAAGGCCGCCTAAAAAACCTAAAATTAAAGAAATTATGATTGCCACTGCCAATTTTGTTGATCGAGTGGAATTATTTGAAATGATTTGAGGCATTTTATTTTTTAAATGTTAATGATAATAAAAGAATTACTTTAATTTTTTATATTCTTTCCACAATCATTTCTAATTATTCGCTAACTTAGCTTCAAAACGCTTAACGATTATAGTTCGCAACATTCCAATGATACGTTATCGCAATAACTTCCTGAGCATCTTATGCCTGCCACAAACTTACCAGATGGGCAACTTATACCAGTAGACCCAGCTTCTTCTGAAATATAAGCTGTCCATGTGCAACTTTCAGGGTCATTATCAGGCGCATATATATTTCCATAAGCTCTAATGCCGCCATTATTTTTTAAAGTAACACCATTTGTCCCAGAACAGTCACCAACACTATTACCAGCACAAATATCACCATAAGAATATATACTTTTATCAGCAGCTATACTGGTAGCTCCAAGTGCGTATGCCGCATCATTTGCAGAGCCAGGGCTACCAAATGACCCACCACCAACATATAAACTAGCATTAGGAGATATACCCATATTACCTATAGAGGCTTTTTGTATATATGCTACATCATAAAGATCCACGTGCCCATTAATATAAAGGCCTGCATGTCCATAAATATCGCCTTCTACATCTAAGTTACCAGCACCACCCCACGCTCCATTGACGTAAACCCCACCATCAGCCAATAAATATAATCTCTCATCAGTAGAAATATGTAAGCGGCCTCCTCGACTTAATACTGAATCTGATAGTGATGTCGAGCCTACCCATAAAACAGTTCCAATAGTAACATTACCATCTGAACCCATTATAAAAGTTGAACCGCTAGGATAATTTGAATAAAATTCGACGTTCCCATTGCCCGAATATTGATAGACATCTAATCCTCTTATTGTTGTTGCATTATTACGAATCCTTAATGCCCATGGGCTATCATTATCAGTATATATGCCTAAAGCATTTGTTGTTCCGGCATTAATAGTCAATTTTTCACCTGGGCTGGTTGTGCCGATGCCGACATTACCGCCATTGAAGAATGCATCTCCGGAATTTGGTATATTGACTGTTGCGCTATTGTTATCAATACCTAGAACAACACCGTTATTGTTAGCGCAATTTCCCCACGCGTTGCCCGTACAAATGGCGCCATAAGAGTAAATGCTTTCATCGGCACCTATGCTGTTTGCACCAATAGCATATGCCGAATTATTTGAATTACCGCTGTTCGCACTATAAGATCCACCTGCTACATACAATTTCGCATCCGGTCCATTTGTCCCGATACCGACTTTACCTGCATTGTAATAGATATCCGGGCCGGTGCCACCGACTAGTTGCCAGAGACTAGGTATTAGCATACATTCCCATTTCTGATCCCCATCATTCCATGCCGGAACCTCACCATTGGTGCAGCAATTTTGAGTTAAAAGATTAACATCGGGGTTCGCCCAGTCCGCATTGCCTACAGGACAGGCATAAGTTGGCGGGGGTGCATCAGGACCAAAACAAGTACCTGTTGCGCAATTAAAACCAGTAGCCCCGCAATCGACACGTACCTGACATGCACCATCTGTGTAAGTTGCATTATAGTAAAAATCAGGAATGGCGTCAGGGCATTTGCCTAAGCCAGCAGGGGTTGGACAGGATTGGCTTGTGCCGGCAAAAACATAATTAGGGGCAATAAGTATTAATAAAAATAAAATTGAAATTAATATTTTTTTCATAATAAAAAATTATTTATATCTCTTTATTTGCAACAAGCAAACTTATAAGCTGTAACGCAGGGTTGGCTATAAAATGAATTAGCCAATAATCCAGGTTTATCAATATTAATAACAGACCCATAGGTAGCAGTGTAATTCGAAGTCCAACCACTGCAATCATTTGATAAACTTTTAATATAACCTGGGGCGCCATTGTTTACCCAAGCCATACCTGTCGCCGTCGACATGGCATTTTTGGAATATGAGTACATTATCTCTTGTGATGTACAAACATGGCTACTTGCAAAAGCTGAATTGCATAGGCCATCAGCTGCGCCATAACCTTTTGTGGCACCATTATTTAAATTTCCTGTGTATGAAATAGGTGTAAAGCCGGTAAATAGTGAATAAAACGATGCATTTTTCACGCAATGCCCAGTGGGATCACAGTAAAGTCCATACTGACAAACGCTGTTATTTATACAAGTAGAGTTTTCTGCGACTGTTCCATAACAAAGTCCGTTCGTTCCGCAGAACGTTCCTGCCGGACAGTCTGCATTGGCGCCAAGGGGATTACCAATGTTACAGGTAGTATAGTTGTTATCAATCAGTTTTCTTACAGTCGCGGGAATATCCTTGTTATTCCAATCCAGATTTCCGGCAATGTCGGCTTTTAGGTAAACATCGTCTTGCCTGGTTATAGAAGTGGTAGGGGTGTAATCGTAAACTGCTTGCATCTTATTCAGCGCACCGCCAGCGTATAACTCAACGGGGATTGTTTTCCGGACACCTCCCAGCCATGTTAAACCATCGGAAAATATTTCGATAAAACGTTCGCCGAAAGTTACACATACTCCTTCATATCTACCGGATAGCGTTTTACCTGTGGGGCAGCTTGTGCACTCGCCAGTGCAAGGATTGAGGATATCACGGCCGAGCTCAGCGCAAGTCCTTCCACCGTTAGGTCCCCATGTACTGCCATCTTTAATAAGCTCGCATGCAAGAGTTGGATTTGTCGTTTCATCAGGTAAATTGTCAGGTAAATTATTAACACAGTAAACATAACCTTCTTTACATGCTCCGCATCCTCCTGGGCATATTTGCAACCTATAAAGGTTAGAAGGGCAGGCGACGCCAGATATTGCCACGCATGAGTTTGAAGTGTTTTTACAATAACCTGACCGGCATTGGGCATTTATTGTTCCGTCGAAACAGTTAAATCCAAGACGATTCAGACTTCTGGAAGACGTAGCCAAAGTCAAAACGTCCGGATACGCGGAACAGACAGGCGGATTTGAGCCAATCTTGCGGACAACAGCATTGTCAGGTCTGCAATAAACGCCCTGATATGGCTCTTCTGCAGCCGGATAACAGCAGGCATCATAAGTAAAAGGGCTGACTGAATCCGCGCCCGGATAAGCGACTGTACAGTCATATTCTGCGAATGCTTTCGGAACGAAAAAAATCGTCAACGCCATAAACGTTATCAGATAGGCAATATTTAATATTTTTTTGTATTTCATCTTATAAAATTATTAAGTTTATTTGTTTCAAAAGGCTCAAAGCTAATGGCTTTGAGTTATTAATTATTTGCAGCATGCGAACTTTTTTCCGGTTCTGCATGGTATCAGTCCGCCCGCATCCGCCTGGAAATTCCACACCACGCCATAATTTGGATTCTGTAGGTCTGTACCCTGAGTTGTTCTTGTCCATCCTACGCAATCATTCGAATTTGATGTGTATCCAGGAGGACCGTTATTTATATAAAGCATTGCTGAACCGGTGTAAGTATAAATTGGCGCTACACCTGCTTTGCCGTGGTTATAGCTATTCATCATTTCATCCTGGTTGCATACATGGCTTTTAGTAACAGTCTGGCCATCAGGTTGTGTAATCGTTCCTGAGCATAAATTATTGACTAAGCTATAATTGTTCGTGGCAGCGCTATAAGCCTCGCTTGATTCACCGACAAACATACCCACGACGCCAGTTGTTGGATTCGGCTCATCAGCCGGCCACGTTATCTCGGCATAAGCGTAAAAACCCGCGGCGACTATAAGCAAAATAACAATGGATTTAAGCCACGCGTCCTTAATCCAATGAAAAATTTTTATATGTGTTTTCTTGTTCACCATTTTATTTTTGTTAAAACTATGGATAACTGTACCACAGGCTGTGAGGCAATGTAAATAAAAAATGAAATTCAGAAAATCACCCACACCCCTTTATCAAGGTAGCGGTGGTCAAACCTTCCCACCCCTTCCTTTTCAGGGGGTCGGGGGTTGAGCCTTCAGTCAAACAGTCCAATCCTGTTAATCAGTTAAATCCTGTAAATCCGTGGTTACTTTATCCCTCTCGCCTCTTTTATCTTTTCCTCAATATTTTTCGGCACTTTCTGGTAATGGGAGAATTCCATTGTGTAGCTTGCGCGGCCTTGTGTCATTGAGCGGAGTTCAGTTGCGTAACCGAACATTTCAGACAACGGGACTTTTGCGGCAACGGTTTTTGCCATACCGCGGTCGCCCATTGCTTCTATCTGTCCGCGTTTGGAATTGATATTGCCCATCACATCGCCCATGAATTGCTCAGGCATTACGACTTCCACTTTCATTATCGGCTCAAGAATTACAGGATTCGCCTTTTTACATGCTTTCTGGAAACAGATCGAACCAGCCATTTTAAACGCTAGTTCGGAAGAGTCGACATCGTGATAAGAACCATCATAAAGTTCTACCTTTACGTCGGTTACCGGATAACCAGCTATGATTCCACGAGTAAGGGCTTCTTCAACACCTTTGTTTACCGCAGGAATAAATTCCCGTGGGATGCGTCCGCCAACGATAGAATCAATGAATTCATATCCTTTCCCTGGTTCATTTGGAAATACACGAAGTAAAACGTGTCCATATTGGCCTCGGCCACCTGTCTGTTTTGCATATTTCTCTTCATCCTCGACTTGTTTTTGAATAGTCTCTCTGTAAGCGACTTGCGGTGCACCGACATTTGCTTCGACTTTAAATTCGCGCTTCATGCGTTCAACAAGGACTTCCAGGTGCAGTTCGCCCATTCCGGAAATAATTGTCTGGTTGGTCTCTTCATTGGTTTTAACAGTGAAAGTTGGATCTTCCTCCGCGAGTTTCTGGAGTGATATGCCCATTTTTTCCTGGTCAGCTTTGGTCTTGGGTTCAATTGCAATTGAAATAACAGGGGTTGGGAAAGTAATGGATTCAAGAATCATTTTTTCTCCGCCATCATCTATCAATGTGCTTCCGGTCCGGATGGATTTAAGGCCGATAACGGCGCCGATGTGGCCAGCCGGGATTTCGTCAATTTCTTTGCGCTGATTCGCGTGCATCTGAAGCAAACGGCCGATGCGTTCTTTGGAGCCTTGGGAAGAATTGTAAACATAAGAACCAGCCTTAAGCACGCCCGAATATACGCGCACAAAAACCAGCCTGCCGACAAAAGGGTCAGTCGCGATTTTAAACGCCAGAGCCGCCAAAGGTTCGTTATTGTTAGCTTTTCGGACTACAATATGCCCCTCATCGCCTTCTATCTGACCGGTTACAGGAGGAATGTCGAGAGGAGAAGGGAGGTAATCGTTCACAGCGTCCAAAAGCAACTGGACACCTTTATTTTTCAGCGCTGAACCGCATAAAACAGGAACGAACTTATTGGCGATCGTGGCTCGGCGTATCGCGGCTTTCAGTTCATCCATTGTGAATTTTGTCCCTTCAACGTATTTTTCCATAAACGCGTCATCTCCTTCAGCGACTTTTTCGAGCAACGCGGCGCGCCATTCCTCAGCTTCAGCTTTCATGTTTGCCGGAATTTCAATTATTTCCATTTCTTCTCCAAGATCGTCTTTGTACATCACTGCTTTCATCTCTATTAAATCGACTATTCCTTTAAATTCTGATTCCAGGCCAATCGGGAGCTGTAATGGCGAAGCGTGCTGTGTAAGGCGTTTCAGGATACTTTGGAAAGAATTATGGAAACTCGCGCCTGTGCGGTCGAGCTTATTTATGAAGCATATTCGTGGCACATGATATTTATCAGCCTGTCGCCATACGGTTTCGGACTGCGGTTCAACTCCTGCGACGCCGTCAAAAACTGTGACACCGCCATCAAGAACGCGGAGCGACCTTTCGACTTCAGCCGTGAAATCCACATGGCCCGGAGTATCGATGATATTAAACTGGTGCTCTTTCCAAAAACAAGTTGTAGCGGCTGATGTGATAGTTATCCCGCGCTCGCGCTCCTGGTCCATCCAGTCCATAGTTGCCTCGCCCTCATGCACTTCTCCGATTTTATAATTGATACCTGTGTAAAACAGTATTCGTTCGGATACGGTAGTTTTTCCCGCGTCGATATGGGCTATGACTCCGAAATTCCGGACTCTCTCTAATGGGGCTCGTTCGACATCTGGCATACATTTTCTTAATTAAATAATAATTTTTTAAACGATGTAACGAAACGACGATGCGACGATGTGACATTAAAAATGTCGTTTCGCTATTTCGTCATGTCGTTAATTCGTAAATAAAAGGCGGGAAAATTATACCCACTGCTGAGGAATTTGCAAGGCAAATTTTTAAATCGCAGGGTCGCATCGCGGGTTAGAAAACCCGCTCTGCGACATCAACAAAAAAACCGAATAAATCATAAATAAATTAACCGATATTGCAGAGTGGACTTTCTAGTCCGCGATGCAATATTGTAATGTATTTTTGGGGTTGCGATCTATGACTTTTTTTGCTATAATAATATGATACCCAGATATTCAAATTGCTTGCCACGAAAAACAAAATGAAAATCAGAAAATTCATCAGCGGAATAATAGCTAGTCTGTTTTTGGTAAATCTCGCAATTGCCGATTCAAGCACAAATTACAACATAGACCTAAGCGAGCTTGATGGCGGCGGAAACCTTTCATGGTCAACAAACTACAAATTGAATGATACGATATCAGGTTTTCTGAGCGGGGAACAAGCCGTTTCCACGAATTATAGTTTGGGCTCTGGCCTGGTTTATCTGGAACTTTGGTGTGGTAACGGAATACTGGAATTTGGTGAAGCATGTGATGACGGCAATAATGCAAATGGGGATGGATGCTCATCAGTATGCAGAACCGAAGTTGCCGGCCCTGTTTGCGGGAACGGAATCATTCAGGCTGGTGAACAATGCGATGACGGGAATTTGGCTAATGGAGACGGATGTTCATCTGCATGTACCACTGAGGGCGGTGGGGGTGGTGGGGGTGGGGGTGGGGGTGGAGGCGGAAGTGGTTATGGCACCTGCGGAAACGGCAAAATTGAAACAACCGAAAAATGCGATGACGGCAATAAGATTTCAGGCGATGGATGTTCATCCGCCTGTCAGGCTGAAGCGATGTTTTGCGGTAATAGAGTAATTGATGGCACTGAACAATGTGATGATGGGAACAAAATAAGCGGAGACGGATGCAGTTATTTGTGTAAAAAAGAATCGCTTTTTACTCTGCCTGTTTGCGGAAACGGCATTTGGGAAGTAGGCGAAGATTGTGATGATGGCAACAAGATAAGCGGGGATGGCTGTGATTCAAGTTGTAAACTTGAAAAAACCGGTGGGACGGAAAAAGAATCACGTGAAATCCGTATCATAGCGCATCCTGAAAAACGTATAAATTCGGGGAAAAACTGGAGCACCCAGGCTAAACTGGTGTTCTATAACAAAACCCTGCGGAAAACTTCGCTTATTACGACAATCAAATTAAACAATGTGGGATGGGGAATCTTTACAACCAAAAAGCTGGAAAAAGGTGTGTATGATATTTCCCTGAAAGGCCTTTCCCATCTGACTAAAGTCCTTCGCGGGATCACCATTGACAAGACAACCAAAACTATCGATTTTTCATTAAGCGGCCAGTATTTCCTGGAGACCGGAGATGTGTATGCATCTAAGGATGATTTCGTTGACGGATTGGATATAGTGGCCACTGTCAATGCCCTGTATTCGCAAAACTTAGATGCTGACCTTAACCATGATGGAATCGTTAACGCGCTGGATCTGAGCATTGTAGTAAGGAACATTTACAAAACCGGAGAAAAAATAAAAGTCTAACCACAGATTTACAGGATTTGACACGGATTTACAGGATTAGACCGCTTTAAGGAAATCGGAGACCAAGAAAAGAATAAATAATAAGACTGAACTCCTTAATCCGGTAACCAGTTTAATCCTGTAAATCCGCGGAAATAATCCGTGTAGTCCGTGGTCTAAAAACCAACATGAAAAAAAACATCATCACAATATTGGGCATTATTGCACTCTTACTAATAACGCCATTGCCGGCGCATGCGGCCAAACTAGCCCTATCCCCCGCCAGGGGGGCATTGAATATGGGTTGTCCTACCACCGTGAACATCATCATAAATACCGAAGGCGCGGACACCATGGGCGCGGACGCGTTTCTGTTTTATAACCCGAATGAAATCGAGATTATCGACCAAATGACCAGTGTGGAAGGCGTTCAGCTGCGCCCTGACAATGCGTATGAAAGTTATCCCGGTAATATTGTCAGCAATGGAGTGATCCGCATGACCGCATTTAACAGGCAGGGGTATTACAATGGACGCGGCGTGCTTGGGTCTATTATATTCAAAGCAAAGCCGAAGACGAAATCTTCAACCATCAGCTTTGATTATTCTTTGGGGCGCACCACCGACAGCAATGTTATTGATGTGAACTCGAATGATCTTTTGAACGGGGCGTCTGGCGGGAAATACACCTTTAAAACCGGTAAATGTGAAGGAGATGTCACGCCGCCATGGATTGAAGACACAAAACCCGCGCCGGGAGAAATGAATGTCCCCCTGGATAGCAAAATTACGTTTACTGTGCGTGACGATCTGGCGGGAGTAGATTTGAAAACGCTGAATATTCAGGTTAATGGCATCATGTACTCAAAAAATGGGAAATATCGATTCAGCTCTGATGGCAAACCGACACAATACAAGATCACCATTGATCCCGCGGAGAATTTTCTAGATGGCTTTCCTGTCGTTATAAAAATCAATGTCCAGGATTTAGATAGTAATGTCATGTCTGAAAAAACCTATGGATTCAACGAACTGATGTCAACTAGAGAATGCCAATTAAATCCCGCAGCCTGTAAACCATGCTCAGATACCCTAAAGTGCGCCGTTCTGGGAAAACCAATCTGGATGACAAGTTTGTGGCCTTGGTGGTTTGAACTCGTGTTCAGCTTTATCCTGTGAATTGGTTCTGTTGTAACATTCTGATTATGGGCTTCAGCTTCTGACTTCTGGCGCGTTTTTTCAATGAACATGAATTGCCCCTGTCCGCCTGTCCGACCGTTGGCGCAGCCTCCAGAGGAAAAATTAATGAGAAACATGTTTTGGAATTTGTTCCGTTTGTGAATTTTGTTTAGTTTGTTTGGCTAGTTTGTGCAATTTGTGAATTTTGTTTAGTTTGTTTGGCTAGTTTGTGCAATTTGTGAATTTTGTTTAGTTTGTTTGGCTAGTTTGTGCAATTTGTGAATTTTGTGAATTTTGTAGGGTTGTAGGGATGTAGTCAGGTAAATTCCACTGACTTTGGCTCCATGGCTCCGTCTGGAGCCATATATCAGCCTATCGCTGTCTCCAGACTGAGCCTGGAGCCAGCAACAGTTGGAGCTTGGGACTTGGAGCTTGGATACTCTTCAGCAACAGCAGTTAATCAGAATTATTCTTTATATACATATATATATTTTTTTCGTGGTCATAAGAAAAAAATCAAAAAATAAGAATTTTTGGCTTATTTAAGTCAAAAAAGATAAACAATAATACATAATTTTGACAAGGGCATACATCTTCATTTTTTATTTGATTTATGCTATAATAATTAGATTTATTCATGAATCTAATCAAACACAAAATATTGGCGCCAATAGTAGGGTTCGCATGTATGCGAACCCTACTATTGGCGATATTGTTTGTCGGCGCGTTTTCGTATATGGGTTTTTCCCCATACGCGCGCGCGGCCGCGACGACTCCCGCCACCATTAATTACCAGGGCCGGCTCTTGAATAGCGCCAATGTTCCGTTGGTCGGAAACTACACATTCCGTTTCAGCTTATGGAATTCGGCTGACTGGCAGGCGACTGATACCACAGGTGCCGGAGCAGTTGATATCGCATCGCCAAGATACGCAGGCTGGCAGGAAACACATGCGCTGACCACTGCAACATTCGGCTTATTTAACATCAGTTTGGGTAGTAACGTCGCGTTACCTAACTTCGATGCTAACATACACAAATTCCTGCAAGTGGAAGTTAAGGTCACCGGGGCGCTGGATACCACCTATGAAATTCTGGATCCACAAGGAAATACGGGAGACTTAGTGGACCGCAAAACCCTTCATGACCAGGCTTACGCGGAAAATGCCGACACAATCGACAACGCGGAAATCGGCACAGGCGCTGGCAACCTTGCGGTTCTTGGCGCTGGCGGAGTGTGGGACATAGCCCGCATACCAGGAGGAACCAATGCAAACAGCTTTGTGATTGATAACGACAATACCGGGGGCGTTTCCACCCTGCAATTTGGTAATGACGGAACTGACGGCGCGATTAGTTTTAACAACGACACAGGCGACATAACTTTTGCAACACCAGGGAGTGACAACTTCACTTTCGACAATGGTACCGTAACCGCGGCTTCGGATGCTGGGTTGGACTTTGCAAATGCTGACCAATTCCGTATCCGTGAAAGCGCGAACCCTAATCTGACAGCGGCCTGTTCCGCTCTTGGCGAACTGATCTTCGACACCGGGGCTAACAAACTGATGTACTGCACTGTTATTGGCACACCTGGCGCCTGGGTAAACGTTGACACCTCTGGCGCGATTGATGATTTTGAAACAATTTACGCGGCAGATGCCGACAAAACCCTCACCACAGCTAACAACAATATGACTATCGATACCGGAACAGGCAATTTCATTGTTTCAGGAGCCAATTTTTCAGTTAACGGCGCGGGAGATATAACGACAACAGGAACGATAAACGGTGTAAATCTTTCCAGCATTCCTTTTGGAAATATGGCGACCCGCGTTAAGGAAGCGGTATATACACCGGATTTTGCTGGCGGCACTTCTTATCCGGACGGCACGGCAAATCAAGGTACACTGCAACTAAAATTCGAAGATTTGGGCGGCGCAGGTAAAAGAAATTTTTATGAATGGATGACTCAACAAGTCTTAATGCAGGACATGGATGTGGTCGCTTCATTACAGTTGCCGCTTGATTTTGACAGTTTCACAGGCTCTCCGATGTCGGTTACTTACCAGACTTCGGATGGCGTTATTGCCACAAACAGCGTGGATGTGAGTTTGTATGATACAACCGGCACCGCGGTCGCACTTACAGGCGGTTCAGCTTTGGCAAACGCAGGCTGGACAAATGCCGCCATAACTTTTGGCGGAGCCCCGACATTCACAGCCGGCGATACAATTACAGTCCGCATAAAACTTTCTGCTACGAATGCGGGTTTTGCCCGAATATCTGATTTAGTTCTTAACTACAATGGCCTCTAGCGGCCACATTTGACAATTGACTTTTGACAATTAACAAAAAGGTCAAAGGTTAAAGGTCAACAGTCAAATGTTGAAAAAATTTATTTTTTTAATACCACGCCTATGTAACAACTTAGATAAAAGATCAAAGATTAATGATTAAAGAAACTTAAATCTTAAATCATAAATCTTAAATCTAGAAATAAACCAACATCCTTCCGCCATTGTGCATACATATATATGTATAAAGGCGGGAGACAGGAGTCGTTGCCAATACGGCTCCGCATCGGTTCTCCATCCGAAGTAAATGGATGACCTTCATGTCAGAAAACTGAACATTATATTACCTATTAACTTATTTACTAACATGAAAACAAAAACATCCAATTGGATGCGCAGGCTGGCGGGGATTACAACCCTGCTTCTGGTCTTCACGAGTTTCGTGGGCCAGGCTTCTGCCCGCATCCTGTTCCAGGATGATACGACCGGTGTTTTCGAATCCGAAAACATGGTCATCGGCTCCAACGATTCGGGTGCCAACAACACCAGTATCACACTCGGCGCCGACGGGACCGCTTCCGAAAACGGAAAGATCAACTGGAATATAACGACCAATACATTTGAGGTCGATCATACCACCGCTGTCACAGGCGGTTTAAGCGCTACAGGCCAGGTCAACTTCTCCGGCGCCGCTGGCATGCGGATCCGTGAAGTGGCTGATGAAGCTGCAGCCAGTTGTGCCACGGTTAAAGAAATCGTGCTGGATACAACTGAAAACAAATTATACATTTGTACCGCAACCGGCACTCCCGGCACCTGGACATCTGCATCGCCTGCCGCAGGTGATTTTGAAACGACCTACGCGACAGACGCGGACAAGACTCTGACGACATCCAACGGCGCCTTCACAATCGCCGCAGGTTCAGGCGCTGTTAATGTGAACAGCACCAACGCGGGCGGAGTCAGCATCAACGCCAGCGTGAACGGCCCTGTCAACATCGCGACCGGCACCTCAACGGGCCTTGTGACCATTGGCGGCGGTTCCGGCACAGCAGCCATCAATACGTCCGACTGGGATATCACCACAACTGGCGCTATGACAGGTATCGGTGCTATTACAATGGACGGCCTTTTAACTGGTACAGCCGGCGCGACAATGAGCGGCGCTGCTGTCAGTTTGAACAACAACTCAAACTTTGCTGTTAATATCGGTACTGGCACTTCCACAGGCGCGGTTGGCATCGGCGGCGGATCAAACACAGTTGCTATTGATTCGTCCGATTGGGACATCACCACAACTGGCGCTATGACAGGCATCGGCGCTATTACAATGGATGGCCTTTTAACAGGAACAGCCGGCGCGACAATGAGCGGCGCTGCTGTCAACGTGAACGCCAGCTCGAACTTCGCCACAAACATCAACACTGGCACCTCCACTGGCGCTGTTTCTGTCGGAGGCGGTTCAAATACCGTGGCAGTTGATTCAACTTCTTGGGATATCAGTACAGCAGGCGTTGGATCCGGATTTACAGGTTTAACTTCAACCGGAACAATCAACTTTTCAGGCGCCGGAGCGTTTCGTTTAAGGGAAGTAGCGGGCATTACAAACCCGGGTACCGCTTGCACAACCGTAGGTGAATTGATTATGGATACTGTCGATCAGGTTCTGTATTCCTGCACTAACGCAGGTACTGATGCCTGGCAAAAGGTCGGCACAGGATCTGATGCAGGTACATTAGATGGAATTGATTCCGCTTCATTCCTGCGCAGTGATGCAAGTGATAACTACACATCCGGCACACTGACATTAGACAACGGCACCACATTAACAGTGAATGGCGTTGCGAATATCGGCGACAACGGCGACACAGTAGCAATCAACTCATCCGACTGGGACATCAGTTCTACAGGTGTTATGACAGGCATTTCCGG
>Ga0315284_10009679_pt1 | contig 13735 bp, 11 predicted proteins | sample YL17G09_16_MG_FD_203696 | JGI IMG/M metagenome (GOLD analysis project Ga0315284, IMG submission 203696) | Sediment microbial communities from Yellowstone Lake, YNP, Wyoming, USA - YL17G09_16 | ecosystem: Environmental > Aquatic > Freshwater > Lake > Sediment | place: USA: Wyoming | collected...
ACACTCCGTCTACGAAGCAATGCAGGCGGTGCTTGACCCGGGCGATGAGGTTATTCTGCCGAGGCCGTACTGGGTCACATACCCCGAAACGATAAAACTTGCCGGTGCCGCTGCCAAAATTATTCGAACTGACAAAGCCAACAGCTACAAAATTACACCGCAGCAGCTAAAGCGAGCCATTACAAAAAAGACCGCTATGCTGGTGGTTAATTCCCCCAACAATCCGGGTGGTTTCACTTATACGCCTGAAGAATTGGCCGGCCTTGCGAAAGTTCTTGAAGGAACAAACGTAACGGTGCTTTCGGATGAGATTTACGAAAAACTCGTTTACGGCGGTACGAAATTTGTCAGCTTTGCCTCGCTGAGTGAGGATGCCTACAACAGAACCCTAACCCTCAATGGTTTCAGCAAGGCCTTTTCTATGACCGGCTGGCGACTTGGCTACACGGCTGGGCCGCTGGAGGTTATAAAGGCGATGAGCCGGCTGCAATCTCACATGACTTCGAACGCTGTAACCTTTGGTCAGTACGCAGCGATTGCCGCCTTAGGTGCCCCTGCCGGACAGGCAATAGAAAATATGCGCACAGAATTCGAGCGTCGCGGCAAGTATATGGCCCAGCGGCTTAATGCCATCGATGGGGTGGTTTGCTCCGAACCCACGGGTGCTTTTTATTGCTTCCCTGACGTTTCAAGTCACTATGGCCGAACCATCGGGGGGGCGAAAATCAGCGGCAGTATGGATTTTGCAACAGCGATTCTGGACCAAGCCAATGTTGCCCTGGTGCCCGGGATGCCGTTCGGCTGTGACCAGAACGTGCGGTTAAGCTTCGCCTGCTCGCTCGATGAGATTACCAAAGGGCTGGACAGAATAGAAAAATGGCTTTGCCAATAAGACCCCCGAAACGCCTCTATCATCCACCTTGTCATCGTAATTATAGTTTTTTTTATTTTATCACCAACATCTGTACGCTTTTTATCGTCTAATCATTTAGTTACAGAATGACGCTTATCGGAGATGTGAGTGCCCTATAGAACAGAACGGCAGAAATTAAAAGGTATTCGCAAGGGGCAGCGGCAGGCCTATGAGGTGGTTGTATGTCAACATCACAAATCGATTTACCGTTTTATGGCGTATTTGACAGCTGATGTGAGTCTTGCTGAGGACCTGACTCAGGAGGTTTTTATTTGCGTCTGGGCCAGCATCGATGGTTTTAAGGGGCATGCGTCATTAGCAACGTGGCTGCATCGGATTGCTTACAACAAATTCGTTGATTCAAAACGCAAACTGGAGCGCGACGCTGCTTTGATGACTAAGTTGAAGCAGCATTCTTATGATGCACGGGAAAAATCGAATCCATTGGACAGGATTGCCGACGATGAACATTCACGTCTCCTTTACGAAGCGATACGGACGCTGGAGTCGTCCGAGTATATAGTGATTGTGCTGCATTACATTCAGGGTCTTAGCCTTCGCGAGATGGCCGGGGTACTGGATGAATCTGTAGGGACCGTTAAGTGGCGGACGAACCAGGCGCTAAAAAGATTAAAGTCGTTTTTAATTGGTAGGGTATAGTAATGGCACAGAACCAGGAACAAAAATGGCAAGATATGACACTAAAATCGCTCGAGGCAAAGCTACGGTCTTTTCCTGGGCTGGAAGTTCCCGAAACACTTAAAGCCAGACTCTTTGCTGCAATTCCGGCCGGGAAAGCAAAGGCCACACAGCAACACAGGGCTCAATGGTGGCGGGGTATCTGGGCTTGGGGGACAGCCGTTGCTGCAGTTGTGATTTTGGCCTTGATATTCGTACCGGATTATGGCCCATCCATGCCTTCACAGATGTTAATAGCCGATCTGAACGATAGACCGGCTCGTTGTTTACTGGCTGACCAGAACAACACATTTGCCGAGGATACCAACTATGTCAGTCGCAATCGCGGTCGGTAAATAAAACTAAAGCGATGTGAAAGATTTGGAGTCTGTGGGGGGTATCTCATTGACCCCGAACCCATCTTTCGTGTTTTGAAACTGCTTTAATATCTTGGACTTATCCTTGACGATATATGGTTCAGGGTTTATGATTTGGATGCGATAACAATACCCTTTAGGAGAAAAACCAATGGAAGAAGAGGAAATTGTTACCGAACCGGATACTGATTCACAAAGCCAAAAGCCGAAGATTTCCAGACTGGCACTTACGTCTATGGTCTTTGGAATACTGGGCCCACTTGTCTTTGGCGTTATGTGGATAGTATCGTTTTTGCCGCTTCGCGATTTAATTACTGCAAGTCCCTATATAACCATCTTTTTTGCTTGCGGTGCAGCATGGATATCAGGGCTTGTATTAGGAATAAAATCACTTGGGCGGATAGAAAACAGCAAAGGACGGTTGGCGGGGAGGGGATATGCTATTGCAGGAATCGTCGTATCTGCAGCTTGGGCATTTTTGATTCTGGGAGCACTTTTTCTGCCGGTGATTTATTATGTAAACAGTTGAGCGTTCTGCTTTCGGATTATTTGCTCGTTCGAACAAAACTATCAAAGATATTAGGTGGAATAGAAAATGGCTGAATCAATAACTCATAGTGGAAATTCAAAAAACGGTAAAAGTCGTCCTGCCTTATCCGGCTGGCCGATGGCTTTGGGTTGGCTGGCAATGCTGATCTTTGCCCTCCACGCCTGTACACATATGGTTGGTGCCGGCGATACCTGGGTGGCACTGGCCTGCGGCCGACATTTTATTAATCACGGCGTAAACACGGTTGAGCCCTTCAGTGCAAACTCACACAAGGCCGGGCCTACGGAGAACGATATAAAAACCTGGCCAAATTGGGCCCAATGGATTACGGACAAGGTCGGCCTCGAGACGGTCAGATACTGGCACCCTACCGGCTGGGTCAATCAAAACTGGCTGACACACGTTATCTTTTACTGGCTGACGAACCTGTCGCCTTTTGCGGATGCCGATACTAATTCATTCAATACGCTGGTCTACTGGAAGTTCGCCGTTAACATATTAACGGTGATTTGTGTCTATTATATGGGCCGATTGCTGGGGGTTAATCCGGCTCTATCAGCTGTTTTTGCCTGCTTTGCAATGTTTGTAGGACGTTCTTTCCTCGATATCCGGCCGGCCGGCTTCTCGAATCTGCTGGTAGCGGTCTTTCTGCTTGTGCTTGTCCTTGCCACCTATCGAAATATATTGTACATCTGGCTTATTGTCCCGCTGGTGGTACTCTGGTGTAATCTCCACGGCGGATATATCTACGCCTTCATAGTGCTGGTACCTTTTGTGGCTTTGAACCTTCTGACGGTCATCTCTAAAAAATGGTTTGTTTCCATCGGTCTAAAAGGCGTGATACACAGCATCGCTGCCGGCTTTGTCGCTTTTATAGCAGCGATTCTGTTCAATCCCTTTCATTTAACAAACTTAACCCACACCTTTATCATCAGCGTCAGCAAACACGCCGAGAGGTGGCGGACCGTCAACGAGTGGCATCCGGCCTTCGAGTGGAGCAATCCAGTCGGCACAAGCTTTCCATTCCTGGTGCTTTATATTCTAAGTATCGGGGTTTTGATATTCTGGCTGTTCAGCCGGTTGTTCAAACCAAAACGGCTCAAAGCGCCGAAAAACGAACTCGATGCGCAGAAAAGACAATTTACAATACTGTCAAAGATTTTTGGCTGGGCAGCAGCTATATTTGTCGGCTGGGTCACGTTTGTCAGTTTCTCGTTTCTTGAGCTTGCTGCAGCCGATTTCCTTATCTGCGCGGTGTTTATTGCTGTTTTGCTGCTTAGTATTTACAAAAGTGTACACTTTATTTACCTGCAAGTTCCGTTAATCCTGCTGGTGCTGCATTGGGCAAATAGCGGTGCTGGTTACGAAGGAAGGTATTTTTATCCCTTTGTTTTAGTGCCTTTTTATGTGATTTTGCACATTTTTGTTTCATTTTTCTTAAAAAATATCAAAATTAGTCCGAAAAATATCATTTTTGTGGCAGCTACGGCAGTTGCAGCCGTGATATTAATGACGGTGCTGATTAATCCTTTCAAATTCGAATTACCCGTCTGGCACCTCAGCCAGTTTCTTGGCTTGCACCGCATATGGACCCCCAGATATGAGAGTAGCGAGGCGTTGTATTACACCAATCTGTTTGGCGTCCTCTATGTTGTAAACATTCTTTCCGTCGCTGTCTGGCTGGCAGTGTCTTATCTGCGGAGAATTTTCCGAACGTTGCCGAACAAAACTGAGCCGCAACCAGAAGCCGAGGCATATCAATTACCTAAAATTGACCCGGCTTTAATCGCCGTCGCCGCTCTTACCGTCTATATGGCCATTCGCTCCCGAAGATTCATACCGATAGCAGCTATCGCTGCCTGTCCGGTTATAGCAATGTTTATTGACCAGATGACCCGTACAATTGCGGCAGCGTGCAACTTCCACGGCTTTTTATTTTCCACCAGCTCACAGAATGCAGCCTCCCACAGACAGAATCGCCTGACTGTTCCGTCAATGCCGGTGAATCTACAGCGATTTTTTATCCTTGCTGCTGGCGTAGCTGTCTTGAGTTTCAGCATCTGGTGGACGCTAAAATTCAAGGCTGTTTATCTTGATCCGTGGCACAATGACCCGAAATTAACTTCTGTTTTTGTCCGGATGTCTGCCTCGGATGCCAAGCCGTTTTGTGCCGCTCAGTTTATAAAAGACAACAAGTTAGCAGGCAAGATGTTCAATTACTGGACCGAGGGCGGTTTCATCGCCTGGGGACAGGAGCCCGACCCGAATACCGGCCGAACCCCTCTGCAGCTATTTATGGACGGAAGGGCCCAGGCAGCTTATGCGCCCGAGGCTTACACAGTCTGGTCAAATATTATGTTCGGCGGGCCGTTTGCCCAAAGCGCAAAACTGAGGAATCAGGAATTCGATTATGAAAAAATCGGCCAATGGACGGATGAGCAGCTGAAAAACCACAATGTCTGGGTAATCCTGATGCCGGCAGTCCAGTTCGGCAGCACCCTGGTAAAAGGCATCGAACGCGTGCCCAGTTGGTTTCTTGCCTTCTACAACAACAAACAAAAAGTGTTTGTCGACAGAACAACCCCCCAGGGCAGCAAACTCTTCGAGGACATAGTCTACGACAGGGCGATCTATCCCGATGACGCATGCAAATACCTCGTAAAGGCACATAACATGCTTTTGTTCGGGGAGGGGGAAATCGCAAAAAAACAAGGGTTTGATTTTGCCATCAGGGCTTTACAGCTTGACCCGTCACAGGCCACGATGCTGGAAATATTATCCTTCGCAAGGATTCCGCCACTGGCACTTCCTGCTTATAACCTCTGCACAAACTACGTCGACGACTTTATAAAAAACAAGGACAGCTTGCTCAAACAGGATGGATACCGTAACAGAATCATAGCCGCCTTGACTGCGTGCATACATTTGGAAAGTGTCGCCAAAAAGCAAAACAACAGTAAACTCGCGCAGTTTTACACCGACAAGAAGAACGCATACGAAGACGAATTGAAGTGCATAAGCAAAGAAAAGAGGTGGTAACAGGGCAAGGCAATTGATTATCGATCCGCCGGAGGCCAATAAGATTGGGTTTGATTGGGTTTGTTTTGGGTTGAAATTGGGTTTGAATTGGCTTTGTTTTGGCTTTGTTTTGGCTTTGTTTTTCAAATCGCATATTTTCATAACACCTTATTATAGCAGCAGTTAAGCTCATTCGGCATCCCGGAAATTGGCTTTGTTTTGCATAATTAGTAATTAGTGAATAGTGAATAGTTGATAGTTTGTGGTTCGTGGTTCGTAGAATTCAGTATATAGAATTTGCTCGAAATCTGAAACAATCTCAACATTCAAATTACCCAAATTAACAAGTTGAACGTTTACGAAAACGCTGAATTTGACGCGGGTTTGCTAACCCTGAAGGCTTTGCCCTGCCCGCCATCATAAAGATGGCGAGGTAAACTGGGCGGTTGCGGTTTGCTATTCTGCAAACTTGGAGGTATTTTAACATATTTTCGGGAAAAAGTCAAGGGAAAAAGAGTAAACGGCAGGATTCAGTATCCAGTATCCAGTAGTCAGTAGACAGCAAGATTAAATTCTAAACTCTAAATCCTAAACCCTAAACAAATACAAAATCCTAAATCCAAATGCTCAAAACGTAATTTGGAATGAACTGCGAACTAAAATTTTTCATCACCACTCCTCCCCTACTTCGCCGAAGCTACGCGGCGGCGAGCGTTCAGCGGACAGAGTTGCAGTATATAAGTATATGCGTATATACTTATATAGCGCTTTAAGAGTCACGGTTTTTCAAGCGGGGGATTTGAGATACCCGCCAACGCGGGCACAAGTTTGATATCGCAGATTTGAGAAAAAATCAAAAATTGCAAAGGGGCAAAGGCACAAAGAAGCAAAGGACACAAGACAAAAGATAGCGGATAGGGAATTTGGTACATTAGGTAGACAAATATTAAAATTTTCTTTGACGGGAATTGCGTGCTAAGTCGTCCAGATTTACTTATTGTTTTTGCTCGTCTTTCCCCTCAACACCTTATAAATGCCTATCACGCAAAGGTCAACAACTAAGATGACCGCAATAATTGCTCCAACTTCCCACATTTATTTTTCCTCACCGCATTATTTTAACGATTGCCAATTTGCCTACTCTCACTTTCGTTTCAGTACTACCATTTTTTCCACAACACCGTAGCTAACATCTACTATCTCCCCCCGTTGTTCTACTTGCCTTATCACCTTTGGAGATGTATCCACCGTGCACTCATAGTTTATTAAATCCCCGTATCTGAGTGACTTCTTCCTATAACCTTGTGCTGTGATATGAAGGTAATATTCTGGATGGGTGTCAAGCCAAGAGGGAGGCCATCGGATGAAGCCAAATAGTAACGTATAACTACCTCCGAACTCGACGCCTCCAGTATGATGGACAACAATTGTTCCTGAGTCATCAGCCTGTGGTTGCGATTCCTCAGAAAACTCTTCAATTGGGTAGCCGTATGCAGGTTCGTTTGACTTAGTTACCACACTGAGGCTTGCAGCTGTAATGGGGACACCTTTGCTATCCGTTACACGGAGGCGAAATTGATTTGAAGGGGAGCCACCGTCCCAAAAGACTGTCTGATGAGGACGGTAAGCCAACCTTGCTGTTATAACCAGAATGAGTACGATGAAAACAAGGGCAAGAAGAAGCAACAAAAACCGTTTTTTCATTTTCTTCTCCACCAAAAATTGTTGACACTTATCAACTAACATCACTGAACCATTTTAACAATTGGCTGTCTTGATTCAACTGAAAAGTTTGGTAAACATCAATCAAATCCGCAGGGAAAACAGCGGATAGCGTATGGATTCCTGCTGGAGTTTATCCCGCACACTGATGCTGGGCGGCAACGACTCCCACCGCCTCATTGACTGGTGGATTCACCATGGCATTGCAGAGCCAGTCTTTCTGGCCGAGCGTGTGTTGCCGTCCGACTGCAAGCACATGTTGGCAAGTTCTCTTGCACTACCAGAACTTCCACCAGGGTTTTGCCGTCTTGCTCCTTCTGAATGTCGAATCACTCTGTGGATCATACAGTTCCCAACCCAGGTGCTCGGTAATCTGCTGTGCAACCGCCGTGCTGCTATCCAGCCCGTCGGCAAACCCATATGGAACATGGAAGTCGACTCGATTGACTTCCGCCGAAGGGCTGTCCAAATCCCCGATACTGTCCCCTTCCTCACTGACAAGGTCAACGTCGATCTCCATATACACTTCGTCGCCCTGTTTCAGAACGAATCCCGCAGGTCCGTTGGGCTCAACATACGGTATCGAACCGATTATGTCGTGCACTTGAGAACGCGGGAGTTTCTCCGAGTGCTGGGCATCCTTCCGCGCGAACAGGTCATAGCTCATTCTCATTCTCCTCGCTAACATAATGATATACAGCACTTTTTGTTCCGCCTTCGGTTAACCTATGGCGGGACTTCCGTCTTTCGTCCCTTGGGGGCTACGGAGGACAGGTCGCTCAAATGAAACTATTCATTCTTGCTCCACTGTAATTATAGGTTTTTGCGGTATCAATACAATCTTTTTTCGGAAAAAGAAGGATAATAAAAGTGACCCCTGAACCACGTTGGGTTCGGGGGCTAAATATAACGACAAACCCCCAACGTGAAGTTGGGGGCTAACATTTCTGGATTCCTGTTTTCACAGGAATGACAAAAGAGTGCAAAAATTAAAATGTAAAAATCAAAATTGTGGAGCCGCTTCGCGTACTATTTTAATAGACCTCTCGACGGCGCTCGAGGTGACAAAGTTTGTTAATTGGTTAATTGGTGAGTGGATAATTGGGCTGGATTCCGCATCAAGTGCGGAATGACAGGCGGGGCAAGCCCCGCCCTACGAACTCCGCTGCGCTTCGCTCCCGCCGTCGCAAAGTGCTATGGCGGGCAAGCAGGGTGACGAGGGGGAGCTATTGGCTATTGACTATTTACTATTGGCGATTTACTATTGATAACCGGTGAATTAGTTCGTAGTTCGTAAAATTCAGATTCGGCGTGTGCAACTGTGCAATAGTATAATAAGTTATGTCGATACAAGACAGCAAACCGGTCAGTGAACAGACAAACCGCCAGGCGGTTTCCATCAGCGTTTTTTTCCCATGTTATAACGAACAGGATAATGTCGCTCGCACTGTGCAGAAGGCTCTCGGTGTTTTGGAGAAAATTGGCGCCGACTTCGAATTAATTATCGTTAACGACGGCAGTACCGATGCCACCGGCAGAATCGCTGAGGAAATAGCCGCCAAAAACAACAGGGTCAGGGTGGTGCACCATCAGAAAAATCTTGGCTATGGCGCAGCCCTGCAATCAGGGTTCAAGGCGGCAACGAAGGAGCTTGTTTTCTACACGGATGGCGACGGCCAATTCGATATCAGCGAAATGCCGCCATTGCTGCCGTTAATAAAACAATACGATATCGTCAGCTGCTACCGGTTAAACCGCCAGGAGTCATTTATACGCAAGCTCAATGCCTGGTGCTGGACAAAGCTGGTGTGCCTGCTGTTCGGGATGAAGATTCGGGATATCGATTGCGCCTTCAAATTATACAGAGGGGAGATTTTTGATAATATCCAATTGTCAAGTACCGGCGCATTGATTGACGCTGAAATCCTGGCGCGGGCCGTCCGCAAAGGCTATAGTATTACTCAAAAAGGGGTGCATCATTATCCCCGGACAGCTGGGGTGCAGACCGGTGCAAACCTGCGGGTAATTCTCAGGGCGTTTAGAGAACTGTTTAAGCTGTATGGACAAATCCTAAGCGAGAATTGATTTCTAAAAGATAGTGGGGTATAACCTCACTTTATTACTGTATATATGGACAATGCAAAAGTCAATCTGTTTATCTACGGCTCGTTACGTGACCCCATCATCTTCAAGACAATCAGCGGTTTGGGATTTACCTTGAAGCCGTCCCGGGCCGATGACGAAACCCTTCTTGCAGAACCTGCCCTGCTCGGGGGATATCGCAAAGTCAGTCCCGACAACGTCTACTTCTATGCAGTTGCAAACCCGGCTTCAAGAATCGAAGGTTTTGCAATCCATGATGTTCCTGCCCGAGCTATGGTTGAGATTGACAGATATGAAGGAAAACGCTACGAAAGAGAGACTGTCTGCGTCAATACCGCAAAAGGTCCTATCCAGGCCCAGGCATACCTCGTAAGCAGCGAGTCGATGAAAAAACACTTTGGTGACAGATTTCACGTTAATCTGATACACGAGTTATGGCTCCGAAGGCGCATCGAGAAATTCATTAAAAAACACACCCGCCCCGGCGAACGAACTGCTGATGCCGAGCTGGAGCGCCGAGCCGACCGGGAGCTGCTGGCGACCACCGAACGTGATTTGGTCATAAGCCATTATCGCTCCGATGCCGTCAGTGACTATTATCTCGAACACGAGCTCGACCGTCCCCGGCCGAGCATTAAGCATTTGTATAGTGACCCGCAGGCACAGCCGTTTATCGAGAATTACTTAACTCTGGTCATAAGGCAGGTTTTACTCAACCAGCTGGATGAGAGGATACAATACAGATACCGGTTCGAACTTGAGCATATGCGAAGTTCGGAAAGATATTTCAAACGCACGGTTAGTCTGCTCATTGCCCTGCAAATGCTCAATTCCAACAGTCCGACGGTTAAACTAATAGTCACCAACTGCATGGAGGCGATGCCCTATAAAAAACATGACCTTATTGATTATATTAAATACGCTGTAAAAGCAGCTGATAGTATTTTTGATCCGAGGGTGGTTCGTGCGTATCTGGACCGGATTGGCTCTAATTTTAATCCCGGCCTTGTTCCGCTTGGCGCAGAGCTGGAGCTTAGCAATCTGGGTGCTGCGGCTGTTGAGCCACAAAGGAGCATCCAGAAAAAACCCGATCCGGCTTATGACAGCTTTAGATATTTTTATGATTTTCAGCTGGATGTTTTGTCATGGAAACTCGGTGGTTATATCGATGACCACAGCAGCTCGGCCGATTTGGCGCGTCGCTGTGGTTTTCTGGAACTTGCGCCGGGCAGGCTGAGCACTGCGGGGGAGCTGTCTCGGCCGGTGACGGCAGACCCATGGCTGCTTAATCAGTTGATAAACGAGGTAGTAACTTTCTATAGTGGAATCCGCCCGCACAGTCTGCATTTGTCTTTTCAGCTTCTAAAAAGCCAGATTGGCCATCAAAAAGTTTTACCCCTGGGCTTTGTGAAGTGTCTTCTTGCCCTTGGCGGCGGCCTGGAGCAGAAAAGTGCCGGCAGACTGTGGGTTTCAAGAATGGGATATGATGAGATAACTCAACGTGATTACGGCGAGGAACTGGTCTTTGCAAGAACCAGCAAACGCAGATGGTATCTCGGCAAAGATGAAATTGCCGATAGGCCTCCTGCTCAGGCAACCACGTATGTTCAGCAATACAAGTTTATTCGCTTAGACAGTCGGGCTAATTATGAGCCTTTGGTCCTATGCCTCAAGGGTCTTCAACTGGCCTACAACCCGGCAGATTATTTAACTGCCGAGCAGATGGAGGCAAACGGAAAATTACGACGGCACTATGAGGCCCTAAAAAAATGGGCAGTCGAACCCACGGAAATTGACCGCCATACGATAAGCAGTTTTATTGAGACCGTTCGAGATGGCTTAATGAATGAGAGGCATCATCGTCCCGCCCACAAATTGCACCATATCGACTGGGCACTAAGCGCTATTGATGTACAGCTGCATATGTTCAACAGAAAAGTCAAAATTGCCAAGAGATAAGGCCCGGTGAGATTGTTGTCTAAGATTCCTTCATTTCGGTATTCAATTTCCGTATAGCGAATTCGGCCACCTCGTTATGGTCGAATGCAAGGTCTTTCGGCAATTCTCCCAAATCGAACCATCGCACCTCTGCTGCATCATCTGCGGCTTTTATCCGGTTTATCCCTTCTGTTGCGATGCCCATAAACACTATCGTAATCTGCCTCCCCCTCGGGTCACGACCTACAGCACCGAATGTATGCATCTGTTTTAGTTGTACGGCTGACAGCCCGGTCTCTTCCGCCAGTTCACGGGCTGCAGCATCCTCCAGCTCCTCGTCGATTCCCACAAACCCGCCCGGCAGTGCCCATTTGCCCTTGAACGGCTCATTTTTGCGATTTATCAGCAAAAGTTTGGCCTTACCCTTAACGAAGGTAAATACAGCAGCGTCGACGCTTACCATCGGTCTCGGCCAGTCATAAATATATTTGGCTCGTTTAACCGCCATAGAGGAATCCTGTCATTCTCAGTATAGGTTTTGTTCCTGTTTGTGTCTAATGAAAAAGAATGGCCTCGATTCCTCTGAGTAGATAATTGCCTGAAGTTGTTTTGTCGCTTATAATGGGCCGAATTATGACGGCGGGTTTCAAGAATATTCTGATAATAAAACCCAGCTCACTCGGTGACATAGTTTTGGCGCTGCCGGCACTTTCGGCCTTGCGCAGAAGTTTTCCTGATGCGAAGATAAGCTGGCTCATTCGGCCGGAGTTTGCCCCACTTGTTAAAAACCACCCTTATCTAACCGAGGTTGTCCTTTTTGACCGCAGATTTCTCGGCAAAGCATTGTTCAATCCGAGGGCATTTATCTGTCTGATGGCTCTTGTTCGGCGACTTCGTGAAAGTAAATTCGATGCCGTAATTGACCTGCAGGGCCTTTTCAGAACGGCTTGCCTGGCCTGGCTGAGCGGCTGTCGGAGGCGCTTCGGAATGACAACTGCCAGAGAATTTGCCACCGTCTTTTATACAGACAAAGTGCATCGCGGTGCCGATAGTATTCATGTAGTGGATTATTATCAAAAGGTAATTGCTTTTGCCGGTGCAACGGCCCTCGATGTTGAATTTAATCTGCCTGTCAGCGACCAGGCAGTGCATCGTGCCGCAAGTCTTCTATCCGGGCAGGGAATTGACCCGAACAGTTATGTTGTTTTTGTGCCCGGCTCGGTACATAAGTCAAAGTGCTGGCCTGGCGAGAATTTCGCCTCTTTAGCGAAGAAAATAACATCTCAGTTTGGGTTTTCCGTCATTACCGTCGGCACGAAATCCGATAAGGCAATTACCGAAAGAATCGTATGGGGGACAAATGGTCAGGTGACGGATTTTGCGGGCCTGACCGGCCTGCCTGAACTTGCAGTTCTGTTAAAAAATGCCAGGATTGTGGTCAGCAACGATACAGGGCCAGGTCATATAGCGGCGGCGCTGGGTGTTCGGCTGGTTATGATTTTTGGTCCATCCAACCCGATAAGGCTTTTCCCGTATCGCAGGCCGGGGACACTGGCGGCAGTTGACCCTTTCGGGAGGGGACTAAAACTACAGAGCAGCGACCCTGCTCACGCTATAGAGGCTGTTACTGTCGAGATGGTTTATCAAAGGGTAACTGAGCAACTAAGCTCGTAGGCTGCGAACCACCTCGGCACATCTTGTGCATAAATCAGGATATTCGCTGTTGGTCCCGACGCTCGGCCAGTAGTTCCAGCACCGCTGACATTTCGGGTGGCTGCTTTTTTCGGCGTGGATTACATTTCCCATTTCTTTAGTAATATCATTATAATCCTCGCCTTCAGAAAGTCTTCCCCCAAGTTTTTCAATTTCCACTTCGCTGGCAATACAAAGAGCAGCGAAATCTTTCTCCGTGAGGTCGTTCTTTATCAGCGAGACCAAATCATCATCAACTGTTCTTATTATTACCGATGCTTCCTGATTAGCAGCAATCTTTTTATCTTGTCTCAAATTTTCCAACTTTCCCAAAACCTCATCTCGCAACTTCATTATCTTAGCCCATTTGCCTTCTTCACTGCGCCAATCAATTGAATCATCAACCTTCGGCATTTCGGCCAGGTGCACGCTTTCGACATCCTGCGACTTGAATCTCATCACTGCCCAGACCTCCTCGGCGGTGTGCGACAGTATCGGGGCCAGCATCCGAACCAGGCCGTCGACAATTCTATACATAGCTGTCTGGCCGCTGCGACGAGACAGACTGTCAGCCAGGTTGCAGTACATCCTGTCCTTGAGCACGTCCATGTAGATACTGCTCATTTCGACCGTGCAGAAATTGTATATGAGAGAAAAAACCTTATGAAAGGCAAAGTTTTCGTAATTATCCGTTACATCGGCAATCAATTTCTGAAACTGCTGCATTGCCCACCTGTCAATTTC
>Ga0315284_10009681_pt1 | contig 13733 bp, 11 predicted proteins | sample YL17G09_16_MG_FD_203696 | JGI IMG/M metagenome (GOLD analysis project Ga0315284, IMG submission 203696) | Sediment microbial communities from Yellowstone Lake, YNP, Wyoming, USA - YL17G09_16 | ecosystem: Environmental > Aquatic > Freshwater > Lake > Sediment | place: USA: Wyoming | collected...
CAATTCGAGACCATGTTCGTGTCGGCTGCCCATCAGAAGGCGGAGATCGACGCCACGATCGAGGCTTCCGAACGCGCATTTTCCATCATTGCCGGTTGAGCAAAAGGCGAAATTCGGTATGAACTGACGGGATAAAGGCTTATGCGGGAAACCGTCTTTGGTCGATACATATCCTTGTGTTGGACACGAATTAAACCAAAGAGCCTGTCGTTGCAGGCTCTAAAGAGGGCACAACAATGGAACAGGTGCAAATGGTAAATTCTTCGGAGTACTCCGCTGCGTTCTTCTCGCTGCGGGCGGGCAAAAATGTTTTCTTGTGGTTGGTTGTCCTGGCGATTTTGGCGCAGATGGCAGCCTTCGTCATGGTGGATTTTGTCGGCGTGCTGGACGTTGCTGAAAAGGCCACCCCAGCCGACGCCTTGCCGGTGAAGGTGACCAACCAAGCCGATGAGTACGTCGTAACATGCCTGGAAACAGAGGATGCCAGGTCCAAGATCTGGAGACCTATCTTTTTATGGGCCCTGCCGGGGTCGAAATTTCTAGGATTTGCCGCGACGATGTTGTTGTGGGTCATACTGGCGTATGCGGTGCAGATGTCGCTGGTCGGCAGGATCGGCGGGGCTGGGAGCCTCACCACGGCGATGCTTTGGGGACTGGTGCTGCTTGCGCTGCTTGCGCCCTGGCAGAATATTATTCAGGGATCATTGGTAACCGGATCGCTGTTCAACCTCGAGGAATTGGAAACTGCCACCCGGCAAATCCGCAGCCAATCCTGTGTCTCAGAGATTCCGATTTTCGCCTGGATCACATATTACTCGCGATTCTTGGGCTTGCCGGGCGTGTCGCTGCTGGTAGGAATAGTAATACAGTTAAAATTTGCCAACGCGGTGAAGGTGATGGTCCTGCCGCTGCGTGAAAGCCTCGAATCGGTTTAGAGGTCGGCCCGATAAGCGAAAAAGGCAATTCGCAGCGGATCGAGTTGAGTTGACACGATAGCTTTAAAGTAATATTATCGAAGCGGCGCCGATAGAGAACCTCGGCGCCGCTTTTAACGATAGGCCCCAATGAACCGTCGGCTTATTTGCATGGTTTGCTCTGCCTGGCTGATCCTGGAGGGTTGTTCAGTCGAACCGCCCGTTCAGACAGCCCCACCCCCTGAATCCCCCCTGACCCCTGTTGCCTTGGCGGCGGATTCTCCACCCGTTAAACCAACCCAGATGGTTGTCGCCCGCGTCCGCGTGGGCGTGGTCGAGGTTCCAGCCGGGCTGGCCAGCGGATCGGAGGAGATCTGGAGCTACCTGGAGGAGGAGGTCATCGAGGCAGCCAGGTCGGCGGGCCTTGACAGAAACGGCTTGAGGGCGGGCGTGGGAAAAGAGGGGATCTGGCCTGACCTGGAGCGGAATATCAAGCAGATGACAGGCAGAGAGGTCAGCTATGCGACGCTTACCTCGTTTATAGGCGAGCCGATGGCGATCCTGTTGAGCACATCCGACCAGGAGCGGACAATCTTCATTTTCCACCCCGACCGGACGCTCAGCGGGTCAAGCTATCCGCCTGGCGACAATTTGCTGGCGATCAGCTGCTCGATCAATCAGGACCAGCCCGACGTGGTGCACATATCGGTTGTGCCCCAGATAAAAGCCGCCCAGCAAAAGCCCGAAATGGTAATCAATCCCACCGGGCCGGCCTTGCTGTCTTCGCGGGAACTGATCAGCTTCGACGCGCTGAACTTCCGAGCGTCCGTACCGGTCAGGGGATTTATGGTGGTCGGACCCGGCAGCCTGGCTAGGGATCCGATGAGCCTGGGACATCACTTCCTGAGCGTCCGGCGCAAAGGGGTGACCTACGAACGGCTGATTATCCTGATCCCCGAGCTATTTACGGTGCCAGCCGGTTGACTATAACATGTTCTCAGATACGGGCTTTGGAATACACTATCGAATAAAGCAAACGTAAGTGTCGATTTATGCAGGCATCAAGCTATGCACGAAGCATCCAATAACACAACTTGCGAGGGAAGCGATTTTTTCCGACGGCTGTGCGAAAACGCCGCTGTGGCAATGATTGCCACCGACGCCAACTATCGCTGTGTAATATGGAACTCCGCCGCCGCCCACCTGCTGGGCAAATCCTCTCAGCAGATGCTCGGCAGGAGCCTGTTCGAGATAGTCCCCCCCCATCGCCATAATCTGTTGGAGCATCTGCTTATCCGGACCTCAAAGGGCGGGCAGACCAGCGAGTTTGAGTATCAATTCACCGACCCTGAGGGCAAAACCAAGGACTTGATGATCGCTCTTTCACCGATACCTTCAGACGATAAAAATAATCCCCAGGGCATAGCCATGTGGATCGTCGACGAGACCCACCGTCGGCAGCTCGCCGAGCGCCTCGCCCAGGCCGAGAAGACAGCGTCGCTGGGCACCCTTGCAGGAGGCGTGGCGCATCACTTCAACAATATCCTCGGAGGTGTGGCGACGTTCGTGGATTACGCCCTTACCAGCGGAGACGTCCAGGCGATGAAGCGGGCGCTCCAAATGACCGCCGACGCTGCCGCCAGGATCGCAAAGATAACCCAGTCGCTGTTGAGCTTTGCCAAGCGCGACACCTACTGCAGCGACCTGGCTGATCTGACCGAAGTGGTGCTCACATTCGTGCATCTGGTGGAAAGGCCTTTGGCTGAACGGGGCATAAAGCTCGAGTTGAACCTAAAGCCCGTATCCATCATCGCCGTCGACGTCAACCGCATGCATCAGGTGCTGGGCAATCTTCTCACCAACGCCGAGGAGGCGATGCCCGATGGTGGAACGGTCACAATCAACCTGCGGAGCGACGATAAAAACGTCCTTCTGTCGATGGCGGATACGGGCAGCGGAATAAATCCCAGGCATCTGCCGCTTGTGTTCGAGCCGTTCTTTACAACCAAGGGGCTCCTGTCGGGCGGGGATAAGGGTAATCCCGGCTTGGGATTGTCTGTTGCACAGGGGATCGTCGTTGACATGGGCGGATCGATCAGCGTCGAAAGTTCACCTGGAAACGGCTCTGCCTTTACGATCTCCTTTCCTGTTGCCGCTCCGGAAGACTAACCCAGCCAAGGTGTTGTAAGTATGTGTATATTAAACGGGTTGCCGGTTATACAATTCTCTCTTAAGGCGGTTTTGTGGGCAGGGATCAAAAACTAGCGTCGCTTCGGCTTCACCTGGCGGAGGGGGTGGGACCTGTAATCTACTGGCGACTTGTCGAGGCCTTCGGCGGACCCGTCCAGGCTGTCCGGGTGGGACCAGCCGGCTGGCGGAAGATAGAAGGCATCGGGCCAAAGACCGTCGAGGGTTTGCAGGCAGTCAGCCCGGAGCAGGTTGATCAGGAGTTGGAGCTGGCGGGCCGGCGCGGCGTGAAGATAATAACGGCCCACGATGATGATTACCCCAAGCCTTTGCGCAACATCCACGCCTGCCCGCCGGTGCTTTACGTCCTGGGAGACATCAAAGCCACCGACGTGATCGCACTTGCAGTGGTGGGTTCGCGCCGCTGCACGCATTATGGTCTGGAGCAGGCAAACAGATTTGGACAACTGCTGGGCAGGTCGGGAATAACGGTTGTGTCAGGCGGGGCCAGGGGCATAGACTCCGCCGCCCATCGCGGGGCCCTCGATGCCGGCGGGCGGACCATCGCGGTAATGGGCTGCGGGCTTGGCGAGCTTTACCCAGCCGAAAACATCGAGCTGTTCGAGCGGATCGCAGCAGAACAACGAGGCGCGATCGTCTCGGAGCTCCCGATGCGCACAAGCGTGCTGGCGGGTAATTTCCCCACGCGCAACCGGATCATATCGGGGTTGTCGCTTGGGGTGTTGATCGTCGAGGCGGCAAAAAAATCAGGCTCGCTGATCACCGCCCGCCAAGCCAGCGAGCAGGGCCGAGATGTCTTCGCCATCCCCGGTCGGGTGGATAGCCCGCTTTCGCAGGGCACCAACGATCTGATTCGAGACGGGGCGATACTTGTGCAGCATCTCGACGACATCCTGGAGCACCTCGGAGAGTTGGGAAGTCGGCTCACCCAGGCAAACGAGCAGGACCGCCAGGCCGCCTCGCTTGCGACACCATCTGGGCTTGACCGGGTTGAGCTTGCCATCCTGGAGGCACTGTCGGACGGGTCAGCCAATATGGATGAGCTGATCCGCCGAACCGAGATCCCAAGCGCACAGGTAGCCGCCGGCATGACCATGCTGACGCTGAAGGGGTTAGTCGCCCAAAAAGCGGGCAACGTCTTTCATCGAAAGCGGTGAACGCCGGATCCCTCAGCCGCAGCTATGCACCCTCGGCGGCACAGGTGCGGATAGATGAGGGGAACTAGAATTGCCTGACGAATCGCACGTCGCCTTCATAGAGCAGGCGGATGTCGGGTATATTGTGCCGCCGCATGATCATCCGCTCGATCCCCAGCCCGAAGGCAAAACCCGTGTATATTCCGCTGTCGTATCCGACCGCCTCCAGGACGTTCGGATCGACCATGCCGCAGCCGCCCAGCTCTATCCACCTGCTGGGACCGTCGTCGTAGTGGAACAGCAGATCGACCTCGGCTGACGGTTCGGTGAACGGGAAGAAACTGGGCCTGAACCGCGTCGCCACCTCGTGCCCGAAGTAGGCCTTTGCGAACTGATCTATGCAGGTCTTTAAGTCCGACATGGTCACGCCCTCATCGACGTAGAGCCCCTCGAGCTGATAGAACATGAACGAATGCGTCGCGTCGACGGTGTCGGGCCTGTATACGCGCCCCGGTGCGATGATGCGGATGGGAGGCTTGCGGGTTTCCATCACGCGGATCTGCACGGTGGACGTCTGGGATCGCAGCATTGCCTTTGGGGAGATATAAAAATTCTCCCGCTCGTCGCGGGCTACGTGCGAGGGAGGGATGTTCAGCGCGTCGAAGTTGTGGTGTTCGTCTTCGACCTCCGGCCCATAGGCGACCTCAAAGCCCATGCGGGCGAATATCTCGCACAGCTCGTTTATCGTCTGCGTGACGATGTGGGCATGGCCCAGGCTGATACGCCTGCCCGGCAGGGTGATGTCCTGCGAGGGAATCGCAGGAGCCAAACCCGCGGAGCTTTTTTGAAGCTCATCGCTCCGCTGCTGGTATGCCTGCTTGAGGTTTTGTTTCAATGCATTGGCAGCCTGGCCGAATTGTCGCTTGTCCTGGGTGGGGATGTCCTTCAGCCAGTCCATAACCCCCTTGAGCAGGCCTTTTGTTCCGAGATATTTAACCCTCCAGGCCTCAAGCTGCTCAGGCGACCGCACCTGGTCAAGCTCGAGCCGGGCCTGCTGCTGTATGTCGCGGAGTTCCTCGACGCTGTGCATGTGGTTTTCCGCTGCCCTGTACAGGCGGGCTAAAAGGTCGGCTAGCCAGCCGCCGGCAGGTGGGCCTTTACCTTCTCGGCCACCGCGTCGAAGGCTGACGGATCGGCGATTGCCATCTCGCTGAGCATCTTCCGGTTCAAGGTAATCCCCGCCAATTCCAGGCCGTTGATGAACTGGCTATAGCGTATGCCCCGCTGACGGCAGGCGGCGCTGAGGCGGACGATCCACAGCCCGCGGAAATTCCGTTTGCGGGTTCGGCGGTCACGGGTGGCATAGACACCGGCGCGATAGGTGGCTGTTATCGCAAGCTTGATGCGCCTGCTGATCGCCCCGCGCATACCGCGCACGCCCTTGAGGATTTTTTTGTGTTTGCGCTTTCGCGCGGCGCCCTTGGTAGTTCGCGGCATGGTACAACTCCTGTTCTGTGTCCGCTGGACCCCCGCGTCAGGCGGGATGTTCCAATCCGCCGATCTTCGTAGTAATCCCGGCGGCTGCCCTATATGGGCTCCCAGGCAGACTGGTTGTCCGACCTACATTCCCAACAATCGCTTGGCGTGTTTGGCGAAGGCCGGCGCGACGTCGGCTTCCTGGCGAAGCCTGCGGAGCCGGGCAGGCGACTTACGGCTCTTTAGGTGCCCGCCGCCCGGACGGTGTCGCTTGACTTTGCCCGTTCCGGTTACCTTTATACGCCTTACGAGTGCCTTTTTGGTCTTGGCCTTTATTTTCGGCATCGGGATGGTCCCTGAATAATCAAAAACAACTGCAAAGCTCCGCGATTATACTGATTGAATCGTCTGTGTAAAGTGTTTTTGCAGATCATCTGTGTGAATTGCAGGCCTTGCCCCAAAGAACGATCGCCCCTAAACTCATCCGGCGGGCCTGTTGCTCGATCAAGCGGGCCCTGCGGCAATGACGGATGGTGAGCCTTTCGCGGACAATTATAGAATCTGTTCGGTCGATCGCCGGTGGCCTGCTGGACCTGGCGATACCCGATATCTGCCCCGCCTGCCGGGCAATGCCACCCGCAGCGGCAGGCCTGTGCGAAAAGTGCAACCTGTCGCTTTTGAAACTGGTCAGCCTGCCTTACTGCCCGCGTTGCGGTACAACGCTGGGTGCGAACATCGCCCCGCGAATGGACGGCTGTTCCGCCTGCCCGCATGTGCTGGGGCGGTTTGCCCGAGTAGTTCGCCTGGGCCCATACGCCCATCCGCTCAAGCCGCTCATCAGGCAACTAAAGTATCACCGGGAGCTTTCTCTCCCTGCGCTTGGCAAATTGCTCGCACAGGCGGTGGCTGGCCAGATCCCCGAAGAAAGGTTCGACCTCGTAATACCCGTGCCGATGCACTGGTGGCGGAGGCTCGGCAGGGGAACAGATCACGCCCGGACGCTGGCGATTCAGCTGGCCGGCCAGCTGCAACTGTGCGTCGGGCGGGATTTGGTCCGCACCAGGCTGACCGAGCCGCAGGTGCATCTGCCCCGAAGCCGGCGGATCGAAAACGTCCGGGGGAGTTTTACAGTAAAAGACCCAAAAGCCCTGGACGGAGCTGGCGTGCTGCTGGTCGATGACGTAACCACCACAGGCGCGACAGCCGACGAAGCCGCCCGGACTTTGCTGTCGGCTGGGGCAAGCAGGGTTGTGCTGGCTGTGGTCGCCAAGAGCGAACCGCCCACCGCTTATGCACAGGCGGGATTGTGAAGGGGCGTTAAACCGTCATTTCGGGCAGCGGCGCCTCCGGAGAAAATCGCGGAGGATTTGTTCCTGCCGTTGGCGCATGCGGGCCGAGCCGGCGGAAGTAGAATCGTCGTAGCCCAGAAGGTGCAGCAGGCCATGCACCACGTACAGCAAAAGCTCCCGTCGGGCGGATGTGCCGTATCTTTTGGCCTGGCGGACAGCCACGTCGGCGCAGATTATCAGTTGTGCGCAAATGCGCGTGCGGTCCTGTTCCGACAGGTCGAAGCTCAAGACGTCCGTCGGTCCGCGATGGCGCAGATATCGGCGGTTAAGATCAGCCATCCTCAAAGAGCCGACGACCGCAAGGTCAACCTGGGCCAGCCCGGCCCCCTCAACCAGGCCGACGAATTCGACCAGTTCAATCAGTTCCCTGCGTGGAATGCGCATGGCCGAGGGCCGTTCGACGCTCAGCAAAACCGCGGGTTTTGGGATCCTTCCGCCAACCACGCCGCCACGATACCCGCCTGGATACGGTTATTGCAAGCAGCACCGCAGATGGGCTAAGCTCTTCGAGCAAGCAGACTTTTACGATCAATCGAAGGCACGCAGTGCCCAGGGCCGGAAGCCCTTTAATTTAAGATGTCGCTGCCTTGATTTTTCGCCGAACATTATCGCGCCCCTGAGCAAACTGCACGTTAGGATATGCCCTTTATCGAGGATGCGCAGGTTATGAATATTCTGGAGAAACTTCCGTTTTCGATGCCCTCACCGGCAGACCCCGCCAAACGCTGCCGTGCCCGCCGGGTGAGGCTTGTTGCGTGGATCGTTTTACTTGCCGCCCTGATCGGACCTGCGGTGCAGTTTCAGATTTCCACGCATAAAATACTGTCAAAGCAGGCCCGCCTCGAACAGGCAAGGCAGTCGGCCTCCAAAACCGACCAATCACCGCAAGAGCCGCTCAAAACTCACAAGGGTGCCATGTGGCGATGGAGACTGGCGATATCCCGGTTCTGGGACGGGGCAAACATATACAAGGCGGATCCCGCCCCCGGCGAGGTCGGGCTTCACCCCAATGCCCCGGCAACGGTTGTGTTCTTAACTTCGTTTGCCCTCCTGCCGGTTGAGTGGATGGCGGCGAGCATGAACGCCGCGAAGCTGGCTGTGGTGCTGTTGTCGATATTCGCATCGGCGTCGCTGGCCCGTCACCGCCAAAGCCGCGCACCCGACTGGGTCGTCGGGCTTGCCCTGCTGCTGGGCCTGCAGATGGTTGTCTCGGATATCCAGCACGGCAACACGAATATCTTCGTGCTGGGCGCGATCGTGCTGCACCTTTGGCTGTTTCGCCGCGGGCGCGACATACCCGCGGGGATGGTGCTTGCGGTAGCGATAGCGTTGAAGATGACGCCGGCCTTTTTCCTGCTGTATTGGCTGTATCAGCGTCAGTGGAGGCTGCTTGCGGGATTGCTGGTTGGACTTGTGATTATTTTCGCGGCTGTGCCCGTTGCGGCGGTAGGACCTGAAAGGGCGATTGAGCTGACGGCGACCTGGGGGAGAAATCTCATTGCACCGGGTCTCGTTCGAGGGGATTGGTACCCGATCCACATAAACCAGTCGCTGCCGGGCATCTTGGGCAGGTATTTTCTGGAGGGGCCCAGCGGGGATATCTTCTGGAGCCCCGATGACAACCTTTATTCAGCACAAAAGGAGCACGGCTGGATTACGCTTGTCGCCCTCGATCCGGCGGCTGTGAAGCTGTTGCTCCGCATCTGCCAGCTTGCCATTGTAGCCTTGATGGCGTGGGCGATCGGCTGGCGCAGATTGCCTCGCGACGACGGCAGGCGGGCACTTCACTACGGACTTGTGCTGGTGGGGATGATGCTGCTCAACCAGAGGACCTGGGCTCATCATGCAGCCGTGCTTGTCCCGGCGCACGTAGCGGCGGTGCAGGCGATTGCCTCCGGCAGGTTAAGCCGATCCGTCCGGACCATTGCGATATGCCTGTTGATAGCCGCGGGTTCGGTGGTGTGGTTTACCCCGGGTGAGATGTTCAACCTGGTTGGCACTCTCACCGGGCACGGGAAGCAAACCGGCAATTACTGGGGAGACCTGGTGAATGCCTATGGAACCACTTTTTACCACTTTTTGTTCCTGTTGACAGTATTGCTGGTTATGACGAAGGTTCTAAGAAAGCAGGCTGAACCATACCTCTATGCCGGCGACGATGCGGGAATGATCGGCACATCAACGCGCTGCAAGGGCGTCAGCCATCCTGCCGGTCTGACTTGAGTCCGTTCGCCTTCGAATCGTCGGACCCCTGAGACGTCTGGGCAGATTGCCGTTCTGCGGACAGTTCAGCGGCTGAGGGTTTCTGCCCTTCCATGCGAGGGTAGGCGATCCTGGCGTGGTAAATTCCCATAAGGCTTTTGATCAGGGATGTTTCCACGAGATGAACTTCATTTAGAGTCAGGTCGCATTCATCGAGCTGGCCGTCGAGAAGCCTCCGCGAGATCATCGTGTGAACCTGGTTTTCCACCCTGCCGGCGGTTGGTTGCGACATCGACCGCACCGAGGACTCCGCAGCATCCGCCAGCATCAGGATAGCTGCCTCCTTAGACCGGGGTTTTGGCCCGGGGTAGCGGAATTCGACTTCGTCAGGCATGCGGTCTGTTCCGTTCTTTCTGCTTTCGATGGCAGCCTGGTAGAAATATTGCAGAAGCGTCGTGCCGTGGTGGGTCGCCATGAACTCATGGAGCACCCTGGGCAGGCCGTACTCCCAAGCCATCTCCAGCCCGTCCTTTACGTGCCCGATAATCACCAGCAAACTCAGGGCCGGTGAGAGTTTTGAATGCTTGCTTGGCATGCCGGCTTGGTTTTCGACAAAATAGTCGGGTTTATTGATCTTGCCTATGTCGTGGTAGTAGGCCCCCACCCTTGCCAACAGGCCACGTGCTTCGATGGACTCAGCGGCGGCTTCGCACAAGGTTCCAAGCTGAAGAGAGTGGCTGTACGTGCCCGGGGCCTCCATCGCCAAACGCTTGAGAAGAGGTTTTGAGGCATCGCACCATTCAAGCAGCGTCATGCTTGTGACAACCCCAAACACCCGTTCGATTCCCGGCAGGACGCCCAGCACCAGAAAACCCACCAGGACGGCAAAACCCGCGCCCCAGGCGCCGTCGGAAAGGATGAATTGCCAGGGCACCAACCTCGCCAGACCAACCGCAACTACGCTGAAAAACGTCCCGCCCGCTGCCAGTGCGGAGATCTCCAAAAGCCTGCTTCGCGTGCGGACTTCCTTCAGGTGCGCCACCCCGGCAGTCAATGCCGACAACAAAACGATGAGCATCTGCAGGTCAGCGCTCAGTTGGAAGACCACAAGCACCGAAAAGATCGAACCCACAGCCAGTGCGAAAAGCTGGTCATAACTTATCGCCAGGACCACAGCCAGCATAACCACGGGCAAGACCGATGCATACGGATTCCACTGACCCCAAAATACCATCATCTTAGCCGTCAGGAGCATCGCCAGCATCAAGACCACTGCAGCCAGCCCGCGCCACAAGCGACGGTAGGCCTGAGACTGGTGCTTGGAGATGTGCAGCGACAACAGGATAGTCAGCAACAGCAGGACTATTGCCCGTCCGGTCAGGTTGGTCGGGGTGAACCACCTTGGTTGTGCCAGGCGGTAGGCCTTGTGTTCGTTTATCAACAGTTCCAGTTCCCCAGCCGACAAGGCGGAGACCTTTGATCGTCCTTCGGTACCTACGCGCCGGCTCGAACGAACCAGGCACTGGCCGGCTTGGAAAACCTCAGTGGGTGGGTTGGCCTGAATTGCGCGCTGGCGCTCTTCTATATCCCGCTGGGTAGCCGCCAGGTCATAACGGTATAACGACTTGCCGGCGTCGAATAAGCCCAAAAGGTATTTTTGAATCTCAGGGTGGGCGGGTGGATCGAACACCTTTACCATCTCGGCGACTTCGCGCTTGAGCAGTTCGGTCTCGCCCAACCCTACTATCTCGTAACGAATATTCCGGGAGACCTTACCCGACGGATATTCGAGCCAAACCTGTGCAGCGGCCCGGCTCCGCTGGGCGGCCTTGTCCTCCTGGCGCACGATCCCGACCGTCATAAGTGCCGTGCAAAGTTTTTGAACCTGCTCGGCGTATCGCTGCCTGCCTTGGGGATCGGCATAGCTCTGCCAGGCTTGGGCTGCGGCGGGGTCGGTTGGTGCCGGCGGGGTTTCCCCCTTATCCCCTTGGGCAAGAGGCAGAAACTGATCGGGCAAGGCCAGCAGACCCTTGCTGATCTCATCCAGCATCTCGCTGTTGAGCTTAAAAGTGGCCTGAGTGGCGGTGCGGGCCTGTTCGATTTGTTCGTTTCTCAGCCGGACCGATGGAACCTCGAAACCAACCCGGGCATAGATGTCGGCAGGGATGTACTGCCCCGTGCGCCAGGGGATCGGATCGGTGGGCCAAAGATCAATCGCCAGCAAGCCGGCAAACAAAACGGCTGACAATATCAGCGATTCTGCCGCTCCTGCCCGGAAGAATCTTTGCCAAAACGATCCCTGTTGCGCCGAGTTTGTTCGACGGGTTTCAAGTCTGCGGCGGATTTTTTTCTTACCAGGCCACATCAGCCAAATCTTACCCAAGCAGGATCCAAATAAGTGTATTCGCTAATCATCGAGTTGTTAAGCAGGAATTGGCGCCCTGGCCTGCCGGTGGTTCAGACATCAAGGGTCCCCCTGTAGGGGTTGTTGATTTTTGTCTTGGCGGTCGTCCTTGCGCCCATAGGCATCCACGATCCGCTGAACGAGCCTGTGCCTGGCGATGTCCGCCGGGCCAAGGCGTACGAACGATATGCCCTTTATGCCCGAGAGGCGCTGACTGGCGTCGGCCAATCCGTTCACTACACCGTTGGGCAGATCGACCTGGCTGTCGTCTCCGGTGACGATCATCTTCGAACCGTGTCCCATGCGGGTAAGAAACATCAGCATCTGGGCGGAGGTGGTGTTCTGGGCTTCATCCAGGATTATCGCTGAGTCGTTGAGCGTTCTGCCCCGCATGAACGCAAGCGGGACCACCTCGATCAGGTCGTTGACCATGAACCGGCGGATCTGTTCGTACTCCATCATGTCGTGCAGGGCGTCGAACAGGGGCCTGAGGTACGGATTAACCTTAGCCTGCATATCACCGGGCAAAAAGCCCAGCTTTTCCCCAGCCTCCACCGCCGGGCGGGCCAGGATCATCCTTTTTGCCTTTTGGTGTTTCAGCATATTCACCGCAACCGCGACGGCAAGGTAGGTCTTTCCTGTGCCAGCCGGGCCGGTGCAGAAAATCAGGTCGCACGTCCGCATGCTCTGAATATACTGCCGCTGCCCAACCGACTTGGGCTTGACGATCTGGCTGGACGAATATACGTCTATAGTGTCGATCGATTCTTCGGCGTCGTCGGCTGTCGCGGCGTTTATTGCCTGGGCGACCGTTTCGGGCGTGACAGGCTGGTTGCGGCGAACCGCCCGCTGGAGCTGTTCGATTACCGCAGCCGCCCTCGACACCCCTCCGGCTGAGCCGGTAAGCCTTATCTCCTGGTCCCGCGAGAAGACCTGGATTCCCATTACCTCGCGGATCATCCTCAAATTTCGATCCGCCGGGCCGAACAGAACACCCCGGCTTTGCGGATCGGTGAGTTTAATGCTTAGTTCCAATCGTTCTCCCGTATGCTTTGCGTGTTTTTATTATACCATGTTCTTGGCTAATAAATTAATCGCCTCTTTTCATTCCCTGGTTATATAAAACAGGGCGGTCGTCTTAAGACCGCCCTGTATGATTCCAGCCTATAAGACCAGCAGATATCGTTTATTACCTGCGATACGGCCCGTGAAGGAAACTGTCACGAATACCCATACCCAACTCCGAACTTTCAAGCTTACGCTGGCTCGATGGATTTATTTCCAGTGAATCCTGTGCGCCGCGCGACCCGGTCGGTTGTTCATCAGTCGATTCGAACCAGGTATATATATTGTCCTTGGGGGTGGTTAGAGTATTTATATCTGATCGGCCCAGGCTTGTTTGAATCCTGCCGCCCGCTAACATGACGTTTATCGTATCACCATCGGCGTGGTTCTGGGAATTGTTAGCCCGACGTTGTTCCTCCGTTTTCACCTCGCTCCATGGAGTAAGAGTAGTACCATCATACACCGGCGTCTTGTCCGCCATTATAGGCAAACTCGCCGACCAATTGATCCCCTGACGAACCGACTGATAAGAATAGCTGATGCTTGTGTGGGACGAGAAGTCCCATCCAGAGGTTTCTGTGTCCGCTGCCGCATCCTTATCGCTGGGGCAGTTGAACAGGCGAGCAGGATTTCCTCCCCGAACCAGTAACCAGGGCAGGGCGGTGATGCAGTAAGATCTAATTCCATTGGGATTTGTACCGCGGTTGAGGCCGGTATACACCGTTTTGCTGTCTGGTTCGCCCCAGTTGCTTTCATACCTGCGGGGCGATCCTACCACGTCAGGGACATCCAGCATCGGATTCCAATTGTTGAATAGGCCTCTGTACATTTGCAGAGCCTTGCTGATAGAGCTGAGGTTAGCGGCACATTTTGTGCGATTTGCCATTTCCCTTGCCTTGTTCAGGGCCGGCAGAAGGATCGACAACAGCAGGGCGATGATCGCTATCACCACCAGCAATTCAACCAGAGTGAATGCGTT
>Ga0315284_10009682_pt1 | contig 13732 bp, 15 predicted proteins | sample YL17G09_16_MG_FD_203696 | JGI IMG/M metagenome (GOLD analysis project Ga0315284, IMG submission 203696) | Sediment microbial communities from Yellowstone Lake, YNP, Wyoming, USA - YL17G09_16 | ecosystem: Environmental > Aquatic > Freshwater > Lake > Sediment | place: USA: Wyoming | collected...
TCAAGTTCACCTGCGAGGATGTAATAGAGTTCATCAAAAAGAATGAAAATATATTAAAAATAAACGAAGAATGTGAAAGGAAAATATCGGGGGAATAAAATGATAAAAGCAGAACTTAAAATAAGGGGTAAAGAGTTTAAAGTGTTGGTGAGAGAAAGAACATGGCGTAAACTGATAGGTGATTTATCGGAATTAACTCCCTGGCAGAGGTTTAAATTATTATTCTGGAGAAAGAAAAATAAAATGCAGATCGGTGAAACACGGCACGCGGAAGTAATGTATTATGAACATAATACAGAATGTGATATGTGTGATAAAAAATCATCTTGCATTATTATAAAAACGCTCGGAACTGATTGTTTATGTATCTGTATAGATTGTCTTGAAAATATAGTAAAGGAAAGTGGATTATAATGTTAGGTATATCAATAGGCTCTGTGCATAAGATAGTCGGAGATGATAAAGACCGCAACGAATATATAAAGTATATCAGAGATTGCGGATTAAAATTCGAGGCGATTGAATTGAACGCGCTCGATAGTGATTTTATTTTAACTGGTGATAACCGAGATTACTTGGATACGATGAAGAGTGTGTCAATTCATTTAATGCCAGTATCAAATTTTTGGAAAGCAATATTACAATATGATTTTAAATACTGGATAGGACACTCTGATAGAGATTACATCAAAGATGAAATAATCGAACTGGATAGAAAAAATACTTTACTCATAGAAAATCTGGACGCGGAAACACTTCTTAAAATACCTGAAAATTATTTTAATGAACTCATAGAGGAGTGTGATATTTGTTTCGACATATCCCACGAATTGAGCAAGGGACTTGACCTCTGTAAATTTAACCTCACGATGTATAAAGACAAAATAAAAGAGATACACATATCCGGATATAACAAAAAATGTCACGTACCTTTTTATTATGGGACACTACTTGAAATAGCAGAGTCATTAAAAAGGAATAATCTTTTAGAACTTCCGATAATCATGGAATATAATTTCGATAATCTTGAAGAAATGGAACATGAATATAATTTATTAAAGGAAACATTATGTATAAAATAGAACCGTTGACTAAAGAACACAATTATAAAAAAATTGCTGGATGGTTTAATGATCCGATATTAAATAAATATACAAGCCATAGAACGAAAAATATGTCTGATGAAGATGTGCAATATTATATTTATACTCTTGAAATTGTAGAAAATAAAAAAGCGTGGGCTATTTATGAAATATTTACTTTTTGCGGAACATCTGAATATAAGCATTACGGAAATATAAGTTTGCAAAATATCAATAATATAAATCGTTCGGCGGAAATAGCCTGGATGATATCAGAGCAAGGCAAGGGCGCGGGGACGGAAGCCGGAAGGCAGGTGCTTGATTATGCTTTTAATATTCTCAATCTTAATCGTGTCTGGTGCGGGTGTGTTAAAGAAAATATTGGCATGGTAAAACTTGCTGGAAAGCTGGGTATGAAACAGGAAGGGATATCCCGCGAGGCTTTTTTCCTTGATGGTCGATATACAGATATAATACAATTTGGAATTTTGAAAGGGGAATGGAATGAACATAAATCTTGAAAATAATCTCAAAGTAATAAGAAAGGTAAGCAAGAATCTTGCCGATGATATTAAGAAATCATCTTGTACATGGGCGGAAATAATAAAGCCGAAGAACGGCAAGAACAATCTATACATAAATAAAAACAACCGTCCGGCGTATGCTTACAATCCTGAAAATCCGATGAAGTCCGCAAAGATGATCGGCAAGCAGAAAGTATTTTATAAAGACACGGCCACGATGATTATCGGTATGGGTCTGGGACATACGGCATACGAAATTTTAAAACATAAAGAGAAAGGCCACAGGGTTTTTATAATCGAGCCTACTTTATGGATGTTGAAAATGGCGTTCTCTGAATATGATTTCTCGAAATACATAACTGACGGAAGTCTTGTAATAGCAACCTCGAAAAATGATGTTGTCTATCTGTCAAACGTACTTGATACGCTCTATGTAATTCAGGATTGGATGACCATTACAGAGCAGTATATTTTAACCTGCGAAGAGTACAAAGAGATTGGTCAGTTCGGGCTTGAAATTATAAATCAATTGAGATGTAATACAGGAACGGTTATGGGAGCTGGCCACATCATCGCGGAAAATGACATCAAGAATTTGCCCTATGTAATCAGGCATAGAGGGGTAATTGATTTAAAAGACTTGTTCAAGGGCAAGCCTGCAATATCCGTAAACACCGGCCCGTCATTGGCAAAGAATATCCATCTGCTTAAAGATGTCGCTGACAAGGTCGTTATTATTGCCGTAGCGCAAGCATTAAGAATATTACTTGCTTATGGTATCAAGCCAGATTTTATCTGCACGGTGGATTATGGTAAGGTTAACAAGGAACATTTTAACGGATTATTTGATGAAAAGGATGTAAATCTCGTTTGTCTCAATCGGACATACGCGCCGATTATAAAGCAATGGCAAGGAACAAAGTTTATCGCCGGCACGCCGTGTCCAGGGTTTGAAGATTTTACAAAGGTATTACAGAGCAAGGGATTTTTAGAGCAGGGCGGAAGCGTGTCTCATATGAATCTGGGGCTGGCTTTACATCTTGGATGTGATCCGATTCTGGTCATAGGTCAGGACTTCGCGTATAGTCCGGATTTTCTTTCACACATTGAACAAGTGGACGCGGGCGGTCAGGTCAAGATTGATAACGGTATGTTGAAGTGGAAAATTAAAGATCCCAGGTCGAGTATAAAGGCCGGAACTCATCCGATGGGCGGGGTTGTTATGGTTGACGGATTACTCGGTGAACCAGTACCGACTAATATTGGCCTTGCCTCGTTTATTTTATCATTCGAGCGGATTATTGAAGGCAAGGAAAACAGAGTTATAGATTGCACTGAAGGCGGGTCGAAAAAGAAAGGCTCAATCCCGATGACACTTGAAAAGGCAATATCGGAATACTTAAAAAAGCCGATTGATAAATCAGTCATAGAACCGTTTAAGACAATCGATCCGAACGCTGAAAAGTTGGTTGATGAAAGTCTTGAAGTGCTTGTTAAGGATATTGAAAATCTGAAAAACATAATCAAGCATTCGGCGGCTGGGCTGGCAACGTGCGAGGATATAAAGGCCGCCATTAAAAAGCGTAAACGCAGTAAAAATAAAGATGTTAATACAAAAGAGATTGATCGTCTTTTAGAAGTGAATTTAAAACAAAGTCAAGACGCGCACGAATGTACGCTTAAAAATAATCTCATGGGAGTATCGATATTCCACGCCAGCCGCAGGATTAACGCGCGGGATCTGGCGGTATCCGGAAAGAATACATACAAGCAGAACAAAGAGGATTTACTTAATATCAGAATAAAGCGAAATGAAACTATATTAAAAGCGGCGAAGGATTCCGCAGAAAAGCTATTGCCAATTTATAAAAAAACATATACTATATTAAAGAAGTACAAAGAGACTGACGATTTGAGCTTGCTTGAAACTCCGGTTGATGAGGTGATAAATTTAAAAGACGCCGATAAATATTTCAAGGTTGGCAACTGGGCTCATCCACTGGTTGATGCTGAAAAGGTTCTGAAAAAGCATAGCGATCTTGAAGCGCACGAAATAATGAAAAAAGCGTGGGAGATGAGAGGATACGCCATTAACAAGGCGAAGGAATTATACAAGACCGAAAAGAGACAGGACCTCATAGACTACAATGAATGGTGTGAACAATCTTACAAGCTCGGAAGGGCTGGAGACTTTAAAAAAGCCCTTGACTTTTTGATAAAGGCATATAAACTCAATCCAGACAAAGAGCGGGCGCGATGGGGGCTATCGAATACGTATTTCAGGCTCGGAAACATAGACAAGTGCATTGAATATTTCGAAGGGCTGGTCAAGGATTTTCCGGACGTACTTCAATATCAATTTGAACTTGGTATTGTGACATTTGAAAAGGACTTGAACAAAGGAATTGAACTCATCACGGCCTTAATGGCCAAGACTGAATTATACGATTATTTCTTTAAGGATTTGGGTCAGTTATTTATGGAATCCGGACAAACTGAAAAGGCGGTAGTTGCTTATGAGAATTACATTTCGAAGTATCCCGCTAATTATGAAATATATAAAACTCTTGCGACACTTTATAAAAAACTGGGAGATATTAAGCAATCAGATAAAATGGATAAAATCTATAAGGAAATGACAGCTTAAAAATAAAAGGAGATATATATGATAAATCAAGAAGTGATTAACTGTCTGGGAAAAAAAGCACAGGATAAAATAACAGGGGCAACCGGAATAATAGCCTCCGTAAGTTTTGATTTATATGGATGTATTCAAGCTTTAATCAATCCGTGTAAAGTAGATAAAGACGGTAAAGAAGTATTTTCTATGGGATGGATAGATATTAACCGGGTAAAAATATTAGGAGATAAGACTATAATGGAAAATCCGCATTATTTACAAACCAATTCCGATACGATAAAATACGTAAGGGGTAGTGCGAATAAACCGATGAAGGTATAAATTGCCGATCAAAAAAGAAAATAAAAAGCTCTATCCCGAGAATTGGCGGGAACTATCGGCCAGGTTAATCAGTGCCGCCGGAAATAAATGTCAGAAGTGCAAAGCTAAGAATAAAGAGCTTCACCCGCTCAGAGGGAAAGTCGTACATTTGGCAGTCGCACACCTTGACCACGATCCGACAAACTGTAAGAAGAGCAATCTTAAAGTCTTTTGCCAGTGGTGCCATTTGAAATATGACGAAAAACACCATATCATTAACGCCAATATGACAAAGGCAAACAAGGACAGCCGGATACAGGTGAACGATTTTGATGCGTTTGTAAAGAGATTGCAGGAGAATTTCAATAAAGCGGTTAAATTATGAGCAAGAAATTAGTTGGAATATCTTTTAAAAGATTGCAATTAAAATCACTGGTAGAGACTACTGGAAATCCACAGATCATGACTGATGCTGAATTTAAAGGCATGGTCAAGTCAATAAAAAAGGACGGCTGGCTACTTGACGCCGCCGTATGCTGGAAACGTCCGGACGGCAAACATCAGATAATATCAGGTCATCACAGAATTAAGGCCGCAATCGAGGCCGGACTCGTAGACGCTGACATCAAAGTAATTGAAGGCATAGACGAAAAGCAAGCGCGTCTTTTGGTACTGGAAGCCAATCAGCGGAAAGGGACATTTGATACAAAGGCGTTTGATGATTTTGTAAAAAATTTATCGGTCGATTTTGATATCGATATGGATGCGATATTTGATAATATTGGAATTGTTGATACAATTGAAAATACAATAAAAGAAAAGGAACTTGATGAAAACATAGAAGTAAAGAACGAATGTCCGAAATGTGGGTATGTATGGAGTTGACAGTAATATCGACATTCGCCGGATGCGGTGGCAGTTCTCTTGGATATAAAATGGCAGGGTTTAAAGAATTACTTGCGATAGAATGGGAAGATAATGCCGTGGAAACTTTTAAATTAAATTTTCCAGAAATACCGATATGGCAGAAAGACATAAAAGAAATAAAGAGTAATGATATATTGAAATTCTGTAATATTGAAAAAGGTAAACTTGATGTATTCGATGGGTCGCCGCCATGCCAGGGGTTTTCAACGGCGGGGAAAAGAGAATTAAAAGATGAAAGGAATGATTTATTTAAAGAGTATGTGCGATTATTAAAAGGATTAAAACCAAAAGTATTTGTCATGGAAAACGTGTCCGGCATGGCAAAGGGCAAAATGAAAGGAAAATTTATTGAGATATTAAAAGAATTAAAAAGTGCCGGATACAATGTGAAATGTAAACAGATGAACGCCAAATATTACAATGTCGCTCAATCCCGGGAACGATTGATATTTATAGGCACAAGAAAAGACTTAAGAATAGAACCGAGTTTTCCGATTGCGAATAAAAAGATAATAACTGTAAGAACGGCAATAAAAGGATGCAAGTGCGGATTGAAACAAGACAATTTCATAGGTGAAAGATTGGAATTATCAAAAAAAATAAAACCTTACAAGGCCGGTAATGATATAACAAAAGGAATGTCTTTTAATCTTAAAAGATTATCTTTCGATAAACCATCACGAACAGTCATTAAACAAATAGGTAATAATAAAGGAGTTTACGGTGGGGGTTTAATTCATCCAACAGAAAATAGACATCTTACAATAAATGAATTAAAAAGAATTTCATCTTTTCCAGATAATTTCAAACTAATCGGAACTTTTCAAGAACAATGGGCAAGGATAGGAAATGCCGTAATGCCTAACATGATGAAAGCAATTGCAGAACATATCAGAGATAATATATTAAACGGAAAGCCGTATAAATTGACGATAAAATGACGAAAATATGAATAAACTCGATAACTTAAAGAAGGGTAAGAAGTTCAGCAAAGACTATCACGCTCCGAACGCAGGCCGGAAAAAAAACGTATTCAAGCAGTACGAAAACAAGTTCGACCTCTCTAAAACAGACGTAAAGAACGTAATAAACCTTGTCTTATCTAAGAACACCACAGAGCTTGAAAAGATGATGAAGGACAAAGAGACTTCCGCTTTACTGCTTGCCTTTATCTCAGCGTCAATCACAGCCATTAAGAAAGGCGATACAAGGTCCATTGAGTATATGCTTGATAGGTCTATCGGAAAGGTTGCTGACAAGCTGGATTTAAGCGCAGACGCTAAAGTCAGAATTGAAATCAGCAAGGAACTACTGCCGAAGAAATGAGCGAGATATTAAAGGTACATGAACAGGTCAACACGACATTAAAGCATAGAGAGTTTTTCCAGTGTGATGATAGGATTGTTTTATTCTACGGAAGTGCGGGGAGCGGTAAATCGTTCTCAATATGCGATAAGATTTTAATCCGTACAGGCACTGAAGAGAAGCTCAAAATAATAGTAGCAAGAAAGACTTTGCCCTCTTTGCGCCGGACCTGTATTCCCCTGATTGAAGACCGCGCAAAGGCTCTCGGAATACCTTACCGCTTGAATAAATCCGATTTTATCGCGGATGTCAATATCGATTCTCAGATTTATTATCTATCCATGAATCATAAAGAGGACTATGAGAAAGTAAAGTCCATAACAGACGTTGATATGATATGGATAGAGGAAGCCACGGAATTATCAGAGCAGGCGTTTGATATTCTCAATTTGAGGCTCCGGGGCGGGCAGGGGAATTATAGACAATTGATATTATCGTTTAATCCTATCGGCACGACCTCTTGGATTTACGACAAGTTTTTTATCCGAAATGAGCAAGCGACAAAAATACAGGCCTTGATTAAAGACAATCCATACGCCGATAAAGAGTATGTCCAGATACTCGAAAACCTCAAAAATACAAACATGAATCTATATAATGTTTACTGCCTGGGCGAGTGGGGCAGTTTAAAAGGTCAGATATATCAATACGAGATTACCGAAAAGCCGCCGGTTTACTTTGATGAGATTATTTATGGGCTAGACTTTGGATTTAATCATCCAACTGTTTTAACAAGAATTTTTATTGTTGATGAAGTAAACATAACATTAGAACAGATAATTTATAAATCCGGTTTAACAAATAATGATTTAATAGCAGAGATGAAGCGGATGGATATAAATAAAAATCATCCAATATATGCCGATAGTGCGGAGCCTAACCGGATTGAAGAGATTTTCAGGGCGGGATTTAATGTCCATCAAGCGGATAAAGATGTGAGCGCGGGAATAAGTTTTTGTCAATCGCGGAAGATATTCATTACAGAAGACTCATCAGATTTGATAAAAGAGTTTCAATCTTATGTCTGGGCAGAAGATCGGAACGGTAAGGCTCTTGATGTGCCAGTTAAATTCTGTGATGACGGGGCCGACAGCGCACGCTATGGAATTTTTTCTCATCTCGGAAAGCGGAATGAAGTCAAGGTCAGATTTGTATAAAGTTCTTGACAATTTCGAGTAATTGGATATACTATGGATGATTTGCAATTTTTTAAAGCAATCGAGGCGTATAAAAATCACACAATGAGGTTTGTAAACGATTATATCGGGGGGGATGCGACAAGATTGATGATATACGTCAATCCCCGGCTGTCTCAAATCACAATCGATTTGATGACAGTTCAGAAGATAGATACAATTAAAACATAAGAGCCTGCCTTCTCAGGTCGGCCTACGGAGTCACTGATAATAACAGCCCGTTCTCTCTGCAAAAACAGGGGGGCGGGTTTTTTTATTTTAACTGGAGGTTTATCATGGCGTTCACAAAAAAATACATACCTTACGCAAGAAACGAATACTTTGAATTTTACGCAGACGGTGACGGGGCCGTTGCCAACATGGTTGAAAGCCTTGACTTCTCTGTCCATGCTTACGAGCTGGCAGGGGTGAGGGTTACTTTCAGCGGCGTGTGTTCTGCTGACATTTATCTCAGGGCTTACCTTGATAGTCCGCAGAGTACGCACTCGACACGGTACGACGGATATATTTTATCTTATGCTTTAAATAATTCAACTTGGTATCAGTGGCAACCTTCAGTCGCGCCGATGCTGTTCAACAATTCGGAGATTGTAATCATATCTTGTATCACTGACAATATTTATTCCCTGACAGTTTGGGGCTGGGCGATAACCGGAAGGGCTTAATGACACGAGATAAAATCAGAAAACAGAAAGGGTGTAACAACTGCAAAAAGGCAGAGGTTAAGAAGCTCAATAAGATTTTTGAGAAGAAATAATATGAATTTAACAACTACAACCAGATTAAAACAGCAGAGCGGATACGAAGAGATCCTCGGCCTTGTCGAGGGCGACATGATAGAAATATCAAAGACAGTGAAAGGCGTTAAAACAAGCATACTTGAATACGAACCGCCTGAAGGTATCACCGCAAAAGTAGAATTATCATTTCACGTAACCGAGGGATAGATGCTGGAAGATATTCCAACTACAGCAGGCAAAGTTCAGATAGCTATAGCAGGCAAAGTTCCGATAGGCGGGATAATAATGTGGTCAGGTACCATTGCGGCCATACCCATTCCCGTCTGGCAGTTATGCGATGGCACGGCGAATACACCTGGGCCTGATTTACGGGATAAATTTATTGTCGGCGCGAAACAGGATGACGCTGGAGTTGCCAAGTCAAATATACTTGGTGTGCTATCTCAATCTGGCGGGGCCACAGGCCATAGTCACAGCGGACACGCGGCGTTATCGCACACGGGCGCGAGTGTGGGAGACCATACAGGGCTGACACATGGTTTATCGGTCGCCAATCATCCAGACCTTACACATGTCGCACTTGCATCACACCCGGCATTGTCCTTGCCAGGGCTGACACATGCTGATTTATCAGTTCCAGGGTATACTCATCCAGTATTAACTATTGAGGGGCAAACTCATGCGGGTACATCCCCAGGAGCAACACATCCTTTATTAACAATAGAAGGCCAAAGTCATGCCGTTCTATCTATTGCGGATATGACTGTTTCCGGTCCCGGGTTAACACATTCTGTTCATGGGAGTAGTGCAGCGAGTGTAGCGAGTGGCACGCCATCAAGATGGACAATAAGCTATGCTTTAACCGCCGCGCATCCAAGTCATCCGGCTTCACAGAATGTTGGAACACTGACAGCATGGAGCATATCACCCGCAAGCCATCCGACCTATACTGCAAGCGCACCAGCAAGCCATCCGACAGGCGGATTGACGATAAATTCTCACCCGACTTTCACGGCCTCTGCACCGGCTTCCCATGCGGCAATAACTATTACGAGAGCGAGTCATCCGACATATACAGCAGACGGATTAGCACACGGCGGAGTCGGAACTCATGTAGGCACAGATTACGGAGTTCACACTTTCACGGCGCCAGCGGCACATGGCACGGCGGGAACGGTAAAACATAGTTTTACAGAAGATTCGGCGCACGCGGTTTCGGCACATGATACGGTAACACAAGTGCCATCCTTCTTCGCGTTGGCTTTCATACAGAGGATGTTATGAGTATAAAAGGAAAAGCACTTGTGAGTTGTCCTTCATACGCTGGCAAGCAGTATTGCCTCGATGCTTGGATTGATGCGTACAACGCGCTGACATATCCAGACAAGCAGGCGTATCAGGTGGATAACACCCGCGTTAGTATGGCATATTTCGAATTATTAAGAAGTAAAGGAATTGATTGTTCCCATCTTCAGCCTTGGCCCGATTGGGACAGGAGTTTTTTTAAATGCTGGGAATTGATTTTGAAACGGGCACAAGATTTAGACTGTTACTGGGTTTACTCAGTAGAAGCGGACAACATCCCGGCTCCGGAGTCTTTGGAAATTATGATTGATATGGCCCTGTACGGAAACTGCCACTTAGTCACACACGCCTATCCGATACACGCGAGCGCGGCGAAGGCAAGCGGTATACCAGAGAACTCTTGGTACTACCACGAACTCGGGTGTATGCTGATGACACGATCTTTACTCGAAAGGGCGATAAATGAGTTTGAAGAGTTTGGAAATATAGTATCCGCAATTTATAGTTTGAATGAACGCTATATGGGCGGATATATTAAACTCACGAATCGTTTCAAGGTTGGTCATCTTGACGGATACGAAATGAGTTTTCAAAATTTAGGGCCGTCAGAAATACCTGGGCTGATTTGTCCGACTCCGGAAATGCCCGCTGATTACGGCACACAATTACCGCCATGTTTGGAAGGAGCTGAATAGTGGAAGAGAAGAAAAGAAAACCAAAGTCAAAAGAAAAGAAGAGAATCAAGGTTGATGGAATCGTCAAACTCGATATTGGCGGCGGGACTTACAAGCGCGATGAAGATTATACATCCGTGGATATTCAGGGCGGGGACGTTACCGCTGAAATGTGGGACTTGCCCTATGATGATGATGTGATTGAATTTATCTGGTCATCGCAAACTTTAGAACATGTTGGTATTTACAAGGTATCTCAGACTTTAAAAGAATGGTACCGGGTTTTGAAGTTCGGCGGCAAGGCGATTATATCGGTTCCGAACTTTGATTATGTGGCGAAATATTGGCTGACCGGACCTGACCGCGCATGGGCGGAAGCGATGGTCTTCGGGCATCAGGCACACGATGGAGAATATCACAAATGTGCATTTACCGCGGCATCTTTAAGGGCAGACCTCGAAGCGGCGGGATTCAAAGTTGAACGAATAGAAATGAGATGGTCACACACACAAGAGACTTTACAGGCAGTTTGTAAAAAAGAGAAAAAGGCATAAATGGACGGAAAGAAAAATTCAGTGATGTATGATGATTTTGTGGTCATCAATGCGGCAGGCGCGAGAGTTGTCGGACTTGTCAATGGCGACTTCACACGATCATTATATAATCCATCAAATACTGAAGTGTCCGGGGCTATTACTGTTACTATAACAGAGCTTGGCGGCGGGTCTTATCGCGCAAGATATACGCCGAACGCTTCGGGCCTTTGGAAGTTGGACATATTTCAAGCAACGCATTTTCCGGAAGGGAAAACGGCCAATCATCAAATATACGATGCGAACATTGACACAGTAGGCGCGAAGTTGCCTACAAATTACATAATGGGTAGTCCTGATGCGGCTGATAAATTGATAATAATCCCGACATTTCTTATCCCTGATTCGATTGATTTGGCAAACACTGATCCGTGTTTGGTCGGAATTAAATTAACTACAAACAGAGGTCTCATTCCCACTACGTTGGAAATTAGTGCCGGTCTTATTACAATAAAAAGAAAACCTAAAGGCGGAACAAGTTGGACTACAATTGTTAATTTAGAGGCATGTTTAAAAGTAAATGGAATGATTTATTATACCGAAGTTTTTGATGCCGCTACCGGATATGCCGAAGGAGATTCAATATGGATCGGATTCGGTACAAACTCAGTAACTATAAATGGAGTAGCATACGAAGTCACCCACGGAGATCAAAGCTTCAGAACATACATCCGCGAAACTGGCGTAAAAGAAATGTATGTGAAGTTGCCTACGAATTATATTATGGGATCAAGCGATGTTGATAATCACGATACAGATATAGACTCGATCCTTTCGGCAGTTGAGGGAATTGGAACTGCGGGCGGGGCGGCCATAAATGTCGATACTGCTGTTGACAATTATGCCAGTGGTCAAGGGGCTGTTTGCGCTGTCGTTCAAGCGACCGGAGTCTGCACTCCAGTGGTTAATCCTGTTTGGGTTATAAACGCACTGGCGGGAAAACGTATTTTATTGAATGCTGTCTGGTATACGATATCAAGCAATACGGAAACAACTTGTACTATAACTGGCGCGCCCGCAAATGGAAATTATACATGGAGAGTTGAAGGTATCTCAGGGGTTACAATAGATACACCTAAGATAGGAACACAGACGGGAACGTATATAAATACGAGCAATGTTAACGGCGTCTATCACGTGATGACTCACGAAAGTCAAGTTGTAGATATAGTTTATGAATTTTTGACTGGTGGTGGTACTTCTCCTGTTTCATGTGTTTGGACTGGAATATTAAACCCCATAAATGACACTGCCTCTGTTTATGCCTGGAATCATGTAGGTGGCACTTGGGAGATGATCGGATCTATAGCAGGGCAGACATTGACGACTTCGAATATTGTGAAAAATATGACATTATTTGCAAGACATCGCGGGACTTCATCGGCGGAACTTGGGAAGGTATATATTCGCATAACTTCATCAGCGGCTTATAATCATATTTTAAGAACAGATCAGATAGTAGTATCTTACGCGGTTACATCGAGAACAGTAGGCTATGCAGACGGGGCAGTATGGGTCAAGGCAACGGGAACGGCAGGCACAGAGCTTTATGTCAATGGCACGGCTGACAATCCCTGCCCCTGGGCGAACGCGCTGACGATTGCGGCGGCTCTTGGTATATCAAGATTCAGGATTAAAAACGGTGAACTTGTAACATTGACGGCTGGATTGACTAACTGTACGCTTATTGGTAATTTGTGGGCTTTGAATTTAGCGGGGCAGGTTGTAGACGATTGCTATTTTGATAACGCTTCCGTATATGGTTCTTGTACATCAAGCCCGACAAAAACGCCATTTTTCAGAAATTGCAAAATTGCGGATATCGGAGCGGTCAGTACAAACGGGGCATATTTTGTTGGTTGTATGCTTGTCGGAAATATAACACTTTCGGAAGTCGGAAATTACACCTTTGAAAATTGCATAGACGGAACTCCGGGCGTTACTACCAATCCGGTAATTATCTTCACGGCTGGCGCGGTACATGCAGGCTTCAGAAATTGGTCAGGCGGAATACAGTTTAATACGATAACAACAGACAATATGATAGCGATTGAAGGCAACGGGCGGATTATATTACATACGGATTGTCATCATGGCGGGACTTTAATTATCCGCGGGCATTCCAGTCTAACGGATAACTCCGGCGGATTTGTCGCAGGCGGTGGGTCTTTAACTCAGACTGAAAGGTTCGATACCGTCACCCAAGATTTAATGCATGGACATCTCGATACAATTGTTACAAAACTACCGACAAATTATATTATGGGATCGAGTGTTGCTACAGATAAAGATGATGAAATAGATTATCTTTACAATATTGAAGGTGGCAAGTGGAAAATTGAAGCCAATCAGATGATATTCTATAAGTCCGACAATTTGACGGAA
>Ga0315284_10009683_pt1 | contig 13732 bp, 10 predicted proteins | sample YL17G09_16_MG_FD_203696 | JGI IMG/M metagenome (GOLD analysis project Ga0315284, IMG submission 203696) | Sediment microbial communities from Yellowstone Lake, YNP, Wyoming, USA - YL17G09_16 | ecosystem: Environmental > Aquatic > Freshwater > Lake > Sediment | place: USA: Wyoming | collected...
TGGATTCTTAGTAGACGATGCTTTAAAACAGCAGTTGAGACTCAAGAAAATCCATTCACTAGAAAAAAATTACAATCGGTTGTAATATTGGAAATGAAACATCGTATGAGAATTGTTGAAAAATACAAACTTCCTTTTTCTCAACCATTGATTGAACTATTAAATGAATATTCTAACGATCCGATTAAGAAAGAAACACATGAAGATATATCAATTTCAGACTTTGCAACATATATACTTTCACAAGCGTTACATTCATATAATTCTGTATGCAGTGACCCAAATTGTGTGATTCATAGACAAGAATTTAATAGTAATATTTCACATGATTTTTTGGATCATGTATCTAATCATCAAGATTATTAATTTTTCGTTAATTAAAATTAACGAAAAATATTTTTACTTTTTCTGTTTAAGAACAGTAACTTTTGGTTTAGGTTTAGGTTTAGGTGGAAGAGTAGAAGGTTTTTCTTCTTCACTTTCACTTTTTTCTTCTACTTTTATTTTTCGAGGTTGCGGCTTGGGTTTAGATGGAAGAGTAAAAGGTTTTTCTTCTTCAGTTTCAGTTTCTTCTATTTTTTGAGATTTAGATTTAGGTTTAGATGGAAGAGTAGAAGATTTAATAAAAATAGAAGTTTTTTCTTCTTTTTGCTCACTTTCTTCTTCCTCACTTTCTTCTTCCTCTTTGATTATATTTGGTTTAGCTATAGTTGGAATATCTGAATTTAAAAATACTACCTTTGTTTTACCGAAAAATTCTTCTACTTCCTCTTGTTCAGTTAATGTTATTTCTGTAATTGGTTTAATCTTTATTTTTCTTTTGGATGGACTTGGAAGTGTAGTTTCTTTCTTATGTATAGGGTTTTCAACTTCACTAGTAATTTTATCTTTCTTAATTACTATTTTAAATAATGAACTTCCAGCAGGTTTTCCAGTTTTAATAATTGTATTTTGAGAACCTGTAGCATCTTGTTGAATATCTGCTATATAGTTAATATTTCCTACTTTTGAAATAATTAGTCGTATCCACTCAGGAAGAGGTAATTTACATGGCTTGATGTCTGGAATTATTCCTTTTGGACATAATGGATCAAATATTTCTTTAGGTTTTGATAAAATTTCAGATTGAATTCCAATAGTAACAGTTGCACCTCCTAATTCATCATCACCATGTACATTATACAAATCAGTTCCAAGAAAATTAATACCTTTTGTAGAATCGAATTTTATAACATTATGTTCTGTGACTTCCCCAAATTCATCTTGAAATTCTTGATTTTGTTTTATCATTTCTTCATCAGGAATTGGTTGACATAATCCTGAACCAATTATACATCGTCGACCAGTAAAAATAGCAGTTGATGTAGATTTAACATTCTCCTCTTTTTTGAAACAGGCAGCATCTATAAATGTTGGCATAGCATGTTCAAAAGAAGCTTTAGCAAAAGCACCAACATTTTGTCGTGAAACACCTCTACTAGTCACAGGAATTAAAAAACCTTGACAAGTAACAAATTCAGCGATGAGAATTAGATATCGAGGATTCATAAATGCACCATTATTTACGATATGTTCATGGAACTCTCGTATATAGGCATTTCGTGTAACTTCTATATCAAATGTTTCCATCATATAATGAAAATTATTACATCGACATCTAGAAGGATCAACATATGGATTAGTTAAAAGAGATTTCATATTAATACCATTAGCTTCGACAAAAACATATGATGAATACAATAATATTTGTTTAGATTCGTCGGTAAATTCTGGAATCTCATTACTAGTATTTTTCTCTTCACCGATTGCTTTAACAGCACGAATATGGATATCTCTTTCATTTGAAGCTCTATCGATGCAATATTTAATATAATCGACAGGGTTAAAAGATTTTTGTATTTCTCTTTTAACTGGCTTACCTTCATTATCAAAATCAAATATTTCGACATTTTTAACTTCATCGCTTACTTTAACTACAATACAATCATGTTTAAGCTGATTATAAAGAGGATTTATTTGAGTATTAGTCATAAAAACTTTGTCTTCAATATCAGGAGGAGAATATAAAACTTCTAATCCAGTTGATTCTATTAAATTTACCATTTTAGAGATAGGTACTCCTGATACACGTATTTTAATAAAATCTAACCATATTTTCCAAGTATTAAAAAGATCGATATTTTTATCTTTTAATGTAAGAATATTCCTGTCTTCCTCTGTTAAAAAATTACCTACTCCATGAGGAATATCATTCTTTTCTTGTCTAAGAAACGGTTCTGCGTGTCGAATTAAAGATGACATCTTAATTGAAGAAGGAATCATATCTCTAATTCCAGGAACTCCTTTGATAACAATTTCTTGCATCTTATTAACAATACATCTTTGTAGAAAAATTGCTTCAATACTTTCTTCATTTAAAGCTGTGATAGCTGAAGATTTGATACGAATAGTAGGAGATTTAAATTTTTCTCGTAAAACCGTACTCACATTTCGTTTAGGATAAACATCTATTACTCCAACAGAAGTAGGTGAATATATAGATTCACAAGAAGAATTTTCTACAGACGCAGAATCAATAACTGTTGCTATTTCTTGTGTTGTAACTCCAGCATCATATAATTTTTGTGGATCTAAATATAGACGTAAATAAACACTAGCATTTACAATAGCTGAATCTTCATCATTTATATTATTACCTAATAGATTTTCGCTTAAAGTATACCACCATCCACGTGTAGAAATATCCTCTTCAACATTAGCAATTAATATAGCTGATTTTCTAACTACATCATGTAATGTTAAACTACTAATATGTTTTCGCATTTCAAAAGCTTCATCAAAGGTGAGGTTTTTATCTTTAAAATGTATTACTGTTGTTTCATGTTTTCGTTCAGGACTAATATTTAACATTTCACGAATAGAATCAACACCAGATGTGCCTGCTGTAGCAGAACCAGTTTGATGAAATGAACTTAATGTAATTTGAGTAAGAGGTTGACCAACAGATTCTGAACATGTAATACCAATAGTTTTACCAGGTTCAACTAGAGCTTTATAGAAGTGAAATTCTATTTCTGATCTAAGGATCTCAATTCCTAAAGGTATTATTTTATGTTCAGATAATTGAATTATTAACCAATTTTTAATTTGTTGTTGAACAATGCAGCCTACTTCTGCTACTGCAGCAGGAACCATTGGTATTATATCTACAATATATTCTAATTCATCTTTAGTCAAATATCTCTCAATATGCATTGTAGTTTTATCTAATGGAGGTTTTGGTAAGGAAGCTGTCTTAACTACATATATAATATTTTTAGGTGTACTCGGTTCAATAAAGGGTTGAGGATTTTTAGTTTGAGGAGCTGTAGTTTTTTCTTCAATAAGAGGATTAGTTTCTCTTCGTCTATTACCTCTTTTTGAAGGTGAAGAGAAAAATTTAGATTTAGATTTTCTCTTTGGAGTTATTTCTTCTTCTTCGCTTTCTTCTTCCTCTTCTTCACTTTCTTCTTCCTCTTCTTCGCTTTCATCTTCCTCTTCTTCGCTTTCTTCTTTCTCTTCATTTTTTCGTGTATCTTTGATATTTATTTTTACATTTTTCTTTGCTGTTTCTGTTTCTGATTTAGAAGCAGAAGAAGAGACAGCAGTCTTGCTTAATTTTTCAGTTGGTAATTTAGAAATAATTTTCCTCGTTACAGAGCGGCCGGTTGACATTTTAAATACAGATTTTCGCATATTATAATAATCCTTTTCACTTATCGAAAATGTCAGCACCTGCTAAATTTAAAGTCAAAATTTTAATAGTCCCCGATGGAGATGTAGATCAATCTTTGGTCCCTGTCGCAACTTTGTTCACACCAGACTTACATACAGATCCTCTTTTTTGGTCAAAAGTTCCTAATCTTATTAGTATCGAAATTGTAACACCTGATATTCCGGAGAGTGAATTTGAAAATAAAACAAATCCCGATTATGTTAGACTAATGACACTTCTTAATTTATCAGATTCAAATACATTTGTTATTTATGTGAGAAGCACAACAGTTTCTTTAGTACCTCCAAATAATTTAATTAAACTAATTTATGACCTTTGCAATGGATATATGAATTCACTTCCTCAAGATAAACAAAAGTTTGATCTTATGTATCTTGCTAAATGGGTGGATCGTTGCGATCAATATACAATTGTAGGAACAGCATTTAATAATAGCGTAAACTTGGTAGAAACTATTAGACCTAATGGTCTTCAATCAGTTCTCTTTTCTCCGTCTGGAGCAAATAAGATTAAAACTTCACTTCCAGAACCTATATCATATCCTGTTTCTTTAGCATTAACCCATTTAATCGCCGATGGTTCTTTATATGCATTAACTACCACACCTAGTGCAATGAATTATAATGTTACTGATGCTACTAAACCATCGGATTATGTTAAATCCCATGAATGTGCTGATCCTCCTAATGATAAAGGTAAACCTACTCCTCAAGGTTCTAATATGAGTCTTTTTGTCTTCATTATTATTTTTATCATTGTGGTAGCTATTTTGTATTTTCTAGTAACAATGGTCTCTGGACCAAAAAATAATTATCCTGCACCAGAATCTATACAACATCATATTAATGTTGGAACTTCTGGTAAGTAATATTTTAAAATCTATTTTCTCAATTAAATATTGAGAAAATAATATAGAAATAAAGATAATCGGTAAAATAGAAATTTAAGAATTTTAAACTTTTATCAAATTCAAATTTAAACAATATTGATTTTAATAAATCTTCTCTAGAAAATATTAAATGTCCGCTTATATATTACAGTGTTCGACGTCTAGGAATAATGCACTTAAGGTGAGATTAAACTTAGATAGCCTTCCGATGCGTGCTTATGATTTTTATGAAATAATTTCAAGAGCCGCACATATAAATGTTAATCGTCTTATGATTACTTCTGAAAATCAATCATATAAAGAATTTCAAATGCTTGATAGCAATATTAGTTTAACTGATCAAATGACTTCCCTTGGAAGAATTATTCTTTTTGAAGGTATACAAGAAGAAGGTGAAGATTATGAGTTTACAAAAAAGACTTTAGATAGGATGAATAAATATGGTGTTAAAATCAATAAAGCAATTATCGGAAGTATTAGTATTAATAATAGAAGAATTGATTTTACAGGTTATGAAGAGAATATGAATCAACTTTTCGGTGAAGAAGATTTCGATTTAGAAATTGAAGGTTTAAATGAATTTTTAGATGCTAATCTTGCAGATGTTGATAGAAAGTCTTTATTTCTAATTATTGCTCTTCAATGTATTGTAGGTCCTATTAGAGGAATCGTTCAAACAATTTCAAATAATGAAATTCGATTAATAGATTTTCAATTTACAAATCAATTTGATAATGAATATATTGAAAATGAATTTAATATATTAACACAATTAATTCGATTAATAGAAACTTCTATTGATGCTGATCATAATAATCCTAAGAGTTTTGATACTGAAAAATTTGGTTTATATCAAATGTATTCTCTTCGATATTTATTTTCTTTGAATCCATCTAAATCATTAGTAGTTGCTCAAAAAATGATGGATGCTATTTATATTAGTAATAAATTAGGTTATTATGATTATCAAGATGTAGCTATTCAAGTTAAAGAAATGTTTCTAGATTATCCAGCTATTGGCCATATGATGGCTAGGGGAACAATTTGGCCATATAAAAATACAAATCTATCTAATTCACAAATAAATCCTGATGTAACTGATTTATTTCAATTTGAAAATAATAATGTTAGATCTGAAGCTGTATTTGCTAATCCAGTAGTAGAAAGTTCTTTTATCGAGGAAGCTCAACATTTTACAACTCCAACTTTAAATAGTAGAGATGTTATTCGAGAAAGATTAAGAATTATCTTTCCAGAGTTAGATGTATTATCGAATTATAGCAATGTTGTTTTTGCTGGAGGTGCACCTTCTATTTGTGCATCTGAATATTTATGGCCCAAATTTGAAAGAGGAGAAATAGATACAGATGTAGATCTTTTTATTATTGGAAGTAATAGTTGTGCACGTCAATATACTACTAAAAGATTACTTGAATGGTTATCACGATTATCAATAGCTGCTCCTAATGGAACAAATGTTTTTCCTACTATCACACATATGCGAAGTGTGATTAAAATTGAATGGATAGATCCAGTTTTTCATCCTGATGAAAATCAAGATGAAGACTTTGAAAGACAATTAACAGCAGCTGTAAGGGAAAGATCAGCTACTCAAGAAGAAGAAGAAGAAGAAGAAGAAGAAGAAGAAGAAGAGGAAGAATTAGCTCAACCTACAGGACAAGGTCAAAGAAGAGAAATTCCTCCAACTGCACATTTACGTAAACCAATTCAAATCATGTGTACAGATTCCGAATTAAAAGAACAAATTTTATATAATTTTGATATGTCACATATTCAAATTGGATTTTGTTTTACTGATTTATTTTGTACACCTGAATATTTACATTATACTGCTCGATCTGAAACACTTCTTATTCGAAATAATATTCGTCTTCATCGTCTCATTAAGGCAATGAAAAGAGGTTTTACTCCAGTTATGACAATGCCGTATACTCGTATTTTAACAAGTAATTGGACTAATCGAAATATAGTTTATTTATTTTCAGATAGACCTTCTCAAATCGAACCTGCTACACAACAAAATTATGATATATTTTCTCGCGAGTATAGAGAAAATTATAGAATACGACATAATCAAACAATAGAACAACGATTAGAACGAAATCGTTCACGTATATCATTACGCGAACGTGAATATGTATTAAGAGCATTGGTAATACCTTCAATAGATAAAATGATTCAAGTTGAAATATTAGCATCTCGTATTATGACTGTAGAATCACAAACTGCTATTTTATACGCAGGAACTCCAATTTCTCTTTCTTCTTGGCGAGAATCGGGTGAAGGTATTATCGAAACCTATGAACGTGTTAAAATGGATGGTCGTTTTAGAAATGCGTTTGATGGTTATATTGGTAATTCAGTGAACAATATAACCATCAAAAAAGAATTTATTTATACTTTGAAAATATTTAATGGTGCAGTTAATGAATCTATAATAAATTCTATCGTAACAGAGAAAGAAACACTTATGAATAAAAATTGGAATGTGACATTGAGAAATGTCATTATGAGAAATATGACAAATGAAGAATATTCAGCGGTTCCACATTTTGTCAAACAGGAAAACGAAGAAATAGAAAATCAACCTACGGCAAGACCTGCATTTCGACGTTTAGAATATGAACGTCATAATTGGAAAATGATGGAATTTACATTACCTGTAGTTATAGGAAAACGAACAATTGGATATATGAATGTCTATAATAATTCGGAAGATAAAACTCCTTTTGTAATTTCTGGATTAAATGCTAAAGATCAAATTATAAAAATTATCTTTTCAAAATTGTTCGATTTATGTGTTGAAAATGGAATTCACACTTATGAAGGATGTAACCATTTTAGATCAGCAAATGGAACAGTTAAACCAGGAACATTATTTTTATTTCGATTTATGTCTCCAGTGGTAGTTCAAGATTTAAAATATCGACATCTTGACATGTCGGATACTCCAACACTTGTTACTAAAATGGATCCCGGTTTTATTTATGAAGCAGTATGTACTATGAAAGAAATGAATCGTTATGATGAAAATATGAACGGACACTCAAATTATGATTATTGGATGCTTGTTCAAGTAATGCAATTTTGGCCTCGATATGGTTATAAAAGACAAAATCCAGATATTACAGACATATCTGACATTCCAACCGAAAATACACTCAAAGAAGTATCAAGAAAACCTTATTCAGGTATGGGAATGACAAAAGAAGAATATTCTCCTCCATCTTCACCTAAACTTAAATCAGATAAAGGAACAATGCTATCTAAAGAAGAATATTCTTCTTCGCTTTCTCCTAAAGAAGTAGAAGAACAATCTTTTATTGGATTTAGTCTTCCTATAAAAGAATCAAGATTAGGAACTAAATGGTTAAAGGTGAAAAATCCAGATAATTATTCGGTAATAGAAGATATAATGTCTGAAGAAGAGGAAGAACAAATAAAACCTGTAAAGAAAACAGGTTCAATTAAATCAACAGTTCCAATTAAATCAACAGTTCCGATTAAATCAAAAGTTGTTACTAAACCTCTTATAACTAAAAAAGTTTCAGAAGAAGAACTATCTACAAAGAAAACAGTAGGTTCACCAAAAAAGGTAAATAAACCAACTATAAAAACTTCATCAATTGAAGAAGAGGAAGAAGAAAAAACTACTCCAGTTCCGCCAATTAAGAAAACTACTTCAGTTTTTCAAACTAAGAAAATAACTTCAGTTCCTCAAACTAAGAAAATAACTCCAGTTCCGCCAATTAAGAAAATAGTTAAGAAACCAAGTCCTTCGTCTTCAGAAGAGGAGGAAGAAGAAGAAGAGGAGGAAGAAGAAGAAGAGGAGGAAGAAAGTGAAAGTGAAGAAGAATTACCTAAAAAGACAGTTAAAAAGACAGTTAAAAAGACTGCTGTATTACCAACTCTCAAAACAAAGAAATAATAAAATTTAACAATTTTCACTAATTAAATTAGTGAAAATAATTATTGAGATAAAATTATATTAGATTCAGATGATATCTTATTCATCTGATAAATAAATGCATATTTGCTTGATACAAAAATAATCATAAGTATACTAACTAAAATAAGAACTACTATCGCAATGAAAAAGACAATGTCGCTAAAATCTTTGGGTTTGAAATCTATCATAATTTAATATTTAATATTTTAAAAATCTTTTTAAAATATGAGATTAATTTTTAATTTGTTAAAAATTAATCAACGAAAATAAAAATAGTTGATAGGAATGACGGATGTAAATTCTCCAGGCATGATAAAAAAATATGGCAAAATGATGTTTTGTTCAGAAAATTCAACTGAATTTAATCAACTTGTTTTTAGTTTTGCGTTAGGTTTATTATTTGGACCAATGTCATGGGGTATAATATATTATGTAATTTTTATCATAATTTATGAAATTATTGTTTTCTATGTAACAAGTGGACTTGAGCCATTTTGGAGATTAATTTCGAGAATATCTATTAATTCTGCGGCATTAATAGGATGGATGCTTGGAAGATGGTTAGTATTGGGTCGAACTGGTTTCGAATGGTGCGTTCGTCATTATTAAAATAATATAAACTTGATGTAAAAACACAATCGAAATGTCCATTTCGATTAAGAAATAGATATTCATCAAATAATTGATGAATATTATATAATAAAAATAAAATATTAAAATGATGAATATTATTTGTTTACATGGTTATGGATCGTCTGCTTCTATATTAAAGAAAATTATGGCTAAACATGTAGAGAAATTAGAATTAAGCTATAATTTAATTTTTTTAGATGGACCACATAAAGTAGGAGAAAATAATTGTTGGTGGTATTATGATGAAAAATTAGGTGATGAAAATGATAAAATAATAAATTGGAGAACAATAACAAAGGAAAAATCAATTGGATTAGAAGAGAGTATAGAATATGTAAAGAAGTATATAGAAAATGAAAAGACATATGCTGTAATAGGTTTTTCTCAAGGTGCAGCTTTTGCTAATATATTAGCTCATCGATTTTATATTAATAAAATAGTTCTCTGTTCAGGATTTTTAATTGATAATAATTTAGAAAATTCTGATAATTCTAAAATTGGAACAATATCTCTTCATATATTTGGAGAGGAAGATACGATTATTCCTGAAGAACTTAGTAGAGAATTATTAGATATTTATACAGATTCACAAATATTATCCCATGAAAAAGGACATATTTTTCCAACTAATGCAGTAACAAGAAATAAATTATTATCTTTCCTGGATATTAAAAAATAAATTTTCCTGGTTATTTAATAAAAAATTGATATTTTTGGTTAAAATAAAATTTTAACCAAAATGAAGAAAGCTTTAATTATTTGCTTAGATGTAAGCGGTTCAATGGGTTCAGAGGCATCCACTAAAGATAATGATGGAGGTAATGCTATTCAAGCAGTTGAACTTGAGTCACATGCAGCCAGAACTTTAGTGATGGCATTAAAACAACAATGTAATGATGCTTATTTAGGTGTCATTACATTTGATTCAGATGTTAGTGTAATTCAACAACCGACTAATAAATATAATGAGGAAGAATTATGTAAGAAATTAATGCAAATTGATGCAGGCAGTTCCACTAATATGTGGGGTGTTATTGAAAAATCTCTTGTTATGGCAAATGAATTAATTAATCAAGATTTCTATGTTGATATTTATCTATTTACTGATGGTGCTCCAACAGAAAAATTTAATCCTGCTCGAGGAATTTTACAACAATTAGAAAGAGATATGCCACCAAAACATTGTAGTATTCATACGTTTGGTTTTGGTCCAGATATTGATTCCTATCTTTTACTAGAAATCTCCAAAATTGGTCGTGGTTTATTTAAGTATATCTCGGACCCAGGCATGGTTGGAACCTGCCTCATTAATTCAGCCTGCAAATTTATACTTGATAAACCTAAACGAACTGAGAAAGTAGAAGTTCCAGTTATAGATGATATACTTTCTGTTTTTGGTAAAACAGCCAACAAATTTCTTACAGAGAAAGAAATGGCATCTGCTCGTGAATTAATACCAAAAATTCCTTCTACTCATCCTCTCTACCAGGATAGAGAACAAATGAAAATTGCTTGCTCACAATTAGATTTTTTCCAAACCTGGGGTGTTCACTTTTTTAGAACTTTGAAGTCAAGTCATGAATATCAACACTGTGGTAATTTTAAAGATACAGGATTACAAGGTTATACAGATGAAGATTTTGGAAAAATGCAAGATATTATTGAGAAAATTTTTAAATCTATTGAACCTCCTGGAGGAAAACCTGTTAATATGGAAACTTATGTTAATCCTAGCGGTGGATGTGTAAGAATAGATGATCTAGTAAAAATGGCGGATGAAACTACTAAACCTGCTGGTCAATTAAAGAGAGGAGATGAAATTAAATCTACCAATGGTAAAAATGGTATTATTGAATGGGTATCTTTATGTGAAGATGTTAATGATTTAATTTCAATGGGTGATGTATTACATATTACATGTTGGCATCCTATTCGAGTAAATGGAAGAGAAGAATGGACATTTCCAGCTAAAAATTTCTCATGGACTAATACTCGTATCTCGAATGAGCAAACAGTAGTTACTTTTGGTTTAAAGGATAAGGATACTTATTCTTTCTTTGTTGGTAATTATGAATGTGTTACTCTTGGTCATGAAATAATAGATGATGAAGTATTGAAACATGAATTCTATGGTACTAACAAAGTAATCGAATATTTAGAAAAACTATACAAGGAACAAGGAGGTTTTAATGGAAAAGTTTATGTTAAATATGAAGATTTGAATAGACTTTCGGGAAAGAAAAATGAAGAGAAAGAATTACCAATAAATGCATTAAAAACAGAAGAAATTAGTTATTAATTTTTTTTCGTTAGTCAAAACTAACGAGAAATAAAAATTATACATCCAAATATAAAAATTATTAAAATAAAATGTCAAACCAACTTAAAAACGGAGATATTTATAAGATAGACGGTAAACTGTATTTAGTTTCAACAGGTGGAGGTAAACTTGTTTTTGAAGATAAATATGGTAATATGCGATATGGGACACAAAGTGGAAAAAATGTTACTTTAGGAGAGTATCTTCCTAATCAAAGGTTACAATTTAATAGTATTATTAAATCTCAACTTGAAAAACAATATGAAGAGGAGGAGGAAGAAGAAAAAATTATTCCTAAAATAAATCAGTCAGTAATTAAAGCTGGAAAACGTTACACCGTCGTTGAAAGAACATTTCATACACATGGAGGTTCAAGAAAAGAGAATGTATGGCAGGATAAAGATGGTAATCAATTTAAAATAATACCTGCAGATAATTTAAAAGATACAGTTGGAGAATTAGTTCATGAAGTAAAGAAAGCACCTACTAAAACAGAAAAAGTAAGTTTTATAAAAACTGAAGTATCAAAAGTTCATGAACAATTAAAAAATATTATTCTATATATGGAATCTGAAAAAATAGCTTCTAATTCTGTTCCAGAATTAGAACAAATTCGTGATTTATTACTTAATCTTGAGTAAGTAAAATGAAATTTTTTTTTAACATATAAATTATGTTAAAATGAGTGATGAAACTTCGTATATCTTAATGGAAGACGGAATAAATAATACTTCAAGTGAAAAAATTAATTTAAAAACATTATGTCCATTATCAGCATAGATTATTTATGTATTTATTATTATATTAGCAAAAATAAATAATAATGATTGTGATCTTTGTTTAAATGCTATTTGGTATTTAATAATAAATACCACAATAACATGTTTTATAATGTTACATGTTCATTATTATACTTATCGATATATAAATTGGTATAATTTTGAGTTTAAAATAATTATTATTTATTTAGTTATTTCTATGTTTATTCTTATAACAAATGATCTATTTATACGTGATTTTTATGAAATTCAAAAAATAATTACAATTTATGAATTTATAATGTGTATATTTTTATCTTATCATAAGATGTTACTTTCTAATTATGAATATCTTCGTATAATTGTATTTGCATTTCTTACATCGATTGGATGGTGTTTTGTCTTTATAATAGATAAATCATTAAATGATAGTAGCGATCAAAATAAATCATATCTATTTAGAATAATATCATCGGTAAAAGAATAAAAATTTCCTTAAATAATTTAAGGAAATTTATTTACTTATTTTCAATTAGCAATTCTTTAGAAATAAATTCAATATATGTACAACCATTTATTGAATGTGGAATGGCAATTAAACATAATTTATCATTTATATCTTTTCTAATTGTTGCTTTATTTAAATTCCAACCTTTCTTAGCTGCTTCCATATAAGCAGTCCAAGCAACACTAACAGAATAGATAGGAATAATTTTTATATCAGATGAAGTTTCCATTTTGGAATTATAATTTTTAATTCGAATTTTTCATTTTATTTTTATGTTATTGAAACAGAGTTAAAATAAATATTCGTTATTTAAGATAACGAATATTTATTATTTTTATTGTTTTATATTTAAGAAGACCATTCTCTAGATTTTAATTCACCTCTAGCTAATTTTATATCTTTTGTTTCGATAAATGTTCTTTTAGCATTGATAGCTTCTGAATTACTTCTTTGCATTATTTCTATTAGATATTCTTCAGCAGCTGTTCGAATAGCTTTGAAAGCATTATCACTAAAATTAAGATTCATGTTATAATCTTGCATTACTTCTCTAAGTAAAATTTCCATTCTATGCTGAGGAATAATTAAATCAGTTTGTTGCTGTTCCTCTCGAATTAAGCTTACTGCTTGAGTATCTTTTTCATTCTTATCCCAGAAGTTTTTCCATTCCTGATATTCTTTCTTATGTTTCTTTTCAAGATTTTTCATAGCTTCATTAAAACTTAGAAGAACTTCATCGACTTTATTAACAAAATCTTCAAATGAATCAAATTCACCAAAACCTTCCTCTACGAGTGAACCTATATCACTATCCAATAGTTCGAAATCATTAATAAAAACTGGTGTCATTTCCTTCATTCTCTGTTCTTCATCTTCAGA
>Ga0315284_10009685_pt1 | contig 13729 bp, 16 predicted proteins | sample YL17G09_16_MG_FD_203696 | JGI IMG/M metagenome (GOLD analysis project Ga0315284, IMG submission 203696) | Sediment microbial communities from Yellowstone Lake, YNP, Wyoming, USA - YL17G09_16 | ecosystem: Environmental > Aquatic > Freshwater > Lake > Sediment | place: USA: Wyoming | collected...
TTTCATTTCTCCGACGAAGATGTTGATTTAATGCCTTTTATTTATAAAATGGAAAAAAAAATGACATCAATACTTGACAACTTAAGAAAAGATCGCAAAATATCTGATTATGGTGGGCGAGGAATTGGGCGCAGAATTAAAATAGCATCGTCTCAGAAAGGGAAGTACGTCTCATATAGAAGACCTAAAAGTCAACAAACTCGTTCTTTAGCACTAGACGCAACAATAAGAAATCATTTTAAGAATATTATTTATAATACGACCGAAATCAATTTTCCAATCAGATTTAACAAGTACGATTTAATGGAAAAAATATACGAATACAGAGCGCCGTTAGTTCTTTTTTTTGTCCTTGATAGTTCTGCATCAATGTATTACGTAATAAAACAAATGACGGACGTAATTTTATCGCTGCAAAAAGAAGGGTATAGAAAAAGAGATAAAATTAGCTTGATTATTTTTAGGGGAAAAGAAGCGATCGTACTCCAAAAACCAACTGTATATTTTAAAAATGCAGTTAATAAATTAAAACATTTAGAAGGAAGATCTTACACGCCGATGGCAGCTGGATTGAATAAAGTTTTAGATTTAATAAAAATAGAAAGATTAAAGAATCGTAATATAGTACCTGTTATTTTTATTTGTTCTGATTGTGGATCAAATATTTCTGTAAAGTATCCCGAATTGATAGCTCAAGTTGATAACGATTATTTAACTATAATTAAAGAATTGAAAGAGATTACCAAAAAAATCGCAAAACAAATGATTCATTTAATAGTATTAGAACCTAAAAAATCTTACGCAACTCAAGCTCTTGGCGTCCATCCTTATTCTGCAGAACAAATAAAAAAAAATTTTAAAGATTTAGCTCATGGTGAGATCTATAAGTTTGATCGTTATACTTCTTCTTTAATCCTTGAATTGAAAAAAATTCTATAAAAATAGTATTAATTTAATTTCTAAAATTTATTTTTATTATCTTTCAAAATGATTAAAAAATCCGAATCTGTTTTAGTCGTAGGATTTAATACACGCCCTTTAGCTTACGCCTTAAATTTAGCTGGCTACCATGTTTATGCAGTTGATTTTTTTGGTGATTTAGACTTATACCCTAACGTAAAGGATTGCTTTATTATTACAAAGGAATTGAATTCAAGTTATACATATATCAAGGACAAATATAACAATTATTTAGCTAGTTTCACTATAAAGATGTTGAAAAAACATAAAAACTTGGATTATTTAATTATAGGAAGTGGTTTGGACGATAGTTTTGACGAACGCTCAGCAATATCAGATGAAATTAAAGAAAATAAACTAAAAATAATAAGCGTCAATAATAGTTTAGAAGTAATTAAACAAGCTAGAGATTTGAATTTCGTCCATAATCTATTAAGCGTAAAGAAATATAGATATCCTCTTACAAAATCGTTAGATATTTCTGAAACAATTCTTGAAAATTTAGAATATCCATTTATATTAAAAAAGAAAACTGGTTCGGGCGGAATTAACATATATAAAATCAACAATAAAGAAGATTTATCACTTTTCTTCAAAACTCAAAGTATTTATTCGTTTAATCTGTCAGAGTGGTTAATTCAAGAATATATTAAAGGATTGCCAGTTAGCTGCACTGTCATTTCTAATGGTAATGAATGTAAAGTTATTTCCATAAATCGACAAATTATCGGATTTAAATTTCTAAACGCACCAAAAAGATTTATGTATTGTGGTAATATAGTACCTGCAAATTTGTTAACGAAAGACAACGAGTTAATATCAGAAATTTCAATTTTTCTTGCGGAAAAATTAAAACTAAAAGGCATTAATGGTATTGATTTTGTATTAAAAGATCATTATCCGTACTTTATGGAGATTAATCCGAGAATACCCGGTTCAATCAGCGCTTCTGAAACTGCTTTAAATTTAAACTTATTAAAATTACATATTGAAAGTTTTAACGAAAAGAAATGGAATTCCGTTAAATTATTAATTAAAACTTCAAAAGCAAGAGTTTTTGCTACTAAACTTATTATGTTTGCTCCAAAAGATGTTAAAAAAGAGAATATTGAAAAAATAAATCAACTTGAATACATTTTTGATAAAACAGAACCTTCAAAAAATGTTTTAAAAAACGAGCCCATCTGTTCGATCTTATATCACAATAATGATTTTTCGTCGAGTTATTTTGGAGCTTTAAAAATTGCAGATCAAATTAAAAATATTATGGATTCTGAATATTAATTTATAATTTATTTAATAATTGATTTAATTTTAGCAATATACGATCCAATTTTATTTCCATCTGCTTCAGGAACTGCTATAGCAAGAATACGATTTTCGTCTAATCCGATTATTATTATCGAACCACTTTCGCCAGTTATTATAGAATATTCGATATTTTGTTTTTCAATTAATACTTCAGATAAATTGTATATGGCTGAAATCATTGCAGATAACATAGATTCTGGCATTGTAGATTGAATTTTAATTGGTATGCCATCTTTTGTTAGTATGGCAAGAATTAACGTATTTGGAATTGCTCTTTTAATAGAAACAAATATTTCTTCTCTAATTATTTCTGATGTTTCAACTATAGCTGAAATCTTTAGAGCAAATTTTTTCAAATTTTTAGTAAAATTATGTAATCCTTCCAGTTCTGCTAATTCTCGATCTAAATAAGATACCATAATAATACTATTAGTCAATATTGACAATAGATACATGTCTTTTCCTGCGATAATATTATGAGATATTTCTTGGTTTAACGAATCATTTAACATTTTTTTAGAGAGAAATAAAACACTACTGTTTGCGGAAGCTACTTCGTACTTAGTTAATTTAAGTTTTTTCTTATGAACGCTGGTAATTAAGTCTCCGTCTTGTGTACCAATATTAATTCCTATGATCGCTGGATTTTCTAAGATCTCTTTTTCAATTAATTTTTTTATCTCTTTTTCTAATACGTTAACTTTTTCTTTAGTGCTCATATTTTTTCACAAATTAATTAAACTTAGTTATCGCCAAAAATTTAATTTAAATTAATACATTAACCATTATATAAAAATGCTAATTAAAAAGGTATTCTAAAATATTTATTAACGATTGATTTGAATTTAAAAAATTAATAATAAATTTTTGTTTTTACTCAAAAATTATAATTTATTAATTAGTTTATAATATAATAATTAAGACGAAAAAAGTAAAATAAAAAACGAAAAAATTAATATTTAAAAAAGTGAGATAATTGGAGATTGATGAACTCAAAAATAAAATAAAAACCCTTTACGATACTATCAATAATTTAAAAGATTCGGTAACTTTAAAGGACGATCAACTAAGTACGATGCAATCTACTTTAAATTTAAAAGATGATCAAATAAAAACTCTACAAAATTCTTTAAATTTGAAAGAAGAAAAAATAACTACTTTAGAAAAAACGATAAAATTAAAAGAAGATGAATTAAAAGCGTTAAAAGAGGACTCAATTGATAAAGATCTTTTAAAGGATAAGGAAAAAGAAATTAGCGATCTTAAAAAAGAAGCGGCTATTTTACATGATGAATTAACAAAAGCAGACGAAGAGTTTGATCATTTAGAGCTGGAAAACGAAAAATTAAGAATAGAATTAGCGGAGTCTTCAGATTTAAAAATAATAGATTTTACGAACGCAAATATATCTAAAGACGAAATAATTGAAAAAATGCGCGAAATATTACAAAAATCGATACATAGCGCAACTTTAACCGTTCCAGATATCAGCGATCTTCAAAAACTTCATTTGTATGAAGTTAGATCTTCTGTTAACATAAAAATATCGTGTTCAATCGATCCCGAAATTGAGGGCAATACAGATCTTTTAGAAGAATACGAGAGCTTAGATAACATATCTTTAAGAAATTTTGAAGGCAGCGATCGATACATTATTCATAGAGATGGTGAAGAATTAATGATAGCTATTATAGGCAAAGAAGAAAATAATCATTTAGCGGTATATACTAAAGATCCAGCCCATATTACATTGCTTAGCTCTTTAGTCATGGAAGGTTGGTTAAGGAGCAGGAAAATAAATTAGAGCAATTTTACCGGCATTATCTAATCCAATTACAAGAATCTTTTGTTTGCGACACTTCAGCAGAGCGTGTACTACTGTCGCATCACCGAAGGATCCATGTTATAGGAGCACAGTAGTACAGTGCTCGCGAATTGCGCACAACCGGGTGATGTATGGTAAGTAAACTTATAAATAAATGAATTTATTTAGTATTTATTTATAAAATTTTTATATTGTAAGAATAGTAGTTAGTTTTATAAATATTTGTTATGATTATATGGATCTTAGAAGCGGAGTCAGGCACAAAATTACTATTTAAATCGTTTTTGAAAACAGTAGTTGACGATGACATTGTCTCGGGATTTTTAACTGCATTTCATCATTTCACGTTAGAAGAATTTAAGCAATCGTTAGATTCGTTAGAAATGGCAGGTTTAAGATGGATTTATTTGTTAGAGCAAGATTACAATCTTTTATTTGTAGCAGCGGACACAAAAAATATTGGAACTGAGGTCTTAAAAAGTAGATTAGATATTATTAGAAGATCGTTTGTGGAAAAGTTTAAGCAAGTTTGGATAAAACGAGGTGAAAAATGGGACGGAAATATCAATATATTTGCACCCTTTATTAAAGAGCTTGAGGATTATTACAATCAATGGGAAATGGTCGAGAATTTAACGCCTTTGGCAAAAATCTTCGATATTTTAGGTATTTTTCAAAATCTCCTTATTTTATTGAGAAAAATTATTGACAACAAAATGTATAGTAAATCAAAAAACGAAATTTTAAATCGAATAGAAAAAGAATATAATACTTTTAAAAATCAAGATAATGTTAGAAACAAACCGGAAGTTGCTAACATCACTTATACAAAAGAAGAATGGTTCAATATTATGGATCAAAATTTAGTTAAATGCGATCAAGAATTAGTTGTTGTAATTTTAAAGTCAATAATGATGTTAATCGTAAAAACATTACAAGATGTTAAAGGGAACATTTTATGTTTCAAATATTTTTCCGAAGAAAAGGTGTATATCTATATTTTTAACAACATAGACTTTTTAAAAGAATTAGATTTAGACGTATTTTTACTAAAGCTTTTTTTATTTCTCTAAATGTTAAAATTATTTTTAGTTTTGTGACTTGAAAAATGTTGATAGATGTACATTGCCAAGCAAATCTTTACCTAAACCTTGGTGTAATATTAAAAGAAGCTATGGACGCTGGCGTCGAAAAGATTATATGCATAGGAATGTCTTTTTTAGGATTAAATCGCGTTTTGGAAATTTCAGAACAGTACGATTCCATTTACGCTTCTCTTGGTATTCATCCTGAAGAAGTCCAGATGAACAACGAGATTGATTCGCAATTGGAATCGGCGAAAGAACTTATTAAGAAAAACGCCGATAAAATATGTTCCGTTGGAGAAATTGGTCTAGACCATTATTTCGTCAAAAAAGAAAACCTTTATCCACTTCAAATAAAGATCTTTAAAGAGATGCTCTTTCTTGCTGAAGGTTTCCGTTTGCCGGTAAATTTACACGTTAAAGGGGCAGAAAAAATGGTTTTTGAAATTTTACCTTCGTACAAAATTCCGAACATCAACATTCATTGGTTAGATAAATTAATCCGTGATTTTGTTTAAGTTTTTTACGGTTAATGGTTTTATTATGAAAATCAATAAAAAGAACTCAATTAAAAAAAATTAAATCGTGTTATCATATTAAAGAGAGTCAAAAATTAATAGTTCTTATAGGTTTTCCAGGTTCGGGCAAAACATCGTATAGAAAAACTTTAAAAGAAAACGTTATTGTAGTCTCTCCCGATGAAATTAGAAGAAATAAATTCAATATTATCTTCGATTTGAATTTAGAAAGCGAGGTATGGAATATAGTGTTTGACGAAATTGAGAACTGTTTATGCGAAGGAAAAAGTTGTTTGGTTGACGCAACAAATTTAAGTCCTTTCCATCGCAAAGTTTACGTCGAAACGGCTTTAGAGCACGAAGCAATCCCCGAAGTGCGATATTTTAACACGCCTTTTGAAGAATGTCTTAGAAGAATGCAATTAAGGGATTCTTCAATTCGAGTACCGGACGATCGAATGATAGGTATGAGAGAGCTATGGGACCACTATCATTCTAGCAATTTGCATTCGGTTATTAATCAATTATTTGACGAGGGATTTAAGGTCGTAAAAGTTATTAATACTTCTGACAATTCGTTCGTAGAAAATACCTACATAGACAAAGTAATATAATTGAAAATCTTTTACTAGTTTCGTTTTTTTGTTAACTCTTTTGCTAGCGTAATTGTTTCTCTTCTAACGCTTCTTTTTTTAAGTAATTTCCAATTCCATTCAGGAACCATTCCGTGTTTTTCCATATCATCTTGAAGTATTTTTAAAGCTTCTTTAAACTTCATTTTTTTTAAATGTTTATATTAAGATTTAAAAAAATTATTCGCTTTTTTGATGGTCAACAAACAATGCAATCAAATAGAGCGACAATCTAAACGCTTCTAATAAGTTATCTTTACTGAATTCCGTTTTAGGAAACTTCTCGAACAAATATTTAATTAATTTTTCGCTTTCTGTAAAAACCTGTTGTAAACATCGTCCATTTTTTCACTTTTTTATAGAATTTTTTTATTTTTTTGTAAAATCCTAAAAAATCAATCAAAATATTTAAGTTAGCTTTTCCGCGTGTGACATTTTTGAAAGAAAATTAAATGGCTTCCTTTAAGAAAATAGGTCGCCAAATTTCTACGCACTCCTTTCCTAATAGAGAATTGATTAATTTTCTATCGTCGTCGGACAATTTTACTTCGTGTTCTTTCTCGTAATCTTTCCAAACGTCTTCTCTAAAAAGTTCGAGAATTTTACCAAAATCCGTTTTACTAAAAAATCCGATTTTAGACAAAACAGTTCTTAACCTATTTTCGTTTATGTAAAGAAGTAGTTCGTCTAGAACAGGAATAAGATATTCGGCTATTTCCTTTTCTCTTTTTTCTTTTTTCTCTTTAGGGTTAGTTTTCGCTCTAGATTTAGTTAAAAACTTTTCGTTTTTAGACTTTAATATAACTCTAGTATCGTTAATATTGAAACTTTCGTTTGGTCTTATAACCAAACCTTCGGTTACGTTATCGTTTAATACTTCTTCGAAACCTAATCTTTTAGAAACTGTGCTTATAAAGTTATTTGGATAACCTTTAACTTCGTCGAAATTACCAGCTTTCAAGATTTCAACGCAAAATAATTGTGCATGATAACACGCTTCTATTAATTCAACTACAGATAAATATTTTCTGTCGGCTAGAATATCAAACACGTAGTATTCTAGATTAGGTGCGTAGTACACTCCTTTATTAATTCTTTTAACCGTAGATTTGAAATTTGGAAACGCCCCGCCGAACAATTCACCGTACACAATCATTTCGTTTTCAACTACGCCTAAAACACGTAAATAATTATACAATTGTATTATTTTAGGTTCGTAGTTTGCAACCATTGTGTCGCTTCTAAAGAAGCTGGATAAGTTGTCGATAAAACTTCCTCTTTTGGCATACTTCGTCTCTTTTCCGTCGTAATAAAAAGCAAAATTACTTCCGTCTATTTTTTCGGTGACTACCCATAGAATTTTTGGATCGAAACAACCTTGTTCTCTAAAATACGACACGGTTTTTTCGTTCCAAACGCCTTCTATTTCTTCGTATTCTCTAAATTTCATTTTTGTAGAGAGTTTTCTTTTATTCGTTAATTTAATTATAACATTTTTATTAAATCGTTTAAAGTACCCGAATAATCTGGATTAGGTGTTGTTTGAGAAAGATTAGTAAAAATATTTGGGAAAGAGTTTGAAACTAAAAAAGTGGTTAACCCTAGCTTTTTGGCAACCATATCTTTATCTTCGTCGCCTACCATCATACAATTTTTAGCGGTGTGCCCAATAGACTCTAAAACTTGTTTGTAATAGAGCAAATTTGACTTCGTGGATTTCATATTTTCGTAACTGGTAATAAAATCGTATGAAAAATCGGAGATTTCTGCCCTTTTAAGTCTTTCAATCGTAGCAACCATTGGCAATAACGGTGTTGTCGCAATAACAACGCATAAACCTTTTTCTTTGGCTTTTCGAATTCTGTGCGTAGACAATTTGTTGGTGGAACTTAGACTTTTAAAAAGTTCGAGTCTTTAAAATTTTTAAATAATTCATAAAATTTTCAACGGTTTATTTTGAAATTCTTATTTGAAAAACATTAAAGCGCATCCTTAAAACATTAAGCATCGTTCTTTTTCGCATTTGTCGTTAATTAGAGAAAATTTGCAGTTTTTCGAATCATATTTTAAATTTATATTAAATTTTTCCTTCAAAAATTCTAATGTTTCACAAATCGAAATTTTCACCGATCTTTTGCAACAGTGTTCTAAATTATCGGCAATTTTATTCAACGATCTTGAAGTCATTTGGTTTGCTAATGATCTCAATTCTCCTGTAGAAGGCGTTGCATTCGTAAATACGCTGATTGCTACTCCAGATCCTATTCCGGCTCCACAGGCACCATAGAGCCCGCACCATCCTCCGGGAATCTTTGAAGCGCGATTAATAGCTTCTTTTACGTCCAAGTACGTAATATCGCTTCCATTTGGCTTTTTTATATTATTATTTTTAAGAGCTAAAAGAATACTAACTGGTGTGAGAACGTGATGCTCTGGTCCATATATCTTAAACTTAGGATGCTGCATTAGATAATCAGCAATTTCGTATGGATCTTTTAATTTTGTCGTTTTGCTAAATTCGTCAATTAGAACAATTGGATCTTTCGAATGGCACGAGTCGCAGATATAATGTCCATCTTTACAAAAAATATTAGCTTCAAAAGCATTTTTACAAAAATAACAATTAAGTTTTCTATATTCGGTTGGACTCGTTGCATATTCTAAATTTTTTCCGCACACATCACATTTATCTCGTTTCATTACTTTACACCGGTTTTTAATATTAAATCTCTATAAATCTACTTATAATAATATAAAATAAATAAATAAAGAAAATTTAATATTATTATCCAATAGATTATCAAATGTGAAAATATGATTAATGAACAAGAAAAAGAGATTATCGTCCAATATGCAAAAAAATATAAGGTTTCCTCAGTTTATCTATTTGGGTCATCATTAGACCAGAGCGAATACAACGACATTGATCTAGCTGTTAATGGCATAAAACCAGACTTATTCTTCAAATTTTACGGAGAATTATTAAGAAATTTACCTAAACCTGCAGATCTTATTGATTTATCTGAAAAATCGTTATTCAACCAAATAATTGAAAAAGAAGGAGTTAAAATTTATGGATAAACTCATCAATGAGATCGAAGCTGAAAAAGAACATATGTCAAAAACATTTCAAGCATTGATCTCTATAAAACTAGGTTTTCTTTTGTTGAAAACTATTAATTGATTGTATCCTATGTCTTTTAGGAGTTTTGTTATTTTATTAAAATCATATGCAAGCTCGTTTGGATCGTGAGCATCAGATCCCAATAAAATGGGAATATCAAGTTCGTACATCGTTTTTATGATATTTTCGCTTGGATATTGTTCTTTAACCTCTTTTCTAAGCCCTGACGAATTAATTTCAATTGTGAAATGCCTTTTTTTAACGCAATCTAATGTTTTATTGATTTCATTCGTTAATTCGTCGCTTGACGAAGGAATTTTGTTAAATTTTTTTGGTAAATCAAAATGACTCACTATATCAAAATCAAAATCTGTAGAATTTATCATTTTCCTTAAAGTTTGATAATATTTTAGAAAAACATTATTTGTACCAATAGAATTATACATTTCTAAAAACCTACTATCATCCATAGCCCAAGGACGACCAGTTTCAGAAAATAAAATGTGAACAGATCCTAAAATATAATCTAAACGAGGTTTAAATTTGTTAAGGTAAATATTTAATTTATTAATTTGATTTTCTATAAAATCGATTTCAAATCCTATTCTTACGTTAATTTTTTTCTGATATTTCTTTTTTAATGCTTCAATTTTAGATATATAAGATTCAATGTCCTTCAAATTCATTGAATATTCTTCGATTGGTATTCCATTAAGGCCTTCCAAATAATCGTATGGAAAATGATCGCTTAAACCTATAGTATCTAAATTTAATTCAATCGCTTTCTTGACATAATCCTTGACAGAGCCAATCGCGTGATGACACATTAAATTATGAGTATGCCAATCTTGATATCTTGTCATATCTAATTTAGATACTAATTTCTTATTTTAATAATTAACTCTATTAAATAAATAAGATAAAACTTTTTATTATATTGTATAAAGAAGGGATAAATTTGGAATTTGAAAATAAGCAATACGATGGTCCTTACGAAATTGCAGAGATTAATTTGGAAAGCGAAGGAGAAAGATTTAGGGGAATGATATATTTACCTCCTAAATCTTTTAAAAAACCATATCCTTTAGTAATTTATTTCCATGGATTTCCTCAATTATTTCCATTAATAGATATAATTAAAAATTATCGTTATGTTTTAGAAAATGGTTTTTCATTTATAATTTTCAATTTTAGAGGTTATATATATAGTCAAGGCAAAATTTCTATTAAAAATCATGTATCAGATGCTCTAACGATAATTCAATTGGTAAAAGAAATGTCTGCAAAAAATATCTTTAATTTGGATAATGTTAATATAGTTGCTCACGATTTTGGAGCGTATATTGGATTATTATTATGTTCTAAAATCGAAATAGTTAATAAATTAATTCTCATAAGTCCTATTTTAAATTTGAAAAGACACGTGTTTAACGAAGATTTTAAAAAAAACTTAGAATATATTAATCGTTTTTTACCTGGAAATGTTCGAGGAACTGAAAACGTAAAAGAATTCGTAGATTTAACGAAAAAAGAATTATTAGAGAAACAATTTTCAATAGAAAATAGTATTAAAGAATTGAAAAATCGCAAAATTAAGATAATCATAGGTGAGGTTGATAAGATAACTCCTACAAAAGAGGTTTATCAAATATTTAAAGACTCTAACGTTATTCCCAAAGTATCTCTTATCAATTGTATGGATCATGAATGTGTAGACGAAGAAGATATGAAGAAGATTGAAGAAGAGATAATAAATTTCTTAAAAGAATAAATAAAGTTAAAAGGCTAAACAGCTTGAGATTTTCGTCGTTTTTCTTCTTCTAAATATTCCTTTTTAATTTCTTTTTTCTCTTTTGTAGAAAAATGTTTGTCGTAGCGTTTAATATACAACTCTTCGTATTTCTTTCGTAATTGATCAACATCTTCTACTTGTCCTAGAACAGTTTCTAATCCATCTTCGAAAAATCTATTCTTTTTGTATTGTTTAGCGGGAACTCCAACATATACCCATCCCTCTTCTAATTCTTGCCCAACAGTTGTTACCGAGTTAGCTGCTAAAACACAATTCTTTCCTATGTGTGTACCTGGCATAATAATAGCATGAGCTCCTATTCTTACATTATCTTCAATAATTGTTTTTTTCATTATTAAAAGGTTTCCTACGATAACTGCTGATTGAACGATACTTCCTTGACCAACTACTACATTATTTCCGAATTCAATGAATTCACAGTCTACCCATCCTTCAAAAAGAGAATTCGTGAATTTTGTTTTAACACCAAACATTTTAAAGCAAATATTGTCTAAAAAAGGAAAAGGAAACTTGTGCGCTAGCCAAACGGGCCATTTCTTTATTGTACTTCTTAAGCTCCAATATCGATAATCCTTATCAGATGAATCTCTTAGGAAAACGCCTTCTTTAGGTTTGTGAATAACATTAACTATTGCTAATAAAATCTTAGCAAAAATTAAAGACACAAACACCGCTGTTAAATACATTACGAACGCAACCAATGGAAGAAATACGTAAAAATGGATTGGTCTAATTGGATTCCATAACCATTGCCAATAAAACCAAAATTCTAGCAATACAGCAATTGTGGATATCCATATTAAAAAAATATAAAAAATTAGATATCTTTTCTTTACTAATACAGTAGGCGTAAACGGACCTACGCGCATTGATGTGGGAACAGACAAATTGGTTTCCTCTTTATTTTTCTTTCCTTTTTGTTTATATCAATCATTTTTAAGAAGATCTTCTTCTATTAATTGTAAATATTTTTATTTCCACTTATTCACATTTATTTATTTTTTATTTTGTTTTAATTTAGCTTTTTTCTTTTCATCATTGTTAATTTCTTGATCAACATATATTACTTTTTCTTCGTCAACATCGCGTTTCTTCATTTCGGAAACAGATGCTAATTTATTTTCTTTTAATTTTATACAAGGTATTCCAAAATATATCCAACCGGGTTCCAAAACTTGGCTATAAATTGTAGAGCTGATCGCGCCTAAAAGAGAATCTTTTCCGGTAATAGTACTCGGTGAGACACATGCCATACCACCAACAACAGTATAATCGTCCAGTATCACTTTCTTAATAATTAAATATTTACCCACAACCATAGAGCTCATAACAACAGCACCTTGACCAATCATTACTTTTCGTCCTAATTTTAGTGCCAAACCATCTCAATCCAATTGAATCCATCCAAGGTAAACGACAATTTCGTAATAGCCATAAAATTAACATATACCTTAAAAAAAAATTAATGGAAATAGATAAGAACCTAAATATATAAAAGCAAAAAATGGTAAGTATAAATGAAATTGTATAAATTTAAAATTTTTTAAAAATTTATTAAAAATTTTTTTCTAATGTAGGGTTCTTGTGAAAAATAAATGTGGTGAATGTGGCGTTTGCTGTACGAATACAGAGATGCTATTATCAAAATCTGATATTAAATTAATTTTCAAAAAAATCAGACTAAAAAACTTAAATTTAAAAGATTTTACGATTAAAGACAAAATTGGATTATATCAATTAAAAAATATCAATGTAATGTGTTTTTTTTACAATAAAAATTCAAAAAATTGTAGCATTTATAATTTCCGCCCTAAAGGTTGCAGATTTTATCCTTTAATTTACGATATTGATAAGAAAAATTGTGTTTTCGATAAAGATTGCCCAAAACCTCATTTATTTTATAGGAATGTTAAAGATATAAGAAAAACATGCAATAAAATTAAGCGCTTTTTAAGAAACAAATTAGAATTAAATATTTAATAATTGTTGTAAATATTTTTTATTTTAATAGTATATCTAATATTTATATTGTTCCATATATCCTTTTATATATTCATAAACCTTTTCGGCAGGTTGAAATATTCCAAAATGACCTTCACATAATATATCCGCATTTAAATTCAATAATCTCTCCATTGATTTAACATAATCATCTAGATTAGACCCAAAAGCTTTCATAAATGGACCGTGAATATCTTGACCAAATAAAACTTTTTTATCTGCAATTTTTAGAAAAACAGATATTGAACCTGGTGTGTGTCCTGGAGTATGGATACACTGAAAGTCGTAATTTCCAAATTTTAAAACTTCGAGAGCCTTTTGAAATCGTTTTTCTAATTTAATTGGTTTGTAATTAACGCCGTACCAAGAAGCAGCAGTTTTTTCATCGTGATTACTTTCTTCAATAGCATCGCCATCTAAATCATGCGCATAAAATCGTATATTCTTGTTTAAAAAATTA
>Ga0315284_10009686_pt1 | contig 13729 bp, 14 predicted proteins | sample YL17G09_16_MG_FD_203696 | JGI IMG/M metagenome (GOLD analysis project Ga0315284, IMG submission 203696) | Sediment microbial communities from Yellowstone Lake, YNP, Wyoming, USA - YL17G09_16 | ecosystem: Environmental > Aquatic > Freshwater > Lake > Sediment | place: USA: Wyoming | collected...
ATAATCGAGCACCAAAATGAGGAATGACGCTGGCGTGCTTGGCTGGCATACAATCTGGCTTGCTGTTACATCACAATTGAAATAGAGAACAATCTCAAGCAAAGTCTCTGATTGGGGAAGGGCTTGACAAGGCCCTGCAACACGACTATGCTCAAATTACGAGACATGAAGTAACCCGAACATCAATGTAAGAATTGGGTTAGGAGATAACAGTGGAGGAAGGGCATTGAAATCGCTGATTTGGCGATTGTCAGTGCCCTTCATGGTTTTGTATGAGAGTACTAGTCAGACTAGAGGCTCACTAAGCCCAGCCAGCGAGTTTAGTGGAGGAAGCAAATGGTGAAGGTAAATAGTTTTAACTTCGGGGAAGTGTCGCGATGATCAAGATAGTAATCGATAGTATTCGAGTCAGTCTCATGAATTATCAGCGTGTTGTGATTCTGAAAGAGAAAGCAGCCGAGCGTTATCTACCAATCTGGATTGGTCCCGCTGAGGCCGATGCCATAGCTGTAAAACTTCAGGGGGCTACTGTGCAGAGACCTTTAAGTCATGACTTGTTACACTCGGTCATTGGTGCCTTGGGGGCTACTATCAACTTTATCCTTCTGAGTGACCTCAAGAATGACACCTTTTACGCCAAGATAGTGTTTAATGTGGATGGTAAGGAGGTAGAGGTTGACTCTCGCCCCAGCGATGCCCTGGCGCTGGCGGTAAGGGCTGGTGTGCCCATTTACGTGGAAGAGTCTGTCCTGGACAAGGCGGGTATAATAATGGACAGCGAGACCGGCAAACCGGTTTTTGCGGAGGGTGAAGGGGGTAGCGAGAAGGAGGGCAAGCTCACTGACAAGGAGATAAAGAAGAGGATGCCAGCCTTCTATGATTTCATCAACACCCTGGATTTAGATGACTTTAATAAGCGTAAGCCCTGAGGCCGGGCTGCTAAAGGGATAATTCTTATGGAAGAGAGACTGGTCAGGAAGCTGATGGCGTCAATCAAGTGCGGCTCCTGCAGGTAGCACTATGAGCCAATTAATATCGATGTTCTTGCTCACAGCGAGGACACATGCCTGCTTAGGGCGCAGTGTGCGTTCTGCCATACTCAGAGCCTGGTGGTAGCCATAATCAAGGAGCAGCGGAAGCCGGAGGTTGTTACTGACCTCACTAGGGCGGAAATCTTAAGGTTCCACGCCTCCAGCCTGGTGGGGGAAGATGATGTGCTGGATATGCACCGTTTCCTGAGGGAGTTTGACGGCGACTTTGCCGCGCTTTTCGGTGAGAGGCAGTAAAGCCCGGTCGCCGTATGATGGCTGAGTGAAGTAATGGGGAGCCCTGCAGTGCGCTCTCAGGGCTTATTGAACACCACCAAGACGGCATCATATGGTAGAAGAAACCTGTGATCTATGCGGCTACACAAGTATACTCGGGCCTGTGGAAAAATGCTCTATCGTGCTCAATGACATTGCCCGAGCCGCTGGCATAACCAAATCACAAACTATAAGAATGTGTTGCAATTGTCGTAGGGAACTTGATACATGGTTTTCAGCTAAAGTGGCGAAAATGGTTTACGATATAGGGATGCAGCGATTTAGGTACAGGACTCATACCGAAATGGTTAAGGAATACCAATCGGCATTCAATGCGTTTGTAGACTATAGGAAGAGACGAGGGGGTAGCCAACGGCGGGAAGAGGCTATCCAGTTAAAGAGTGACAAACTAGCCACGTCCCCGACCGCAACTAAGAAAGAAGTCCCGCCTCCAGACCCTTTCCTCGACGCCGCCAGGCAACTGGCACGGGAGCACAAGCACATATCCACTTCTTTCTTGCAGCGGCGACTCCGCATCTGGTATCCCAAGGCAGCACGCATTATGGAACAGCTTGAGGAGCAAAGCGCTAAAGAGGGAGGGGCAAGAAGTGGAATTTGAGGTTGGACGGGGACGCAATGGTCGTCCCGGGAAGTCGACCAGGGAAGAAGGAAAGAGGTATCCAATGTCTATAACGTAGGGCTTATACTCTATGCCAACCATTCCTAACTCCTACCTGCGTTGTTCTTTCCCTAAGTATAACCCCCTTCGGTAAGATTGGAATACCGGACACTAGACGGTCCTTCCTTACCTGTGTTTCCAACTTGAAGACTCGTAGCCTGATAAGTAATCTGCGGCGTTGGCTTAGCTTGGGCCGGGACAAGGCTAGACGTGGAGCTATGAAAACCCAGATACGCATAATCACAGTCCAGACTTCAGAGTGAGGCCAGCGTTTAGTGTCTTGGCAATTGAGCTTATCCATTTAAAACAGCAGCTCGACAGGAGGCGGGTGAGTGGCTAACCAGTTGAAACACATTCAGGCACATTTGAAGAGTGAGCGCAAGCGCCTAACTGAGGAGCTAAAGTTAAAGGTAATTCCGAGTGCTGCTGAAAGGCACGAGGGCAGCCCCTTTGGCAAGAGGGAAGAAACGGCTACGGAGTGCTCTGAATTAGAGAAGCGGCTTGCCTTGGTGCAGCATACCAGAGAACAGCTTGCTGAGGTGGAATGTGCTCTGGAGAAATTGGGAAAGGGGACGTACGGCCTGTGTGATTCCTGTGGCAAGCCTATCCCCCTTGCTCGGTTAGAAGCTATGCCCCAAGCAAACCTTTGTTTGGACTGTAAGGCTCGTCATGCTAAGAACAGTAAAGATAGGTCTCCGGGGCGAGAAGTGGCGTGACCAAGAGGCTATCCAAAGTTCAGAAGGCAATAGCTAACCAAATGGCTGTTTCTCAATTGGATAGCTCGAAGTTAGCTGGCATACCCTTAGAAAGCATCTGGAACAGGGTATTGGACGAAAGGAGGCCGAATGGCAAAGCAAAATTCCATTAAAGAGAATAAGTTGGATGAAGCTCAAAAAATGTCAATGCAACCCCTTCCTCATATCCTGGCTGAAATGAGGGAGTTCATCAAGGTATCCATGGAAGCTGCCACAAGAGCCGAGGCAACAGCCAAGGCGGCTAAAGAGTCTGCCGAAGCCAGTAAGAATGCCGCTAATGAGGCGGCAAGAGAGGCTAAAGAAACTAAGGAGAGAGCCAAAAAAGCCGCTGAAGCCTTCAGGAAGGTGACGGATGAAGCAGTAAAGAGTGCCAAGGAAACCAGCGCCAAAGCTGCGGAGACGGCTAAGATGGCGGTTGCCGAAGCAGCAAAAGAGGTCGACCAGATATCCAAGGCAAGTAAGAAAGATATTGGGGAGGCGGTGAGGAAGGCTGAGGAAGTAAGTGCCCGAGCTACAAAAGCTGCAGAAGAGGCGACAGCAGCAGCCAACAGAGCAGTTACCGATGCTGCCAGGAAGGCTGAGACGGCAGAAACTTCCGCTGTTAAAGCGGCCGATGCGGCGACCCAGGCAGCTAAGGAAGCTGTCAGGAAAGCTGAGGAGGCAGCTTTGAAAGCGGAGAAGGCGGACATGGCTGCTAGGGAAACGACGGAATGGGCAACAAGGAAAGCCGACCAGACAGCAGTGACTGCCAAAGAGGCTGCCGAGGCAGCAACCAGGGCGTCAATGCAGGTGGCACAGGAGGCAACGAGGAAAGCCGAGGAGGCAAGTGCCCGTGCCATAGAAGCCGCTGAAGCAATGACTAAAAGCGCTGAGCAAGCGGTAAAGATGGCACAAGAGGCGGCTGAGACAGCAATAAAGGCATCCGCTGAAGCGGAAAAAAGGTTAGAAGAGATTCATGCCGCCCAGCAAAGAACTACCGAGAGTATACGGCGAGCGGTTGACGAACTTACTGCCAAAGCAGAAGAGATAGCTAAGCCAGTGGCTAAGGCAGCGGCGCAAGCATCGAAGAAAGGCGAAGAAGCAAGTGATAAAGCTGCCGCGGCTACAGCCGCCGCCGAAGCAGTGATGAAAGAAGTCCGGGAGGTGCCCGCCAAAGCGGCGAAGGCAGCTGAGGGAGCAGCTAACGCGGCTGCTAGAGCCGCAGAAATAGCCCAGCAAGCTAGAAAATCGGCTGAGGAAGCTGCTAGAAAAACTGAAAAAGCAGCTCTCGCCGCTCTCGATGCAACTGCTCGTGCTACCAAAGCCGCAGAGCAAGCTGGTGCAGGCCTGGAAAAGGGAGTAACAAAGGTGGATGATGTTTAAACAAATAATCCCAGAGCATGGTTCGCCTTGCTCTGTCTTTGAGCCATTGTGCATTCTAGCGTTCTGCAATCGCTGTAGGTGCCCTGAGGTTGAATACTGGCTAGGGCCGTGCTATACCCCCTATGTGATAGGCCGGATTGGACTGGTAAATTCGGGCTGGAAACCCTCCCGGGGTGATGGAATACGATTCTTATCCGAAGTGGTGAGGGGAAGCTGATGGTAGGAGCGGCAATGAATCTAGGGGAAATAAGAAAAGCCGGAGAGCTTGGCCGTAAGGGACATTGTCGGTATGTATGGCGCGCCTGTACTCTATGTGGCCGAGAAAGGTGGACACAATTAAGCAGTGGCAGACCGAGACATACAATCTGCCTTAGGTGCGCCAACATAGCACATCGTAAGAAACAATGGCAGGTAAAGCAGGGCCATATGTGTCCGCCTCACTACTGGCTTATCGACTCTGGAAACGTAGGCCAATGTAAGTACTGTGGCGAGTTGAAGGACTTTGGCAAATTACATAACGAGTCCATGGCCAAAGTTTACGACAGGCAACGCAGGATTAGGAGAGGCGAAATTGAGAGTAGCATAGCCCTCAGCAACCAGATCACCGTGGCCCTTGGACGATTAGAGGGCTACGTGTAGCAGAGTACATAAGACTAGCCAGACGAGGCTATACCGGCTAAGTATAGTATCCCAAACTCAGAAGCTTCGAGGGTCGCTATTGCACTTTTTGGCTATGTGTTACATTATAACGTAAAACGGAAGGAAAAGTTTTAAAGCGAGCGCAGTACCAACTGCATGCATATGGTTCTCGCTAATATTCTATAGGCATTGACAATTACACAAGTAAGGACTAGATTAGAATTGCAATAAATGAAATGACTTAGAAAAATAGTCAGTTGTTTGGGGGACCGGGGGGATGAAACAAGGGCACTGGAATCGCCATTTTGCAGCGGTTGCCGGTGCCCTTCTATTTTGGAATAAAAAAACGCGCCGATAAAGGAGGTGCATGATGACGGTGCTAGAGAAGATTAAGACGTTCTTTAAGCGAGCAAAAACACAAACTAAGGCCGAGGAGACGAAGCCAGCGGCGAAGGGTGCTGAGGTAGAGGCACCTAGGGCACCTGAAAGCAAGGCTGGCGGAGCTAGTGAGCAGAAAGGTGCTGGTGCTACCTAGGCGGAGTGGACAGGATGGGCGGGGATAAGGTATTAGTTTGCCGTGACTGCGGCCGTGAGTTCAGGTTCTCACAATCAGAGCAGGAGTTCTATGCACAGAGAGGCTTTTCGGAGCCTGCACGGTGCCCGGATTGTCGCAAGCGACGGCGGAGCCCCGGTGTAAGGGGCAGACGCGATGGAAAGTCTGCTTAGACAGGGCCTCACGGGCTTTGCAAAGCGAAACAAAAAACATTTCTGCATTATGAGAGATAAAAAAGATTCCAGACTGAAGGGAGGTGGCTGATGGTTAATCCAAAGGAACGAACCAGAAAACGTTCTTCTAAAGCGCAAGAGCAAACCGCGAAAGTACCTGAGGAGTTCCCCGAGCAGGCTGAAGCCGCGCCTGCAGAAGGTGAGGAGCGAGTGGCGAGACCACTTGAGGAGTTCCTGGGGCAGGCCGAGCAGGCGCAAGTGGCCTACATGGAGGCGGTGCGGGGGCTGGCAACGGCCTACTGGGAAAACGAGCTGCAAGTAGCCAAAGCTTACAGGAGAGCTGAACAACAGGCTCAGGACTCATGCGAACAGGTCATAGCCCAAGCCATGAAGGTGCGTGACGAGGCCATCGCGCAGACGCTGAAAGCCCGCGATGAAACTATTGAGCAGTCCGAGAGAGCGTTCAGGGAGGCCAAAGAGCAAACAGAGATGGCCTGTGCTGAGGCTATAGCCGGGGCGTTGAAGGCCCGCAGCGAGGATGTGGAGAAGGCCTGGCAAGTTCGTGACGAGACCGTGGAGCAAGCCTGGAAGATATACTCCAGGATGACGAGATAAGTAGTAGAGCGGATGCCTGGGGTAATCTTGCTCCTTATAGCCGGGTGAGGATGGTCGTGAGATTGCGCCGGTGGGGCTAATATCCGGCATATTTCATCATGCCTTGGCCGGCTCGGATGCTTCGGGCTGCAAGCGGGGCTCGGCTCTGAGGTGGCTCGATAACCAGCTCCAAAGGGTCATATACTCCAGTTACCAGGAGCGATGAGGGATAAATATCGCCTCATCGCGAGTTGAAATAGAAAATCCCGGTTGTACCTAGCAGTGTAGACCGTCAGCGATAAAGGGACACAAAAGGGGTCGAGAAAACCGAACAGTTCGGGGGGTGGAGTAAGCTCTAGGTGAGGTAGTATACTAACCTCAATGTAGAAAGGAGCTTATCGTGTCCCAGGACATCGAAGATAAAACTAATGCTGCCGAGGTCAGAACCCAGGAAACCAGGGGCTTCATGCAGCAGGTTAGAGTAGCAGCTAGGCGCAAGTACACTCCGGAGGAGAAGGTCCGTATCGTGCTGGAGGGGTTCCGTCGGGAGGTGGCAGTGAAGGATCTTTGCCGACGGGAAGGGATCAAGCCGGGAGCTTTTTACGCTTGGACCAAGGACTTCATGGAGTCAGGGAAGGAGCGGCTCACCCGGGATGCCGCAAGAGATGCCACGCGCCAAGAGATTGAGCAGATAAAGCGGGAGAACACCGATCTAAAGCACCTGGTGGCTGACCTGTCCCTGGAAGGTTATCGTCTCAAAAAAACGGCTATTCCTCCATTGGAGGGCCACGACGGCGACGGCGCATGAGCCCCGTTGAGAAGGCTACTATTTTAGCGCAGGTAGAAAGCCAGTCCAGAGGCAAACGGCAGGCGCTGATGGCACTGGGGATACCGAAAAGCAGCTACTATCGGTGGCGCCAGGGGCGGCCCGATTCGGGAAACCGGAAAAGACCGTGGAACCGGATCACTCCCGCAGAAGAAGACAAGATACTGGTGGTAGCCCGGGAGTCTCCTGAGCTCAGCAGCCGGCAGCTCTCAGCCTGGATCACCGATAACGAAGGCTTTGCCGTATCCGAGTCAACGGTGTACCGCATTCTAAGAAGAGAAGGGCTAGTGAAACGCCAGGAGACGCAACTCACGGCCGCTAAGGAATACCATACTAAGACCACGCGGTCGCACCAGATGTGGGCCACTGATGCCTCCTACTTCCGTGTAGCCGGCTGGGACTACTATTATCTGGTGACCGTGATGGACGACTATTCCCGTTTCATTCTGGGCTGGAAGCTGCAGAAAGACATGTCGGCTAACTCCCTGATCGAGGTGGTCCAGGAAGCGGTGGACGCCACCGGCATGACCGATGTGCCTGTCGAGGACCGCACCAAACTCCTCTCGGATAACGGCGCTGGCTACGTCTCTAGAGCCTTCCGTAATTATCTAAACTTGGTGGGTATCGGGCATATCCTGGCCGCACCCTTCCATCCCCAGAATAACGGCAAGGTGGAGCGCTACCAGCAGTCTCTGAAACGAGAGGTGAACCAGTTACCCTATGAGCTTCCCAGCGAGCTGGAACGGGCGATTGCCGCCTTCGTCGACTACTACAACTACCACCGTCACCACAAGGCTCTCGGTGACGTGACGCCTGCCGATGTCTTATATGGCAGGAGAGAGCAGATCCTGGAGCGCCGAAAGGAGGTGCGAATACAAACAATTAATCGTCGTAGAGACTACAACCATGGCCTCAGAGAGCTTGTTAATGCCGCCTGATCATGCCAAAGTGTTCGGTTCAAAAAGTGTCCCATTTCGCTGATTGACAACAGACGTTTGTTGTGGACATTTTTCGGATTCTTAAAAAAAGCAGTAAGGGACCTTTATAGAGGACTAATGAAGTACAGTGGCATAATGCTAATTATGTATAGCGCTGAGGGAAGACTCCGCAAGCGAAAAAGTAGAAATCATTCTGCCGAGTCTTCCGATACCAAATCAGACGGGAGGAAGGAATGAGCGTAAAGGTAGTGGACAAGAAAACAGCGTTAGTGTCTTGGCAATTCATTTTATCCATTTAAAGCGGCAACTCGACAGGAGGCGGGTGAGTGGCTAACCAGTTGAAACACATTCAGGCACATTTGAAGAGTGAGCGCAAGCGCCTAACTGAGGAGCTAAAGTTAAAGGTAATTCCGAGTGCTGCTGAAAAGCACGAGGGCAGCCCCTTTGGCAAGAGGGAAGAAACGGCTACGGAGTGCTCTGAATTAGAGAAGCGGCTTGCCTTGGTGCAGCATACCAGAGAACAGCTTGCTGAGGTGGAATGTGTTCTGGAGAAATTGGAAAAGGGGACGTACGGCCTGTGTGATTCCTGTGGCAAGTCTATCCCCCTTGCCCGGTTAAAAGCCATGCCCCAAGCAAACCTTTGTTTGGACTGTAAGGCTCGTCATGCTAAGAACGGTAAAGATAGGTCTCCGGGGCGAGAAGTGGCGTAACCAAGAGGCTATCCAAAGTTCAGAAGGCAATGGCTAATCAAATGACTGTTTCTCAATTGGATAGCCTCTTTTCCTCCTATTGCCATCGGCGCAACAACTAGATAAAACGTTGGATGAGTGTCCACAACAAATATTCTGGTGCCTAGTTCAGTAAATGCCACTAAACAAACTTAATACGACCACCTTCATAACTATATGGCACTATTTCACTAAGTTTGATCTCGTATTTCTTAACAAGTTCATGAGCGTTTGTGTAGGTTTCAGATGGGACAAAAAGGTCAAATGGTACGCCCAATTTCCCGTATTCGAGCCACTGCGATAACGCCTCAGTCTCATTGACCGAATCGCTTGTCTCTACCTCGCCGATTTCTTTAACATTATCGATGACATAAAGCCAAACAACAACGATATCGGGATATTGCCCGTTCACGGTTTGATTTTTTACACTACCAGGATTTGTTATAACTTTCCCCCACTTCGTGTGATAACGCGGACTTGCTGCAATGTCTTCAACCGCTTTGTCGTGAGAAGCTTGATCTTCAGGATTTCTATGTGCCACAACACGCACCTCCCCTCCTTGGTTTCACATATATTCTACCACAGAAAGGAATCCCGCTAGCCAAAACGAAACGGCCAATTAGTTTCAATCTCATTGTTGTAATATTTGATTACGATATAGTCCTTGCCCTGGTACTGTCCTTCAGGCGGTATATATTTGTCGGCGTGGCAACCAAGATGGACGAGCGGGAATGGCTCATGCGTCACATTTTGAGAGTGCCGAAAAAGTGGTTCAGGATACTTCCTGCTGAGGTTAGAGGTGTTCCTCCAGCCTCGAAAGTTCTCGGAAAATGGATGATTTAATGAATTGATTAAGACTATTTCGGCACTCTCATTTTGACGTTTTGTTACTCGCCACTTGTCTTCCGTTACCCTATTACGCTAGACTATAGCTTAAGTCATGTTCCCCCCTTTGGGCGAGCCGACACATTTGACCGCCAGAACCATTAAATGGCTAGGCACTCGGTATGAAAGACAACATCCAGCTTGTGGAAGAATATTTTAGAGACCTCCGTGATATACATCAGTCTGGCGGCGGTGTAAAAGAAGAGTCTTTCTACGGAAGTCTGGCAAATCTACTGAATAGCATCGGCAAGAGTTTGAAGCCCCAAGTCAAGTGTATCATCCAACTTATAAATCGTGGTGCCGGTCACCCTGATGGCGGCCTCTTCACCAAGGAACAATGGGACCACGGTAATGAGCAAACGCCGCTGCTTGGGCAAGTGCCAGCACGCGGTGTCATTGAGATAAAACCGACCGGCGATGATACATGGATCACTGCAGAAGGCGAGCAGGTCTCTAAGTACTGGAAAAAGTACCAGCTTGTCCTGGTAACCAACTACCGGGATTTTGTGCTAATAGGTAAAGACCGAAAAGGAAGTCCGGTCAAGCTTGAGTCGTACCGCCTTGCCTCGTCCGAAGCCGATTTCTGGATGAAGGCAGCGCATCCCAAGAAATTTGCTCAGGAGTATGGAGAGACCTTAACTGAGTATCTGCGGCGTGCCATGCTCCAGGCTGCACCTGTATCTTCCCCTAGGGATTTAGCCTGGTTTTTCGCCTCTTATGCTCGCACCGCTAGTGCTCGTATCGAGGGTAAAGACATTCCGGCAATGAAGAGTGTCCGTTCCGCTTTGGAAGCCGCTCTTGGTTTGAAGTTTGAAGGGGATAAAGGCGAGCATTTCTTCCGCTCCACGCTGGTACAGACCATCTTTTACGGCATTTTCTCCGCATGGGTGCTGTGGAGCAAGAAGCGCAGCTATATAGCATCGGACACCTTTACCTGGCATGATGCTCTCTGGGAACTTAAAGTGCCTGTCATGCAAGCATTGTTCGGGCAGATTGTCACACCCGCGCACGTCGGCCCACTTGAACTTGAAGATACTCTTGACTGGGCATCATCTACACTCAATCGGGTTGACCGCGCCTCTTTCTTCAGTGCCTTTGAGGAGAGTAAGGCTGTCCAGTATTTCTACGAGCCATTCCTTGAAGCGTTCGACCCGGAGTTGAGGAAACAGCTTGGCGTCTGGTACACGCCGCCGGAGATTGTCCACTACATGGTCTCCCGGGTTGACACCGTGCTAAAGGAAGAGCTTAACATCGCTGATGGGCTAGCCGACCCCAATGTGTTTGTTCTCGACCCCTGCTGCGGCACTGGCTCCTACCTGGTAGAGGTGCTCAGGCATATTTACCAGACCCTAAAGTCGAAAGGGACAGATGCTCTGTTAGCTAGCGACCTAAAGCAGGCAGCGTTGAAAAGGGTTTTTGGGTTCGAGATACTGCCAGCGCCATTCGTTGTATCTCACATGCAGTTGGGGGTTCTGCTCCAGAATCTGGGGGCACCGCTTTTAGATATGACCCATGAGCGCGCCGGGGTTTATCTGACCAATGCTTTAACCGGGTGGGAACCGATGGACCCGGAGAAAGAAAAGGCGTTTCAGGCAATGCTCACCGGCTTCCCACAACTTCTTGAAGAACAGACAGACGCCCGTAAAGTGAAGCAACAGGCGCCTATTCTGGTTATCCTGGGTAATCCGCCTTATAACGCCTTTGCCGGGACTGCCCCGACCAAAGAGGAAAAGGACTCCGTAGCTCCCTACAAGGAAGGACTCATTAAGAAGTGGGAAATCAAGAAGTTTAACCTTGATGACTTGTATGTGCGCTTCTTCCGCATGGCGGAGCGGCGTATTGTCGAGCAGACCGGACGTGGGGTAGTGTGCCTGATTTCCAATTTCTCTTATCTAGCCGATCCATCCTTTGTGGTTGTACGTCAACGTTTTCTCAGTGAATATGACCGACTGTGGTTTGACAACATGAACGGAGACAGCCGGGAGACTGGCAAACGTACCCCGGATGGGAAGCCTGACCCGAGTGTATTTTCAACAGAGTACAATAAGGCTGGTATCCGGGTAGGAACTGCCTTATCACTTCTTGTACGGAAGATAAAAAGAGATGAAAAACCTCTGGTAAGATACCGGCAGTTTTGGGGTAGTAGCAAACGCGCTGGCTTACTTGATTCCCTACAAGTTGCTGATCTCAACGGGCAGTACCAATTTTTGCAACCTACAATTGAAAACCACTATTCCTTCCGTCCTTCCAAGATTGCAGATGAGTATTCGTTGTGGCCACAGCTAGTAGAACTGGCTTCTATATTGCCAATAACGGGGTATAAAGAAAACCGAGGGTTCAGTTTAATTGATAGTGATAAGGCCGTATTAGAAAAACGAATGAATCGTTACTATGACTCGGAAATAAGTTGGGAAGAGCTCGTTTTAATAGAAAAAACAGGGCTGACAAAAAATGCTGGTAGATTTGATGCCAAAAAAGCTCGAGCCAAAGTCTTGAAGGTAGAGAAGTACGATCCACAAAGGATAATGGAGTATTTACTACGTCCCTATGAACTCAGGCGGTGTTACTACAGCCCGGTTCGCCCCCTTTGGAATGAACCTCGTCCCTCTCTTTTCCAGCACCGATTTCACGGTAACAGCTTTCTAATAGGTCGACCTTCTGCTGTGTCTGATCCTGAGGGAGTGCCTTTCTACTTTACAAATTACCTAGCGGATTTCGATTCTATAAGAGGACACGCCTATAATTTTCCGATACGGCTTTGCGTCCAATCGGTAAATAACAATAAGCAACCCAAAGAACAGGCTCATCTTATTCAGCCAGATGCAACCAAAGCCATAGCTAACCTTTCCCAGTCTGCTCGCAGTTACTTGAGTTCCTTTGGTATAACTAATCCGGATATAGATGCCCATACCGCTGGGCTCATCTGGATGCATACCCTTGCTATCGGCTACTCTCCAGCCTATCTCAGCGAAAACGCTGACGGCATCCGTAAAGACTGGCCGCGCATTCCATTGCCCGGGGCAAAGCCACTTCTGGAAGCTTCGGCAGAGTTGGGAGAGAAAATCGCCGCTCTGCTCGACACTGAAAAACCGGTATCCGGGGTAACGGCACAGCCCATCAGACCGGAGATACAAAATATCGCTGTTATCACTAGGGAAGACGGAGGCCAGCTACAACCGAAAGAGCTCACCATCACCGTCGGGTGGGGGCATGCCGGACAAAATGGTGTAGTCATGCCAGGCAAAGGAAAGGCTGTAGAGCGCGATTATACGGCAGAAGAGAAACAATCTATCGTCAGTGGTGCTGAGAAGCAGGGAATTCCGGCCCAAAAAGCCTTCGAGCTTTTGGGTCAACGCACCTTTGACATTTATCTCAATGAAGTGGCGTATTGGAATAACATTCCTACCAGGGTGTGGGAATATATCATCGGTGGCTATCAGGTCATCAAGAAGTGGCTCTCCTACCGGGAGACCAAGCTGCTTGGCCGACCGCTTTCCTCGGATGAAGCCAGAGAGGTCAGAGATATGGCGAGGCGAATTGCTGCTATACTCCTGCTACAGCCTGCTCTTGATGAGAACTATTATCAGTGTAAAGCAAACACGTATAAGTGGTAGAGTTCTGAACTGACTCTATCTGTCCCTTAAAAACGAATGCACAAACCTGACAATTGTTACCTCATTACAGTTGATGTGTTAGCGTAGACAGTTCCCGGCTCATATTTGAGAAAAGTCATTTGATTCCGGCTTTAAAACAACTAATCAACAGTCCGAATTATCAACATTAAGTATTGCTCCAAACTGAACTGGAATTATACAATCACAAAACACTCGCCAATTTGATTTAATGTTAGGTTTGTTGCCCAACGACAAAGCGGCTCGCCATTGTGGAGCCCAGCTAACTATTAGTTAGGTGCAGCACCTTGTTAAATGACTCTATTCAATCCATTCGGCCACCATAAGATGATTTATTTCTTGGTTTTTGGCAACTCTTTGAACATCTTTACGATAATTGGATTTGTAGGGTTGTCATTTAACCTGATTGAATAGCAGTGCCCTGCATTTAGCATGATTTCCGAAAATGCAAAGTCGATGTTTCCATAATATGGAGTAGGATGGATTTAATGGACACCAAAGTCAGATAATAGAAAGACGGAGGTGTCAGAGTGAAAGGTATTCCACAAGGAAGGTATACGAAGGAGTTTCGGCAGGAAGCTGTAAAGCTGGTAATGGAGGAGGGGTTGTCATGGGGGGAGGCCGCCCGGCGGCTTTCATTGCCGACATCGACACTGGCGAA
>Ga0315284_10009688_pt1 | contig 13727 bp, 11 predicted proteins | sample YL17G09_16_MG_FD_203696 | JGI IMG/M metagenome (GOLD analysis project Ga0315284, IMG submission 203696) | Sediment microbial communities from Yellowstone Lake, YNP, Wyoming, USA - YL17G09_16 | ecosystem: Environmental > Aquatic > Freshwater > Lake > Sediment | place: USA: Wyoming | collected...
ACGGCCGCTCCCCTGTTCCAGCATTCGATCACGGCCCGCTCCCAGGCCTCGGGCAGGGTCCGGCCCCGGACAAAGAGCGTCGGGATGTTTCCGTTCATGTCAGGCCTTGCCCAGCACCATGGCCAGGAGCGCCATGCGGACATAGAGCCCGTATTCATCCGGCCCTGGTCTGGCAGGATCTGGTAACCATTAAAACCATCATGTTGAATTACAATGGCATTATCCGCACGGTCAAGCGCATGGAACGGGCCAAAGCCGATCTCGAATACCTGAAGCACCGCATCGAAAAGTTCTACCAGCAGAGCGAGATCGGCAACCGCATCATCACCCTGCGCGACAGCGTGCAGGCCGCGCTGCTCATCGTCGAAGCGGCTTTGCGCAACCGCGTCTCGCGCGGCGCCCATTACATCAAGGGTGATGAAAGTTAAACGCCTGCCTGAGCATATTCATAAACTTTGGATTTTATCCGGGGGACGGCTTTTTAAAAATTCGGGCTATACCATCACTATGTTTTTGACGATATAGGTAATTCGTCAAAAACATCTAGTGATGGTATAGTCACACTAGTTGGTTTCAGTAAATTTGGAAGTCGCTGAAACCAAAGTGTGACTAATCTTCGAGTTCCAGCGCGGCCAGGAAGGCTTCCTGGGGGATGTCTATTTTGCCGATGCGCTTCATACGCTTTTTGCCTTTTTTCTGCTTTTCCAGCAGTTTCATCTTGCGCGAAATGTCGCCGCCGTAGCATTTGGCCAGAACGTTTTTGCGCAAGGCTTTGACCACTGTCTTGGCGATGACCCGCTTGTTGATGGCCGCCTGGATGACCACTTCAAACATCTGGCGGGGAATAACCGCTTTCATCTTGCTGGTCAGCAGATTGCCGACGTTGTAGGCCTTGTCTTTGTGGACGATGACCGCCAGGGCGTCCCTCTTTTCTTGATAAAAATTATCGGTTTATTTAGTTATTTTAAAAAACGAAGCGCTTCAATGCGACCCTTTGCAGCTTCTTGGACCGAATAATCTTTGTCAGTTTTAGCAATCTTGCTTAGTATCTCTTGGTTGGTTATTTTCCAAACGGCGGTTATGCGGACAGCACGGTCCTCGTCTTCAGCTGCTATTTTGTTCAGCACTTCCTGATTATTGATATTTCCAGTTGCAGCATCGCGGACAAATGAATCTTCATCTTCAAGTGCAATCTTAGATAACGAAACTTGATCGCTGAGCATTCCAATTGCTTTAATACGATTCCATTTATCTTTACATTCAATAGTAAACTTCTTTAGTAGTCCCTGATTTAGTAAAGGCAAAAATTCCCATCCAGTGAAATCTTTAAAGGCGGCTTCGCGGTTAGATTGATTCTTATCCTCAATCAAGATTCTAGCAAGAATCCTCTGGTCTTCGAGCTTCTCAATTGCTCTTTTGCGGACATTTGAATCCTTGTCCTCTAATGCCACTCTAGTTATTGCACTTTGATCGTTGAGTTCTCCAACCGCTTCATAGCGGACAGTTGAACTCTTTGCCTCAAGTGCGAACTTTGGCATCAATGGCCGGATTAATGAAGGCATAGGAGCCCAATCGATAAGACGAGATATGGAGCATTCGGGAATATCGGAATCCATATTCTCAAGCGCTAACTTTACCAGTGTTGCTTCAATTGCGGCACTTCTTGGATCGAGTTTCTTGATGGCGGAACAACGAATATTTGAATCTCTGCTCTCTTGTATTAGCTTTAACAGTAGTTCTTCATCTATGATCTTTTCCACAGCAGCTTTACGGATATCACTGTCCACTCCAAACTGGGCGATTTTTACCAGAAGTTGTTGATCTCTTTGTTCTTCTATTTCTTTTTTACTTGCAAGAATGACATGACGTAATTGATGGTTTGCGGGAAGCTTTTCAGCCGCAACTTTTCGAACTTCCGAATTGGTATCATTTTTTGCGATTTCAACCAACATTGTTTGATCAGAAAGATTTGCCACTGCACCGATTCGGATTTCTTCTATACCAGAATGGCAAAGTTCGACCAAGTCTTCAGATGTGAAATTGCGTAAGCGGAATAGTTTTTTAAATAAGTCTTCGATTGATATATTCGCGCTCCAAAATTCATTTGAAGAAGAATCGCCAAATTGTCTATTCAAGGAATCCGGCCAGCTCGTTGACCAAGTGGCTTCAGCAATTGTCTTCCCATTTTGAATCAGTTTGATTGTAATACGTTCACCTTTTATTAAAACTTCATGGAGACCAATGTAACGCTGAGGGCCTATTTCTGACCTGTAAAAATTGTATTTAATACCAGGAAATCGCAATTGAATCCGTTTATCCTGAAGTGCTAATTTTATGCTTTTTAATTCTAAATCATTATACTTATTTTCAATACCCAATTTGGCCAAAAGTACTTGATCATTAAGTTTTTCTATTGCATCTGAACTGGCGAATGAGCTGTGGGCTAATTTGGCAATTTTAAATAAAAGAAGCTGATTGGTTTGGATCTTGACATCATCTTCGGTAGCAAGAATGATTTTATGCAGTTGATGATCAGCTGGAAGTTTCTCAGCTGCTTCAAGGCGAACGCTATCATCATTATCATACTCAGCTATTTTTGCCAACTCAGATTGTTCGGTGAGTTTTTTAACAGCAACTTTACGAATATCCGGGTCTTTTTCATTAAATGCCACCTTAGAAATAATTGTTTGGCTGGTGAGTTTATCAACAGCAGCTTTTCTGACCAATGTTTCCTCATCTCCGATCGCAACCTTGGCAAGCACTTCCTGATCGTTAAGCTTTATTACAGCGATTTCGCGAGCCCACCATTTTGTGCTTTTAAGTGCAACTTTGGCAATTAGTGTTTGACTGCTAAGCTTCTCAATGGCAGCATAACTCACAAGTGTATCCTTATCTTCAAGTGCAATTTTGGCTAAAAGCTCCTGGTTGTTAATTTTATCTATAGCAGCAAAGCGCACATTTGGATCCTTGTCTTCAATAGCAGGAGTGCAGCTTATTAATGCCATAATTAAAAATGCCATAACAACAAATAAACTTTTAATAATCCTCTTACTTTTCATAAAAAAATAAGGTTCATCCGACATTCTTGTGGGTGACAGGGTAAAGACATAAGCCGCCGCAATGAAAAAAGATCGCGATCTTGAAGTGTTCGCGGTTGCGGAATCCGCAGGCCATCTTTTTAATCGTTTGGATCGTCGAGTTCAATCCCTCGCTGACAGCGTTTGTGATGCGGTGCTTCAGGAAGGTCAGGATGTTGACCAAGTACTTTCGGAACATCCGGGCTACGTCCTTGACGGGCTTCAGTCGCGACCGGATGGCCCAGGCATACCAGCCTCGGAAATGCTTCACGGCCCAGGACGGAGAACGGTAGCTCCAAAGATCACGCAAGCTTTCCTTGAGCGCCCAGGCCCGCGCCGTCCTCAGCCGTTTTCTTCTCAGAGCAGAGAAAATCTCTCGCTTCTCCGCCGGCAGGTTTTCCCTGGAGTAAAGCCACAGGTACTTGGTCCCCGTCAACACCTCGCGGCCTTCTCTCTTCAACTCCCGATGCTCCTCTTTCCGAACCCTGTCGACGGCCCTGATCATGTGGGTCATCAGATGATACCGGTCAAACACCAGTTTCTTCTCCGCTTCCGGAACATGCTCCCGGATCGAGGCCAAATACGGGTCCCAGATATCCGTCGCGATAGCCTCGATTTTTGCCCTCTGGCGCGGCCTCAACAGGGAAAAATAGCCGTCCAGGCTCTCCTTCCGCCTATCATCCTCGATATGTTCCACCGTCGCTGCTTCCAGGTCGTAGACCAGGGTCAGATAGTTGTGCCCTTTCCCCAGCGACTTCTCGTCCACTCCCATTTTTTTGACCACCCGCCGCTTTTTCCTCTTCCGGCCTCGCTCCACCGCCCGTTCCATAATGTGCCAGGCTTCGTCCCAACTGATCCGCAGTATCTTCCCCGCACCCTCGATGTTGGTCTCCTTCAGCACCAAAATGGCCAACCGCTCAAAGAGCGCCGTAAATCGCGCATGTTCTTCCGCCCAGCTCACCTTCGTCTGCTTCACCCCGTGGGTCGGACACTCCACCCGCGGAATCCGGGCATGAAGAAACGTCTTGAACTGGCAGGTGTCCAGGTGACGCCAAACGCGCTCGGGCGCATGGTCGTAAACAGACAGACGTTCTCCGCACTCCGGACACGGCCAACGGATCCCCTCCTGATGAACGGCCCAAACGTCCACCTGCTCCCGCCGGATGTCCAGTTGGACCCTGTCCACTCTCCACGGTTCCTCAAGCCCCAAAACATGACGATAAAGCTCTCGATCTTCCATGACTCCGATCCTCTCGGAGCCATTTTATCTCACCCAATTACCCATTAAAATGTCGGATGAGCCTTTAGAGAGTAAATAGAAAAAGATTGGCAAAAATCGCAAAATATTTCCGATGATTCGCCCCTTATTATGGCAAGATGATTTGCCTCCAAACATAATTCGTTGAGCAAGTGATAATTATATGCTTTAGTTATGGCCCGTTCCTATCTTCATCACATGTTTGGAAATGCTTCCTTTGCGAACAGCCGGCACTCCACTGTGTCCCTTTTGTACCCCCTTTCTGCATCAAACCATGCAAACAATGCAAACGGTTGGAACAGTACAGTATACCCTAGATTTCCCTAACTAACTGAATTTTCAGTAAGTTGCTGACAGATTAGGGATTTACGAGAAATCCCTGAATTCTTCCCTGGAGGATTTTAAGTCCCTTGCGTTCCTTGAACAGACCTCACTTAAAATTCCGTTTGGATACGGTGTGGACAAAATCGCTAAAAATGGCTCAGTTTGGCTAACTCAGGCTAAAAACAAGACAATAGAAAAAACCACAAAAATCGAGGTAAACAAAAAAAATTGAGTGGTGGAGCTGACCGGGATCGAACCGGCGACCTCTTGACTGCCAGTCGCGCGCCCCGGGTTTCCGCTCGTCCATGTAGCGTCCTGAGCTATTCTAGTTTTCAACGTACGAGGGTGTTCCTGTCTGGATTCCAGTCTCTCGCTCCATCACGTCCTTGGTTACAAGTTGACTTGGCCCGACGGCATCGGCCAACTTCTCGACGGCCAGCTTCATGTTCTCCGGCGTCGGGTGGCAATAGCGCTGCGTCATCACGATGGAGGAGTGGCCGAGTATCCGCCCCACTGTGACGACGTCGACTCCCGCCTCGATCATCGCGCTCGCCGCCGTGTGTCGAAGGCTGTGGAATGTGACGCCCTTGAGAGCCGCCCGCTGGCACGCACCCCTGAATGCCGCCTTCACGTCCTGGACGTGCGTCCTGGTGTTCGGATTCATGAATACGAACTCGCCTTCAGGCTTCATCGCCTTGAGCGACTCGCGGACTAGGCTGCTTACTGGAACCTTCCTCGACTTGCCGGACTTGCTGTCTTCGACCAGGATGAACCCATGCGAAAAGTCCACAGAGCGCCAGCGTAGGCATAGAATCTCGCCGCGCCTCATGCCCGTTCCAAGCGCCACGACTAAGATCGGCCTGAGGTGCGGGGCGGCAGCGGCGAGGAGCAGCTGAATCTCGTCGCGCGTCAGGATCCTCTCTCGAATATTGCGCTCGGGGAACTTCCTAACCCTTGCGGCCGGGTTCCGGTCGATTTTGCCCCACTCGACGGCCTTGGTGAGCAGCGTTTTTAGGCAGGCGAGCTCTCGATTCACAGTGGCCGGAGAAGCAGCCTCATCTCGCCGTTTGGCCTTGTATCGCTCGACCTCCTCAGCCATGATATCCTGGAGAGTCTGGCCCTTAAAGTGGTCCTTCAGGTGCACTAGGGATACCTCGTCCCTTCGCCACGATTTCTTGTTTGGTTTCGAGTACGTTTTCATGAACTCGTCGGCGAATTTGGCGAAGGCGATCCGCTCGTCCTTGCCTGCCCGTTTCCTGAGCTCGTTCTTCTCGTCGAGCAACCTGCTCCGGATTTTGGTCAGCGCGTCCCGCGCCTGCGCCTTGGACGTGCCGACAACCTGCCGGACGCGCCGGCCACCGACCGCGATGTCGCAGACCCATAGGCCGTTCTTGAGTTTCAAGTTTCTTTCTTTAGCGACTGATTCCATTTTTTTCCTCCCTTTCCCAGGAGATTCAAAATTAATAAATGCTGAAAACAAGTTCCCTAGCCTCAAGCATAAATTTCTCTTCGTTCAAGTAGGCACCGGCTGCAGACGATTCTGAGTTTTGCTGATTATTATCGTTCATAATTATTGTTTCTCGCTTATGCTAGCCCTAAGAAATAGTAGTTATCAAGATTTTTTTATGTCGCTTTGTATCATCAATCTCCTTATTCATGAACCGGAAGAGCTCTTCAACCAAGGATGGCCGCCCCTTTTCGACGATGGTATCCAAACCCGGCCGACCGCTGGCCATCTCGGACTCTCTGCCCCGAGCTTTTTCTCAGCCTCCGCGGAGGTGGACTTTAGCTGCGCGACTTCCTCCGGGCACGGGATCCCGAGGCAGAAAATCCTGCCGAGTCGCTGCGACTTCGTCTTGGCCGCGAGAACTACCGCGCCGCAAGCCGCATTGGCCGCGTCGTCGTGCGCGCCGGAGGGATGAGCCACCAGATCGCGGCCGCCCGCCCTCGTCCTACGCTCAAGGTTGCGGAGCTGCCCAGCCAGCCGCTCGTCGTCCAGGAGCTCGACGCCGCCGGCCGTGAACAATGGCAGGGCCTCAAGGTAGAGCTCCGAGGTCGTCATGTCCGCCGGTTTCACGAGAATGCCATGGACCTTGAATGCCTCGACCGGCCACTCCCCAGCGTACCTGTCGCTCACAGCCTGACGCATGCCGTATGAGCGAATCACCCCGCCGAACTCTTCGACCACGTCTCTCGGCGAGAACGGGGGCCGCCGCTCCCTCAGGCAATCGAGCACGACGATCCCGGTCCTCGTATCAAAGTGCGAGATCGCCAGGGTGAACGAATCCGCCCGCCCTCCGGACGGGTCGATGAAGGCCGTGTACTTGGTTTCGGCAACAGGCAGAAGCTCGCGCCTTCCGGGCACGACGCAGCGCTCGATGACCTCGGCCGGGATGAAGCTCTCGACGTCTGTCCGCCATTCCGCGAGCCATTCAGCGCGCGCGGCTTGCGGGTCCTCGGCAAGCGCCCGCTCGATTGTCTCCTTGTTGATTGCAGCGTTCATCGTCAGTGTGTCCGCCCTCCAGACCAGCGGGCCTCCGGGCTTGCCGAAATTCCGCCTGTAGACGTCCCACAGAAGCCCCTGCCGTGAGTAGGGTGTCGAAATGCCCAGGAGTAAGCTTCCCGGCACAGTCGCAAGCGCCGGCCGCAGAGCCGACAGGACTTCCTCCGCCGGGTTCGCCCCGGTTTCCTCACTCCTCCAGAAAGCCAGCTCCTCACAGATCGCGCCCAGGATCGTATACCCGCGGATAGACCTAAACGAGCACGTCTTCACGCTGATGGTCACGCCGTTTGCGAGATCGATCCATTCCTTGCCATCGGTCACTACCATTGACCGGAAATAAGGCGAGGAGCCTAGAATGCCGGAAACGTAGTTTTTTACTATACGGGCTTGCTCACGGTCGACCGCGACGACGAAGATGTGCCCTCGCTCGCCCGGCGATAGGTGCGGCTTCCATTCGACGAACAGCGCGAGGTAGACAGCGATAAGCGCGGAAATGAAGCTCTTGCCGCTGCGCCTGCCCGCGATGACGAACGCTTCCCTCGCCTGCTCCCCTGGGAACTCATCAAGTCCCGTACAGGCCTCGAATAGCCGCAGGTCCTCGGCGCCCGCCGGGAGACCAAACAGCGCCCGGAGGAACGTCCGCCATGCAGCCCAGGTCGAAGGGTCCTTGAATAGACCGCCAAAAAGCCGGGGGTCATCGATCGCCTCAAGGATATTCATTCTTTTTCCCTGTGTGTTTCATCGTCCGCGGCGCCCGCGATCGGTGCCCCAGGGGCAAGTGCTGAGGCCGTTTCCGCGCCTTCGCTGTCTTGCAGGCCGTTATTTTGCTCCGTAGCCCCTTGCCACCCCCCCGGCTCTCGGCCGCCGAGATCATCGAGCCTGGGGCATTCTCGTGCGACTTTCATCCCTTCCTCGGTCCGGTGGCGTTTTTCCTGGGCTTTAACCTCAAGATATTGCCCAAGGTTGTGCCTGTCCTTCACATCGCGTCGCTCCACTCCGAGTGCCAGCAGGTCTTGCCGTAAACTGTTCGATATCGGGAGCCAATACTTCGCCAGGCCAGGAGCTAAGAACTCGCCCCGCAGGACCCCGGTCTCCCGTACGTGCTCCTCGATGCAGCGCAGGACCCCGAGCTTGGCAATCACCCGGTCGACCAAGACAAGCTCGGCCGCGCTGAGGTCCTTCTCCTCCGGGCCGAGGTCCGCTATCAATCCGCGTCTTATGCTCGTGAGATAATCTCGCAGATATCGCCGATTTTCGGGCAGCTCGCCCGTTCGGACCATGAGGGAATAACCGCCGAGACGCGGCGGTCGGCCCGTCGGTTTCGGCCTTTTTGGGCGAGGTTTTGCCCCGTTCGTAAGTCCTTTATCGTCAATTATTTCCATTTTTGACCAAAGCCCTTTGCCGCCAAAATGACGTCATTCAAAAAATGCCATTTTGTTTTACCTTTAGTTACAATATTTTTCATGCTAGACCTATGGACTCTCTGTCCAGTGCCGGATGCCTTTCAACAAAATGGGCGGACAGACTGGCGAGGGAGTAGACGCCGCGCTAGCCCCCCAAAAAAGGAGAAACCATGCGCTGGATGCTGAGAGACACCCGGCTGTTTTGCCTTTGACAGATTCCATACCCCCCTTAGTAGAAAACATGGAATTTGTAGAAATAGTGGAACGAGTAGAATAAGTACTCTTTTTACTCTTTCCACTTATTTCACTCATTTCAAAAAACCTACTCGCTGGAAAGGTGAAATTAGTGGCCATGATGTGGAAGTTCCCAGGTCGATGTATGCGCTCTGCCTACTCCCTGCCGATGAGGATGAACGCGCAAACGTTTCGCGGCCCGATAAAGAACCCCCCGGCTGATCCCGACCTTTTTTCTTCGTTCATCTAGGTCGCGAAATTCGAGAGGCCCGTTCTGGAGCTCCCCGTTCAGCCAATTGAGGGCGAAAGACCTTTCGCCGGCGTCAGCCCGGCCTTGCCGGCTCAGGACTTCCTCCGCCTCGACTTCAACGGGGGCGTTGTCGAAGGCGAGCTTCAGGTCTGGGGCGATCCTGAAGGCTAGGGCATTTGGCTTCTTCGTGTAGTTGCACTTAAGGGACAGAAGCAGACGCCGCTCCTCGTCGTCGGCATCTAGGCCGATGGCGAGGACCGATCGCGCGGCAGCGGAATAGCCGATTGTCCCTCCGATTCGATGTATAACCTCGGCGTCCTCATTCTTGTTCAGGTGGGCGACGGCCAGGATGGCGGCCTTGGTCCCTTGCGCGAGCTGGGCGAGCGGTCGGAGGAGCTTGCGACGGACGTCTGGGTCGCGGAAATAGTCAGTGCCAGCCGGGAGGTAGGAATTCAAGGGGTCAATCACAAGGAGCCTGATGTCGCTGTTTCGGCAGAGCCCGCGTTTCAATTTCTCGACGCGGACCTCCGGTTCGTCTTCGTCGAGTATGATAATCTTCGAGCAGTCGGCGCCGCTCGCATCCGCCCTCAGCCGGATCTCGGAGGGCGGGTCCTCGGCCGCAAGGAAGAGCGAGCTACACTTCAAGGCGACATCCCCGGTGTCCGGAAGCGGCTCGCCTTTGCTCAGCATTGAGGCGATGGCGACGGTGAGAAAACTCTTACCCACGCCTGGACTTCCCACGAGCAGTGTCAACATGCCGAACGGGATGCGGCCTGGCCATAACCATTCAAGATGCTCGGCTTGATAATCGACAAGCGGGACGAGTCTAGGCTCCTCGGATTGCGAGAGGCTGTCCCACTCGGCGAGTTTTCCGCGGATCGGGTCGAAGTTGACAGCCTGTCCGGTCTTTAGGTGCAGCTCGAGCTCCCGCTTGATCGCCGAAGACATCTTGAGCGCAAGGCGGTTCTTCCGAAGTTCGAAGACGCGGCGTGCAAAGACCTCTGCTGAACTCATGTTCAAGCCGTCAGTGAGCGAGCCGACATATGCAGACGCGCCGTTCCCGCCTAATCGTTCAAGTAGAACGACGGGGTCAATTGACAGGGGCCGCCCGTCCTCCCACAACTCGGTGATAATCCCGAATGTCTTGCGGTCCCGTCCCTCATCGAAGTCAAGGTCCCTCAGGTCGACGGATTCGAGCAAGGCGGGATTCAATCTAATACTGCCAAGAATGCTTCGGGTCAACTCGGAGCTCATCGGCCACCTCCGCCACGCGACTTCGACGTGCGGGCCTCGATCATCCGCGAAAGCATGAGGTCAAGCTTCTCGCGGTCGACGAGGATGCGGCCGGCAAGCTTAGTAGCGGGAATCATACCGGCAAGGAACATTTTCCGGACTGTGACCGGATGCCGATTGATGTAGACAGCCGCCTCAGCGGATGTCAACCATCTTTTGTCTGTGAGATTTTTTTGGGTGCTCAATCGCGACCTCCAAGAGAAAAAAGGGTTTAGCCCTTCTCCTGGCAATCGCGAAAAGTTCCCCTCGGAGATAGGGGAAACGGACGCGTTACGATAATAGTCTTAGGACCTTATCGCAGCCGCCCTCGATTCCAATTTTTATTTTACCAACTAACTGTGTGCTGTCAAGCATATTTTTCAACGCCAGCGTTTTCAAAATTAGTTCGACAATTCTTTGCTCTTTCTTTTGAATAAATTAAAGTTCTATTGAATTCCATTTCGTTGTTTTCTGCTGCTTATTGCTATATTTCGCTACGGTCGCCATATCGCCGAGAGACCCCATCCGCCTAAGTCTGTCTTCTAGGAATATTTTCTAGCCGCTGCCCCCCGGCCGAATATTTAGAGCTATCTCAGCACCAAAAAAGAGGTCCGGGCGATTTCCGATTCATCGGGCACCGCAGGCAGCCACCAGGTCAATCTTCCCCTTCCTCCAACTATGCTTCTGAACCTGACAGACATTGTTTACACTTAGAGCCTTCTCCCATAATCTAGCACTTGAAAGGAGAAGGGGATGCTTGACAGGTTCCGATCTGCGGATTTATGCTTCTACAGACGGTCGGAAAGGACGACACCACTAAAAAAAGCCCAGTGGCCGGGCGTGCAGAGTTAAAAGCACGTCATCGAGGTCGCCACCCACGAGAATGATCCCAAGGATTCGATGAGACGACAGCTTAAGGGATTCGACAAGCCTTGCGACTACCTCAGACCTTTTAAAGAAAGCGCAGGAGATTATCAAGGGCACCAAGGTCGGGGTGATGGCTCCAGCCGAAAAAATCGGAAAGCGAGCGGGAGGGGGCGGCCTAAGGTAGTTGATGCCCTTCATCGACTCCGCGGTCTACCTGTACGTGCGAACCGAAAGCCCGGTCGTGAGACATCCCCGTCAGGATCGCCAGCGTGGCCTTTCTTTGAGAGGGGCTTGACAGAGGAGGCGTGCTAGGTGAGCGAAAAGTCCGCAATCGAATGGACCAACTCGACGTGGAATCCAGTGACGGGCTGCACAAAGGTTAGTCCCGGCTGCAAGCACTGCTACGCCGAAACCTTCGCCAAACGCTGGCGAGGGATTCCGGGCCATCCCTACGAGCAAGGATTCGACCTGCGGCTGTGGCCAGATCGCGTAGACATGCCCCTCATGTGGAAGAAACCTCGCACAATCTTCGTTAACAGCATGAGCGACCTCTTCCACGAGAACGTGCCTCTTCCGTTTATCAAGAGGGTGTTCGAAACGATGGGGAAGGCCTCCTGGCACGCGTTCCAGATTTTGACAAAGCGCTCTAAGAGGCTAGCAGAACTCGCTCCCAATATGAACTGGCCTCCCAATGTGTGGATAGGCGTATCGATTGAGACAGCCAAGTACCTGTGGCGAGCAGATCATCTTCGCCAAGTTACGGCTGCCGTGAAATTCTTGTCCTTGGAGCCTCTATTGGGTCCACTGGGTGATATCGACCTATCCGGTATCCACTGGGTTATCGTAGGTGGAGAGAGCGGCCCTGGTGCTCGACTTATGGAAGCTACGTGGGTAAGGGAGATTTGGAAGCAATGCCGTGCAGACGGAGTGCCTTTCTTTTTCAAGCAGTGGGGCGGCGTGCGGAAGGAGCGGAGTGGTCGGGTCCTAGATGGGCGGACCTGGGATGAAATGCCGGCCCTACCCGAGAGTCTTCGCGATAGGAGAAGGCCCAGCGTTTATGTTGGCGGAGCAAGAAGCTAAATGGATAGGGACGACATGATCGGCAGATGGTCTGTAGACAAGCTCAACCTCCTCCGAAAGTACCTCCAAGGTTATGTCACAGTTCTCAGAAAGCAGAGCTGGTGCAAGGGCTACGAGTACATTGATGGCTTTGCCGGAACCGGAATGCCGAAAACTCGGGACGAGAAGCGGTATGTCGATGGCTCGCCGCGCGTGGCCTTGGAACTTCCTAATCCATTCACGAAGTACCACTTCATTGAGCGTTCGAATTGGAGAATTAAGAAGCTGGAAAAGCTACGTAGAGAATTTCCGCGACATCAGGTCGAAATCTACCCTGGTGACTGCAACGTCGTGCTACGGACCAAGATCCTCCCCGACCTTCCGATGAAAAGTTACAAGCGGGCAATCGCTTTCCTTGATCCTTTTGGAATGGAGCTGGAGTGGAGCACCCTGGAGGAAGTTGCCCAGATTAAGACCATCGAGGTGTTCCTTAATTTCTCGGTCATGGCCATCAACCGGAACGTGCGGCTGCGCCGGAAGGAGGATATCTCTCCCGCTATGCGTAAGCGGATGAATCGCTTCTGGGGCACGGAATGGGAAGCCGAACTATACGAGGAAGAGCAGACGCTGTTTGGACCAGAAATAGTGAGAATAAAGCAGTCGGGGAAGGAGCTGGGACAGCGATTCCAGAATCGTCTCAAGGAAATCTTTCCACACTGCATAGTGCCAGTGCTAATGACAAATAGCAAGAACGCCCCGTTGTACTGCCTAGTTTTCGCTGGTCACAACCCGACGGGGGTGAAGATCGCCAACGATATCTTCGGCAAGTTCATAAAGATGGGCTAGAAGGGCAGTGTTGGTCGATGAGTTGGTCGAAGGCATCAAGTTGTGCTTTTTGCCGATGTGAGGTGGCGTATTTTTGACGTCCTCTTTGCTGCTTTTTGTTGTTTTTGGCTTCTTTTCGCTACAAACAGCAATGTACCCAAAGCCGCAAAAATCCCCTTAAAATATATGGATTTTATTATAGCAGAAGGAGCGCGCCCGGAGGGATTTGAACCCCCGACCTTTGGATTCGAAGTCCACCGCTCTATCCACTGAGCTACGGGCGCACGGTCGAAGGAAAATATAAAACAGGGCAGCCACTAAAACAATCGCTAAAACAATAATTTTAACCCTAAAAATAGCCTTTAAGAGCCAAAAAACTAAATAAATCGGATATATCTAATGAATTATCATATAGATATCACGGCCCGACCCTAAAAGACCCTTGCAATCCTCAAACCTCCGATTGATCTCCTTAACAAAAGGGGCGCAAGCGTATCGCTTACCTTTTTTTAGCGAAAAGAGTTCCGATGAAGCTGAGAACCAGGACAACAGCGAAAAACAGGCCGACGGCCAAAGCAAAGTTGGGCCAGGCCGCAAGGCTCTGACCAAGAGCTGGATAAACCCCCGGCAAACTCTGGATACTGAATTTCAGGAT
>Ga0315284_10009689_pt1 | contig 13725 bp, 11 predicted proteins | sample YL17G09_16_MG_FD_203696 | JGI IMG/M metagenome (GOLD analysis project Ga0315284, IMG submission 203696) | Sediment microbial communities from Yellowstone Lake, YNP, Wyoming, USA - YL17G09_16 | ecosystem: Environmental > Aquatic > Freshwater > Lake > Sediment | place: USA: Wyoming | collected...
AAACTTTATTCTTCTAGTCAAATTATCAAAGTCCTTCAAAACAAGGACTTTATTTATATATCTCAAAAAGGAAGCCATGTAAAATTTCGCAAAATCGGCGAAAAAACATTAACTGTTATAATTCCAGCCAATAGAAAAGAAATTCCTTACGGTACTTTTAGGTCCATTTTACGCCAAGCCCAATTAACAGAAGAAGATTTTAAGAAAAAATAAATCTAAAATTTGTAGTTTTATGTTCCGTAGAGGAGAAGTCTTCGTTTTTTGAATTTTTGAAAGAAATAAGATATACTTAAAATAATGGTTAGAGATGAAATTAAAAAAATAATAGAAAAAGCAGCTGAGGAGCTTGGATTAAAAGCTTCCAGGGTTTTAATTGAAGAACCGAAAGAAAAGAATTACGGGGATTATTCTACAAATGTGGCTTTGACGCTGGCTAAGAATCCGATGGAAACCGCAAAGGAAATTGAATTAAGAATTAAGAATTATGAATTAGGAATATTTGATAAGGTCGATATCGTCAAGCCAGGATTTATTAATTTTTTTCTTTCAAAAGAATATTTGCAAAAACAAGTAAGCGAAATTTTGAAAAATAAAAACAAATACGGAGATTTAAATATTGGAAAAAAAGAAAAAATAAATATAGAATTTATTTCTGCTAATCCTACCGGGCCCTTAACCTTAGGCAATGGAAGGGGAGGATTTGGAGGGGATGTTCTGTCAAATGCGCTGGAAAAAGCTGGTTATGATGTAACTCGGGAATTTTATATTAATGATCGGGGCAAACAAATAGAAGATTTAAAAAAAGGCCTTTATAAAGGCGAGAAAAGGACTGCTGCTCAAATCCAAAAAGAAAACCAAAAATTTATCACTGAAAAATTAAAAATTAAATTTGATGTTTGGTTTTCAGAAAAGAGCTTGTATAAAAATAAAGAAGCTGATAAAATTTTAGCGTTATTAAAAAAGAAAAAATTAACCTATGAAAAAGAGGCTGCGCCCACTGGCGGGCAGGGAGCTCTGTGGTTTAAATCAACTAAGTTCGGCGATGATAAAGATAGAGTCTTGATAAAAGAAAACGGGGAATATACTTATTTGGCTTCGGATCTCGCTTATTTAAAAAACAAATTTGAAAGAGGATTTAAAAAATTAATATTTTTCTGGGGCGCTGACCATCACGGATATATTAATAGAATAAAAGCTGCGACAGAGGCCTTGGGTTATAAAAAAGAACAGGTAGATTTTATTATTATGCAGATGGTAAGCGTAAAAGAGGGAGATGAGAGAATCAAAATGTCAAAAAGGGCAGGCAAATATATAGCCTTAGAGCAGTTAGTTAATGAAGTCGGTTTGGATGCAGCCAGGTTTTTCTTTTTAGCAAGAGCGGCCAATAGCCATTTGATTTTTGATTTGGAATTAGCCAAAAAGAAGTCGCAGGAAAATCCGGTTTATTATGTTCAGTACGCGCACGCAAGAATACATAGTATTCTTGCTAAATACAAAACTCACCCGGTCATCCGACCGGGTGCCCAGTCGAATGACTGGGCAAAACTATTAAATCATCCAAGCGAACTGGATTTAATTAAACAGCTTATTAGATTTCCGGAAATTATTGAAGATATTGCCAAAGATTATCAGGTTCAGAGAATTCCTCAATATGCAATTGATTTGGCAGAAAGTTTTCATAGATTCTATCAGGAGTGCCAGGTTATTTCTGATGAAAAAGAAAAAACCCAAGCAAGAATAGCTTTAATATCAGCTACGCAAACAATATTAAAAAACACTTTAAATTTAATGGGTATTTCTAGCCCATCGAAAATGTAATATGAGGAATAACAAATATATACTTTTAAGGCATGGCCAGACGAAATATCAGGCCAATGGAAGCGACGCTCTTTATCTTACTGAAGAGCAGTTTTCGCTTCCCATAACCAAACAAGGAGAAAAAGACATCAAGCGGGTGGCCAAAGAATTAAAGAAAAAAAATATTGATTTAATCTATTCTTCGGATTTTTACAGAACGAAACAAACAGCCGAGATCGTTGCCAAAGAGCTTGGCTTGGATATTATTTTTGACGAAAGATTAAGAGATACTAATTTCGGCGTCTTTAATGGAAAAACAGGAGAAGAATACCGGTCATTCTTTGATTTTAAAAAACAAAGATTTTTCAGAAGGACTCCAAAAGGAGAAAGCTGGCGCGATGTAAGCGAAAGAACAACTGCTGTTATAAAAGATATTGAGAAAAAATATGAAAATAAAACAATTTTAATTATCAGCCATGCTGATCCGCTCTGGCTTATGGCCGGTTATTTAATGGGCCTAAATGAAGATGAAATGCTGGAAAAAAGAAGCCCGGAAGGCATTTGGCCCGATGTTGGCCAATGTTTTGAAATTGATAATCATAACAATAATCATAATAACTATTAAGATTTATGAATTTGGATTTGCCGGGAATGGAAAATAAAATATTGAAGTTTTGGAAAGAAAAAAATATTTTTGAGAAGCTGAGAAAAAAAAACCAAGGTAAAAAGAAATGGTCGTTTTTAGACGGTCCGATTACCGCCAATAATCCAATGGGCGTTCATCACGCTTGGGGCAGGACATATAAAGATTTGTTTCAAAGATATAAAGCAATGCAAGGTTTTGATCAAAGATATCAAAATGGTTTTGATTGCCAGGGATTATGGGTTGAGGTTGAGGTTGAGAAAGAAATGGGGTTTAAGAATAAAAAAGATATTGAAAAATTCGGCATTGATAAATTTGTTAACGCCTGCAAAGAACGCGTTTTGAAATATTCTAAGATTCAAACAGATCAATCAATCAGATTAGGCCAATGGATGGACTGGGAAAATTCTTATTTTACAATGTCTGATAAAAATAATTATACTATTTGGAATTTTCTTAAGGTCTGCTATGAGAAAGGATTATTATATAAAGGGCATGACAGCGTTCCTTGGTGCCCGAGATGCGGAACAGCTATTTCGCAGCATGAAATTCTAACCGAAGAATATAAAGAACTTGTTCATAAATCAATCTATTTTAAGCTTCCGGTTAAAGGAGAAAAAAATACTTATTTTTTAGCCTGGACAACAACTCCTTGGACCCTGCCGGGCAACGTTGCTTTAGCGGTTCATCCGGATTTAGAATACGCCAAGATCAAAAATAAAGATTCTATATATATTTTGTTGAAAGAAAAAGCAGATCTTATTAAGGACGGAAAGATTATTGGAACATTTAAGGGCAAAAAATTACAGGGATTAGAATACGATGGTTTATTTGACGATTTAAATGATATAAAAGAACATAAAGTTATTTTATGGAAAGATGTAAGTTTAGAAGAGGGAACAGGCATTGTTCATATTGCGCCTGGTTGCGGGGCCGAAGATTTTCAATTAAGCAAAGAATTAAATTTACCTGTCATTGATTTAAGCGATGACGAAAGCAATTACAGAGAGGGTTTTGGAGAATTAACAGGCAAATTCGTCGGTTCCGAAGAAGTTAGACAATATATTTTTAAAGATTTAGAGAAAAAAAACAGGGTTTTTAAAATTGAAGATTATACTCATCGTTATCCTACTTGCTGGCGGTGCAAAACAGAATTAATTTTTAGAGTGGTTGACGAATGGTATATTTCAATGGACAAATTAAGAAAACAATTAATAGCAGTCGCTAAAAAAATAAAATGGATACCTTCTTTCGGTTTAGATAGAGAGCTGGATTGGCTTAAAAATATGCGCGACTGGCTTATATCTAAAAAACGTTATTGGGGATTAGCTCTTCCTATATATGAATGTGATTGCGGTAATTTTGAAGTGTTTGGGTCTAAAGAAGAATTAAAAGAAAGAGCAACTTCTGGCTGGAGTAAATTTGAAGGCAATTCGCCTCATCGGCCCTGGATAGATGAGGTAAAAATTAAATGTTCTAAGTGCGGCAGAGAAGTTTCAAGAATTAAAGATGTGGGCAATCCCTGGCTTGATGCCGGGATAGTTCCTTTTTCTACGATGGATAAAAAATGGTTTCCAGCTGAATTAGTTTGCGAGTCGTTTCCGGGCCAGTTTAAAAATTGGTTTTACTCTTTGATTGTCATGAGCACTGTTTTGGAAAATGCCATTCCGACAAAAACAGTTTTCGGTTTCGCTTCTGTGAAAGACGAAAAAGGAGAAGAAATGCATAAATCAAAAGGCAATGCCATTTGGTTTGACGATGCGGTTGAAAAAATCGGAGCGGATGTTATGCGCTGGATGTATTGTAGGCAGAATCCTGTTAATGATTTGAAATTTGGATATGGACCAGCCGAAGAAGTAAAGAGAAAAATCCTTAATTTGTATAATATATATGCTTTTTTCACTACCTATGTTGATAAAGAAGATTTTCCTAAGAAAAAAATAAATTCAGAAAATATTCTAAATGAATGGATTATTTCCAGAATTGATAATTTAATTAAAAAAACTACTAAAGATTTAGATGAATATAATATCAGCTCTGCCGTTTTAGCAATAGAAAATTTTTTTATTGAAGATTTATCTCTTTGGTATATTAGAAGATCAAGAAAAAGTTTTCATAAGGGAGCTGATAAAAGAAAGGAAGCGATTTCAACTTTATATTATCTGCTTTTAGATTTATTAAAAATTCTTGCTCCAATTATGCCATTTTTTGCAGAGGAGATGTATAATAGTTTAAAAATGAATAATATGCCGGAATCAATTCATTTGTGCGATTGGCCCAAGCCGGGGGAGCCAAATGATAAACTTGAAGAAAGAATGAATCAGATTAGAGAGATTGTCGCTTTAGCTTTGGCTCAGAGGGCCGAAGCCGGAATTAAGGTTAGGCAGCCCTTAAATAAATTACAAATTACAAATTACAAATTACAAAAAGAAGAAGAGCTGCTGGATTTAATAAAAGAGGAGGTTAATGTAAAAGAAATAACCTTCGGCAAAGAAATTAAATTAGACACTGAAATTACCAAAGAATTAGAAAAAGAAGGGGAGTATCGAGAACTGGTGCGCAATGTTAATAAAATAAGAAAAGAAATGGGGCTAACTCCTAAAGATCTAGTTGTAATTGAGTCTGATTTTGATATTATAAATAAAGAGGGGTTTAAAAAAGAAGTCGGAGCTAAGGAATTTAATTTCAAGAAAGAAATATCAGGCCAAGAAATAAAAATAAATAATAAAGGTTATAAGATAAAAATTATTAATTAATAACTAATCATCAATATGGGAATTTTTGATAAAAAATCATCAATACCAAGGCAAGAGCTGCGTTCAACTTTTAAAAAGGACAGCGGGATAATCCCGGGAACCGGCGGGAAAAAATATTACCAGAAAGAAAGAGAGGGAATAGTAAAAGAAGTATTCGGGCCTAAATACGGAAGTGATATTTCTAAAACCGATTACCAGATGGCTTTGAGGGATTTGAAAGTTGATAAGAAAGCGGCTAAAGCTCCGGGGGAGAAGCTGGCTTTAGACCGAGAGATAAAATATTTAAAACAAAGAGGAGGAAAAAGCTTGTAAATGGCTGTTCATTATAGGACCCAAGCTTTTATATTAAATAAAACTGACTGGAATGAGGCAGACCAGGTTTTTAATGTTTATACCAAAGAATTCGGGAAAATAAAAATCGCCGCCAAGGCAATCAGAAAGATTAAATCGAAACTAAGATCGGGGATAGATCTTTTTTATTTGTCAGAAATTGAATTTATCCAGGGCAAAACTTATAAAACCCTAACCGATGCAATTATTTTAGACAAATTTGAAAACATTAGAAAAGATTTAGAAAAATTAGAAATTGCCTCTCAGATCGTTGAAGCTTTAGATGATTTAATCCATGAGCAGGAACAAGATGAAAATATTTGGAATTTATTAATTGAAGTGTTTGATAAATTAAATAATTACTGGTTACTGGTTACTGATTACTGGTTACTTTATTACTATTTTTTCTGGAATTTGCTCTCTTTATTAGGCTACCAGTTTGATTTATATTATTGCGTTTTCTGCCAGAAAAAACTTTCTCCAGTTAAACTTTATTTTAGTCCTGAAGGAATAGCTTGTTCAGATTGTTTTGATAGGGCAGAGCAGAAAATTGAAATTTCTCCGGAGGTCGTTAAAATTTTAAGGATTATTTTAAAAAAAGACTGGAATGTTTTATCAAGATTAAAAATAGATCAACACCAGGAATTGCTAAAAAAGATATCCACAGGCCACCTTCTATTTTATAAGAACCATAATGTGGTATAATGATATAATAATATAATAAACTAATACTAATATATATATGCAAAAAATCGTTCAGTTTTTTAAAAAAAATGTTCCTAACTGGCTTAGAAATTTGCTCTATTTTGTTTTGGTGTTAGAAACGGTTATAGTTGTTTTTATCTATTTCAAGCCCGAGCTCTGGATTGATTTTGTTTCTTTTGTCTCTTAAATTTAAAGCCTAGCGCTAAAAATAACAGCCCCAGCTTTGTTTGGCGGGGTTGTTTTTTATTTGAGAATATATTATTATATTAAATAATATGAGAAAATATATTTTTATTACTATATTTATTTTGGCTTTAGGCCTGGGCCTGGCTGGTTATTGGTATTGGCAGCAGAATCCTTATTCTAAAGAGGTTTTAAAGTTAGAAATTCTTGGTCCCGATATCGCTTTAGCTTCATACGAAGTTACCTACACGGTAAAATATAAAAATAATGGCGATATAAGATTGGAAGAGCCCCGTCTTATTTTTGAGTTTCCTGAATATACTTTACTGGAACCGGGCGTTTCAAGAAGAATAGAAATAGGGCCGGAAGAACTGGGAGATATTTATCCTGGAGAGGAAAAAACCTTTCAGTTTAAGGGCCGCCTTTTAGGAAAAGAAAAAGAAGTTAAAACGGCCAAGGCCTGGTTAAGCTATCAGCCAAAAAATCTTCAGGCCCGCTATGAATCAACCACAAGTTTTAGCACCACCGTTGATTCCGTTCCTCTTACTTTTGATTTTGATCTTGCTTCAAAGGTTGAAGCAGGCAGAGAATTTGACTTTTCAATAAATTATTTTTCCAGTTTGGATTATCCGTTTAGCAATTTAAGCATAAAAGTTTTATATCCTGATGGTTTTGAATTTATTCGAAGCTTGCCCCAAGGATTAGATAACAGCGATTTTGAAATAGTTCTTTTAAATCCGGCTGAAGGAGGCAGAATTGAAATTCAAGGAAAGTTGTCAGGCAATCTTAATGAGCAGAAGATTTTTAAAGCAACCATTGGCATTTGGAAAGACGATGAGTTTATTGTTTTAAAAGAAATAACCAGAGGGACAGAGATTACCAAGCCCCAGCTTTCTGTTTTTCAGCAAATAAACAGCCAGTCCAATTATATTGCCAATCCGGGAGATATGCTTCATTACGAAATCTTTTTCAGAAATATTAGCGATGAGCCATTTCAGGATTTATTTTTAGCGCTTACTCTTGAAGGAGACGGATTTGATTTCGATACGGTTAAAGCCGAATCGGGCCAGTTCCAGCAGGGAGACAATTCTATAATTTGGGATTGGAGGAGCGTGCCAAAACTTAAATTTTTAGACCAGGGCAAAGAAGGAAAGGTAGAATTTTGGATCAATTTAAAAGAGGGTTGGAGCTCAGGAGAAAAAGACGCTTTATTGAAAAGTTCAATTTTAATTTCTCAAGTGAAAGAAGAATTTGAAACAAAGGTTAATTCTAAATTAGAAATTTCTCAGCAGGCTTCTTATGAGGATGAGGTTTTTGGCAACTCCGGCCCCATGCCCCCTGAAGCAGGCAATTCAACTACTTATACCGTGATCTGGCAGGTAAAGAATTATTTTAACGATCTTAAAAATGTAAAAGTAAAAGCTGTTCTTCCTTCTAATGTCAGATTAACCGGCAAGATTTTTCCTGAATCAGAATCTTCAAAATTTGCTTTTGACAGCGGAAGCAGGGAAATTGTTTGGATGATTGGAGACATGGAAGCAGGAACAGGAATTTTTAACGACGGTCCTAATATTGCTTTTCAAATTTCTTTGACGCCCGATTCGAGCCAAAGGAATACCAATGCTTTGCTTATTAATGAGGCAAGAATCAGCGGAGAAGATCAATGGACAGAATCAGCCATTGAGGTAGAAAGCGATTCAGTCAAAACCGCTTCGCCAGTAAGATAGTTTTTTATTTTGAGAAAATAAGTTAATATGAGTTAATGACCGATCTAATGCAAAAAATTGTTTCGTTCAGTAAAAGAAGGGGATTTATTTTTCCTTCTTCTGAGATCTATGGAGGATTTAGTTCTTGCTATGATTTTGGTCCTTTGGGAGTGGAGCTGAAAAATAACATTAAAAGATCATGGTGGGATGAAATGACTAAAAATCAAGAAGATATCGTCGGGTTGGACGCTTCTATTTTAATGAGCCCTAAGGTTTGGCAGGCATCCGGCCACTTAACAGCCGGCTTTGCCGATGAGCTTGTAGAATGCAAGAAATGCCATAAACGATTTCGTCAAGACGAAATCTTAAAATCAAAAATCAAAAAAGAACAAGTTCCTCGCAAGCGAGAGCAAAAATCAAAATGTCCCGAATGCGGAAACGAATTAACCTTGCCGAAGAAATTTAATTTAATGATGAAGACCTTTGTCGGGCCGGTTGAAGACGAAGCATCAATAACTTATTTAAGAGCGGAAACTTGCCAAGGGATTTATACTAATTTTAAAAATGTTCTTCAGACAATGAGAATGAAAATTCCTTTTGGAATCGCTCAGATTGGCAAGGCATTCAGAAATGAAATTAATCCTAAAGATTTTCTTTTCAGAACTAGAGAATTTGAGCAAATGGAAATGCAGTGGTTTTGCGATCCGAAAGAAGCCGATAAGTTTTTTGATTTTTGGCTGAAGCAGAGATTAAACTGGTATTATAATTTAGGCATAGATAAAAAGAACTTAAGGACTTACGAAGTTCCCAAAAAAGAATTAGCCCACTATGCTAAAAGAGCGGTTGATATTGAATATAATTTTCCTTTCGGCTGGAAAGAAATAGAGGGAGTCCACAATAGAGGAGATTGGGACTTGTCTAACCATGCTAAAAATTCGGGCCAAGACCTAAAATACGAAGATTACTACCCGTATATTATTGAAACATCAGTAGGGGTAGACAGATCTCTTTTTGCTTTTCTTTGCGATGCTTATCAAGAAGTAAAAGGGGGACGCACTGAAACAACCGAATCAGCAAAAGAAGTAGAGACGGTTTTAAAACTTGATAAAAAATTAGCCCCGATAAAAGCAGCCGTGTTTCCTTTGGTTAAAAATAAACCGGAATTGGTTAAAAAAGCCAAAGAGGTTTATCAGTTATTAAGGCCTGATTTTACTTGCCAATATGATGAGACGGGTTCTATCGGCCGGCGCTATCGCCGCCAGGACGAAATCGGAACCTTATTCTGCATTACCATTGACTTTGACAGCTTAAAAAAAGACGATGTTACTGTCCGAAACCGCGACACTATGAAACAAGAAAGAGTTAAAATAAAAGATTTATTAGAATGTTTAAGAAAACAATTTTAAAAAATGGACTGAAGATTATCACTGTTCCTCAAAAGGGGACCCAGGCAGTAACTGTTTTGGTTTTAGTTGGAACCGGTTCTAAATATGAGAAAAAAGAGATTAATGGGATTTCTCATTTATTGGAGCATCTATTATTTAAAGGAACTAAAAAAAGACCGAGCCATATTTCTATTTCTGAACCCTTAGATAGGGTGGGAGGAATATATAATGCTTTTACTGGAGAAGATTATACCGGTTATTTCGCTAAAGTTGACGTTAGGCATTTTGATTTGGCTTTAGATGTAATTTCTGATATTTATTTAAATTCAAAATTAGACCCTAAAGAAATTGAAAAAGAAAAAGGCGTTATTATAGAAGAAATTAATATGTATTATGACCATCCCTCTTTTTATGTCCAGAGCTTATGGAGCAAGGTATTATACGGAGACCAGCCGGCTGGCTGGGATATCGCCGGAACAAAAGAAAGCGTTTCAGCTATTTCCAGAAAACAGTTATCTGATTATATGAAGACTCAATACACTGCTTCTAACACTATTGTTTGCGTGGCCGGCAATGTTTTTGACAGCGCTGCCGCAAAAGTTAAAAAATATTTTTCTAAAATAAAAAACAAGAGAATTATTGAAAAAGCTCCTGTTATTGAAAAACAGATGAAACCAGAGTGCTTGATAAAAAACAAGCAGACTGATCAGACTCATTTTTGTTTGGGAGCGAGAGGTTATAATCTTTTTCATCCGGATCGTTTTGTTTTGGAGCTTTTGGGATTGATTTTGGGAGGAATGATGAGCTCTCGTTTATTCATTAAAATCAGAGAAGAGCTGGGCCTTGCTTACTATGTAAGAACTGTTGTTTCTGATGATCCAGATTCTGGATTCTTAGTTACTCAAGCCGGCGTAGATAATACAAAAGTTGAAAGGGCTATTTCCGCTGTTTTAAAAGAGTATAAAAAAATGGCGGAAAATAAAATTTCAGAAAAAGAACTTCAGAAAGCCAAGGATCATTTTAAGGGTAAAATGACTTTGCTTTTTGAAGCTTCTGACGCTCGGGCGTCTTTTTACGGAGCTCAAGAGCTTCTTGAAAAAAAGATTTTAACTCCTAACCAAATTTATGGTAAAATTAATAAAACAACCGTTAAGGATATTTTAAGGGTTAGTAAAGACATATTCAAGCCAGAAAAATTAAATTTAGCCTTAATCGGCCCGTTTGAAAATAAAGAAAAATTTGAAAAATTATTAAAATTAGAATATCAAAACTATGGAAAATAACGAAAAAATTTTAGATATTTCTTGGAAAACAATTGCTAAAATTTCTATTGCTGTTGCCGTTTTTTATATTTTTTATTCGGTTAGGAATATTTTAATCTGGTTTATTTTTGCTTTAACTATTTCAGTTCTTTTTAATCCAGCTGTTAGTTTTTTGCAGAAAAAAAGAATACCCCGCGGCTTGGCCGTTGTTTCTATTTATGTCGGGGTTTTTGGCTTTTTAAGTATTTTATTGTTTTCAGTAGTTCCTATATTTATTGCAGAAATCCAATCTTTTTTAAATTCATTTCCTGAGTATTTTGAAAAGATTGCTCCGCCTCTTCAGGGCCTTGGCTTCCGGGCGTTTAATAATTTAGAAAGTTTTTTAATGGCTTTGGGGAGCACTTTAGAAGGCATGGCTGATAATATTTTTGCTGCCTTGTTCAGCATCTTCGGAGGATTTTTCACCACTTTATTTGTTATTGTGACGGCAATTTTTCTTTCTTTAGAAGAGAAAGGAGTGGAAAAAACTCTTATTCTTTTATTTCCCAAAAAATATGAAGCTCAAGTTATGGGGGTTTGGACAAGATGCCAGAAGAAAGTATCGGGCTGGTTTGGAGCCAGATTGTTGGCTTGTTTATTCGTCGGCCTAGCCTCTTATCTCGCTTTTCTTCTCTTTAATGTGGATTATCCTTTCACTTTAGCGTTATTTGCCGGCGTGTTTAATTTCATTCCTTATGTCGGTCCGCTTTTAACAGCCGTTATTCTTTTTCTCATTGTTTTCCCGACCGAAATGTTCAAAGCAATTTTTGTATTGATTGCTTTCGGCTTAATTCAGCAGATAGAGAATAGTATTTTATCCCCGATTTTAATCAAAAAATTTGTCGGCTTGCCTCCGGCTTTAGTTCTGATTTCTTTAGTTGTCGGAGCTAATCTTTGGGGAGCGTTGGGAGCAGTTTTATCTATTCCTTTATTCGGCATTTTGTTTGAATTTTTCAAAGAATTTTTACAGCGCCGCCGCGACAAAAAAGTTGTTGTAGTATAAATAATTTAGTTTAAAATATTTTAAAAATAAAATTTGATAATTAAAAACAAATAGACGATTTAAAATTGCGTCTTTTAAATTGAATTATAATAATCATAAATTCCTACGATCGTGGATTTTTATGATTATTTAATAAATTGAAATGCATGTTGTAAAAAAGAAAATATTGTTACTCTTATTCGGCGGGATGGCTTTTGGGTATTCTATTACTCCCAACCGTCAATGGAAAGTATTAAAAGAAATTTCTCAAGGATGGAAAGAAATCAATAAAGAAAAATTAAGAGACGAAATAAGACAACTTTATCAATCAAAATTAATAAAAAAGAAAGAAAATCCAGACGGTTCTTATACAATAGTTCTCAGCGAAAAAGGGAAATTGAAAGCTCTTACTTATTATTTTCAAGATATGAAAATTAATAAGAAGAAATGGGACGGGAAATGGAGATTGGTAATTTTTGATATTCCGGAAAAGAAAAGGAAAGGAAGAGACGCTCTCAGAGATAAAATAAAAGAAATCGGCTTTTATGAATTGCAAAAGAGTGTTTTTGTGTTTCCTTACGAATGCAAAGATGAAATTGATTTTATAATAGAATTTTTTGAATTGAGAAAATACGTCCGCTTCGGAGTTTTAGATTCAATTGACAATGAACTTCATTTAAAAAAGATATTTAAACTGAATTGAAATAAATATTTAATAATCATAAATTCCTACGATCGTGGATTTTTATGATTATTATTAATATTATCAAATTATTAAAAGAACAAGATGGTCAAAATTTTAAAATTATGATAAAGTAAAGAACAAGCTAAATTTTATTTTTAAGATATTTATTATGAAAAAGTTTTATATCACAACCAGTATTGCTTACACCAATGCCCCGCCTCATATCGGGTTTGCTTTAGAATGCATCCAGGCCGATGTTCTGGCTCGTTATTATAAATCCTTGGGCCGGGATGTTTTTTTCTTAACCGGCACTGATGAGCATGGAATTAAGATTGCTAAAGCGGCAAAAGAAGCGGGAAAAAACCCTCAAGAATTTGTTGATCAAATTTCAGCTAAATTTAAAGAACTAGGTCCTTTGTTAAATCTTTCTAATAATGATTTTATTAGAACCACAGACGAGAAAAGGCATTGGCCAGCAGTAAAAAAGCTTTGGTTAAAAATAAAAGAAAATGAAGATATCTACAAAAAAAAGTATCAGGGATATTATTGTTCCGGCTGCGAAGCTTTTATTACTGACAAGGAATTGATAAACGGGGAGTGCCCCAATCATAAGCAAAAACCGGAATTAATTGAAGAAGAAAATTATTTTTTTAAACTTAAAAAATATTTACCTCAGATTAAAAAGAAAATAGAAAAAGACGAAATAAAAATTATTCCCGAAACAAGGAAAAACGAGGTTCTGGGATATATTAAAACAGGCCTGGAAGACATCAGTTTTTCCCGGGCCAAAGAAAAATATTGGGGCTTTTTGGTTCCTGATGACGAAAGCCAAATTATTTATGTTTGGGGAGACGCGCTTCCAAATTATATTTCAGCGATAGGATATGCTGAAGAGAGCGGTCAATTTAAAAAATATTGGCCGGCTGATATTCATTGTATTGGCAAAGATATTTTAAAATTTCATGCTTTAATTTGGCCGGCAATGCTTTTGTCTTTAAAATTAGCTTTGCCTAAAATTATTTTTGTTCATGGTTTTATCAGCGTTAACGGCCAGAAAATGTCAAAATCATTGGGTAATGTCATAGATCCGTTTGAACTAGTGAAAAAATACGGGACAGACCCGGTAAGATATTATCTTTTAAGAGAGATTCCCTCTACCGAAGACGGCGATTTTAGTTATGAGAAATTTGAGCAAAGATATAATTCTGATTTGGCCAACGGGATAGGGAATTTGGTGGCCAGAGTTAGTAAA
>Ga0315284_10009690_pt1 | contig 13725 bp, 13 predicted proteins | sample YL17G09_16_MG_FD_203696 | JGI IMG/M metagenome (GOLD analysis project Ga0315284, IMG submission 203696) | Sediment microbial communities from Yellowstone Lake, YNP, Wyoming, USA - YL17G09_16 | ecosystem: Environmental > Aquatic > Freshwater > Lake > Sediment | place: USA: Wyoming | collected...
CCGTCGCCGAAGGGTTGGCCGCGATCTGTGAGTACGCAGGGCTGCTCTTCTGGTTGAGTGGAGCTCCAAACCCTGGAAAGCCAGCAGCCGGCCGGTCTAGCGGTTCGTCAGGAAGGGGGTAGGGGTAGGTTGCTACGCCTCGGTCGACCCTGATCTCAAGATCGAAAGGTTGATTGGCCCTTTCCTCCTTCTTGAGAACAACGGCCACGGTACGGCTCGTGGAGCGAACAAAGGGAGGTTCTTTGAGGTGGCTGAGCGTGATCGCTGCCACGACGAGGCAGAGATTCCCGGCGAAGAGCTCAATCGATCGCAACTCCACCTCGGGGTGAGGATTCCTCCATGCCCAGAGGAAATAGCCCCGGGGAGTGCCTTGGCTCGCCTCGGTCTGGCGAAACCCTGTGTTCTCCCAGCGTCCTTCGTAGCGGTCGGCCAGTTTGTTCTGCTGGTCGGGTACTGCCAAGAATGGGAGTTGTCCCCAAGGAAGAGGAAGATTCCCTATCTCGAAGCGCTCCCGAATTGGCACATCAATGGAGCTTCCATCGGCAAGGTGGAAGACATATCGTGCAACGACAGAGCCGAGGGGTCCGCCCTCCCATAGGTGGGTCTCAAGAAGCGCGTGGGCGAATATCACCTGCTCAGTGCGCTTGTTGACGACCACAACAACGGACTTTGTCGACGGGCCTTCACTACATCCCAGCGCAACAAAGCAGCGGGTTTCGGATGGCGAGTGAGGACCGATCTGGAAGGGCAGGCCATGAAACCGTTGCAGACCGATTGGAGGGCGCCGGTCCCTTGGGTATAGCCACGTGCCGCCCGAGCGGACTTCAAGGTCACGGTCGTACAGCTCAAGGCCTGCGTTGCACACGCTGGAGATATCCAACGGTTCATAATCAGGCGTGGTTGGGCGAATTGAGTCGGTCATGGGCCTTGACTTACATCCGGGAGTTCAGCCAAGGTCCCTGGTCTGGTATGAGGGAACCAGACCGGCGTGTCAGCGCTCCGGGACAACTGAAATCCGGCGCAGCACATACTCGCTGTCAGTCCGCGTGCCCTCAACATGTTGGCAGCGTCCAGATGAAGGAAAGTTCTGTCCTGGCCATTCCGAAAAGTCAACGTGAGATACGCTCTTGCCCCAAAAAATGCGGCCCCGCGACCGACGATACAGGGTCCTTCTCGATTGGCTCGGGCCAAGATGCGAGGCTTGGCCTTCAGGGATGTTGGGAACCTCGAGTCGCGAACCCGATCCGTTTGGGAGAATCTGCGCCATCGTCGGAAGAAACAGAGGAGCGTGCTTGGAGTTACTCCGACCTCAAGCGATCCCGCCGGACTCCGGTTTTCGGCGCATCCACCCCGTCTCAGATCATGCACTAAGGTCGTTAGGGGACAAGGACGAACCCCCAACAGAAAACCTGGAAGGCAGCGAAGCCTACGTCGTCTGACGCCGTTTGAGATCGGCGATTCGTGAGGATGGACATGTTGCGTCTTGCCGATTGACGCGGGAAGGGTATTCCGGTATAATATCATACCAGAGTTAAAAGTCGAAGTCAAGCGATGCGACCCGACTGCGACCCGACAAGCCCGAGACGCCGGGCAGTATCAATGAAGCCACCCTTGCGGCCAGTTCGCCCTTGGCAACTCCTTCGGGCCAAGTGCGAAAGGGGCCAGGGCGGCTTTCCAGGCGAGGAAGGGAGATCGCCTTACCTCAGCGCTTGATGGAACACCAATGTCCACAGAGGTGATGAGTTCTCGGGAGCGGATGCTCGCGGCCCTTCGAGGCCAGGAAACCGATCGCATTGCCTGGTCGCCGCTTATTGTCGGCTACTACACCATGGGCCTACCAGAGCCCCTCCGCGGAAACAATGTTTCCACACAAAGGGCTATCGGCGCTGACATCTTGGAGCGAGACTACGATGTGTGGTGCCAGTCCCTCGATTGGGGCATTCCTGTCCTGGACGGCAGGGGATTGTTCCCGCCAACCCGAGTGACCCGGGCCGGGGGAGTCGAGCTCACTCAGCAATGGCATGGCGACCAACTGCTGCGCGTCTACAAGACACCGGCCGGTTCAGTGCGCGAGACGTATGAAAAGCGGGAAAGCTCACCTTGGCTGCCCTTCCCCACAGAGCCCATAGTCAAGACCCTCGATGACCTGAAGGTTCTGAGATACATTGTAGAGACCATTCAGTTCCAGCCAACGTTTGAAGTGTTCCAAGAGATGGACCGACAGATTGGCGAGGACGGCTTGGCCGCCGCCTCCTCGCCGACTTCTCCATTTCAGACTCTCATGGAGCTTCAACTCGGGGTGCAGCAGTTCTACTATTTCCTTGCCGATCATCCTTCGGAGATCGAGGAGACCCTCGAGGTCTGCCATATCAAGAATCTCGAAGCGTGCCGGATCATTGCCGACTCCCCCGCTCAGGTCGTCATCATCTATGAGAACACGTCCACTAGTTATATGTCTCCATGGATGTTCTCGAAGTATGTTCTCCCACATCTCAACGAGTATTCCGATCTCTATCATCAAGCCGGCAAGATCGTGCTCATACACGCGTGCGGGAAGTTGAAGGACGTTGCAGGCCTGCTGGCGACAGGTCGATACGACGGGGTCTGCGACATGGCACCCGCGCCAACGGGGGACCTCGACTTGGTGGAGGCAAAGCAGCGTTGGGGTAACAGCCTTGTGGCCATGGGAGGAATAGATTGCACCTCCTTCATCTCATTGTCGCCGCAAGCCATGAAGACGTACGTTCTTGAGATGCTTGAGCAAGTCTCTCACTATCGGGGTGTGATCCTGGGCAGTGGTGACGCCGTTCCCCTGGGGACACCGATGGAAGCGCTGCAGGCTGTGACGGAGGCCGTAAAGGAATTCGGACATGGATAGATCGGCCTCTCGAGCATGTTTAGAGAGTATGCCCGAAGACCAAACCTTGGCTAAGAGACAAGGTTGGCGAGGGAGGTTCTGAGTCAGGCTGGGAGTCGCTGGAAAGACCCCGGGGAACCCTTGACCGCCTGTGGGGTGTAGGCCTGTGCCGAGGCGGCAACATCAGCCGCTTCTCAGTATGCCCAGGGTTCATGGAAGTGACGCGGGGAGCAGACCTAGTATGACCTCCGGGAAAATGCGTTTGCCCAAACAGGGCACCATCTTGGACTCCGCGAATGAATGGGGGCGGACCTGGGCTCGCTCGTCGCTTTGAGGTCGATCGAGCGCAGCGGCGCCGGCGTGGAGAGGACTGGGGCAACGCCGGTCTTGGGGAACCTTCGGACGAGGGCCTGATGGCTATCTTGTCTGGGACAGTGACCCCCGACTGGGAGGAGTTCGTTGCCTGCCTCAGGCGCGAACTCACCCCGCGACGGGTTCACCCCATCGAACTGTTCCTTGACCAAGAAGTGCAGGAGGCCTTACTTCGGGAATTTGACCTGCTGGGGGGCCTCGATGCAAGCGACCCGTACTTGCAGGAAAAGAGCACCCTTCGGCTCCAGCGGTTCCTGGGATACGACTATGTCTGCCAGAGCCTGGAGGGAATTGACCTTCCTCTTCACTGGTCAACGGCGGAAGATACGGCCGCGATGAAGCGACCCGGGGGAAGGGTCTTCATGGAAGAGAAAAGAGGGCCCATCACCTCGTGGCAGGAGTTCGAGCGGTATCCATGGCCAGATCCTAAAGAAGCGGGCTCCAGGGCGCTTGAATGGTATGAGAGGAACCTGCCAGAGGACATGTGCATCATTGCCATGGGGGGATTCTCACAATTTGCCGAACATCTGACCTGGCTCATGGGCTACACGACTCTCTGCTATGCGCTCTACGACGATCGTGGGCTAGTGAGGGCAATCGCGGACCGGTTGCTTGAGATCAGCGCGATTGCCCTCGGCAAAGTGCTCGAATTCGAGCGCGTGAAGGTGATCTGGGCAAGCGATGATATGGGGTTCAAGACCAGCACGCTCATCAGCCCCGAGGACCTCCGGGAGCTTGTTCTGCCGGGACACCAAAGGATGGCTGACCTGGCTCACACAGCGGGAAGACCATATCTGCTGCATTCGTGCGGCAGGCTCGCCTCCATCATGGGGGACCTGATGGATGTCGTGCGGATCGATGGGAAGCATTCCTTTGAAGACACGATTGAGGATGTGCGCGAGGCCAAGAGGCTCTACGGGAACCGGATCGCCCTGTTGGGAGGCATTGACGTGGATTTCTTGTGTAGGGCGCGCGAGGAGGAAATCCGATCGCGCGTGCGGGCGACCCTCGATGTCTGCCACCCCGGAGGCGGATACTGTCTGGGAACGGGCAATAGTGTTGCGAACTACATTCCCCTCCGCAGTTACCTTGTGATGCTTGATGAGGGGCGGAGGTATAGAGCGGCTTGCTGAGGCGGGCAGGAGTATTCCCTGGCCAGTGTGTGGAACAGGTCCTGCCATTCTCGACAGGCATGCTAGGAGAGCAAGAGCAGCCAGCGGCGAAACCTGCAGGGCTGGGACAGGCGGTTGTCTTGTGCTCATTGTTTGCCTGGCCCATCCCGACTGGGTTTTCGGCAAGCTGCCAAGGAGGTAGCACCGGATGGAAGTGACTGCCGAAATGCAGCTGGAGATGTACCGCACCATGACGCGGATTCGAGAGTTCGAACTCGCGGCGATCGATCTGTTCAAGCGAGGCCAGGTGAAAGGGACAGTCCATCCCTACATTGGTCAGGAGGCATCTGGGGTGGGCGTTTGCAGCGCCTTGGGGAGGGAAGACGTCATCACGACCACCCATCGAGGGCACGGACACAACATCGCAAAAGGAGCGGATCCAAAGCGCATGATGGCGGAAATCCTCGGCAGGGAGACAGGCTACTGCCGGGGTCGGGGTGGCACGATGCACATCGCAGCCTTTGAGGTAGGGAGTCTGGGAGCTCTAGGGGTGGTTGGCGCCACTATTCCGGTTGCCGTGGGGGCAGCGCTAGGTTTCAAGATGCGCGGGGAGGATCGGGTTGCGGTGCCGTTCATGGGGGAGGGGGCGACCAACACTGGCAACTTTCACGAGAGCCTCAACTTGGCCTCGATCTGGAATCTGCCTGTGGTTTTCGTGGTGGAGAACAATAAGTACGCCGTCTCTACGCATGTGTCAAGTGTAGTGAGATTGGAGGACCTTTCGCAGAGGGCCGCGAGCTATGGCATCCCTGGGCATCGAATCGACGGATTCGATGCCCTGGCTGTGCACATGGCTGCCGCCGAGGCCATTGGTCGGGCGCGTCGAGGCGATGGTCCAACCTTGCTCGTAACGGAGTGCTATCGCATTGAGGGGCACTATGCGGGAGAGCCCGAGGTCTATCGCAGCAAGTCGGAGGTGGAGGAACAACGCAAGAAAGATCCGATCAAGCGCTTCGGAGCCCATCTCGTTGCGCACGCGCTAGCCAGCGAGGGCGATCTGGCGCAGATCGATGCGGCGAGTCGCCAGGAAATGGTCGAGGCGGTTCAATACGCTCGCGAGAGCCCGCCGCCCGACCCGGCCACCGCAATGGACTACATCTATGCTTAGCAGGAATGGGAGGCGCCTATGACCTCGGCGACCAGAGACGCTGTCTCATTGACCGCATCAACCCCTATCATGCCGTCCTCCTTGATTCTCCAGGTTTCCCCGGAGGAACCGGCACGGGAACTCAGTTACCAGGAGGCAATCCGCGAGGCTCTCCGAGAGGAGATGCTTCGCGATGAGCGAGTGTTCCTCTTGGGAGAGGACATCGGTAAGCACGGAGGCGCGTTCGGTGTCACCCGCACCCTGTTTGACCAGTTCGGGGCGGAGCGCGTCCGGGACACGCCCATCTCGGAGAACAGTATTGTCGGAATGGCGACCGGGGCCGCGCTGGTAGGCTTGCGGCCGGTTGTGGAGTTGATGTTCATCGATTTCTCCGGCCTGGCTCTGGACCAGATCGCGAACCAAGCCGCGAAGCTCCGGCTCATGACTGGGGGACAGGCCAAAGTGCCCTGGGTGCTGCGCATGCCACAAGGCGGGGGCGCAGGGAAAAGCACGGCCGCTCAACACTCGCAGTCCCTCGAGGTCTGGTATGCCCACATCCCGGGGCTCAAGGTGGTATTGCCTTCGACTCCCTACGACGCCAAAGGGCTGATGAAGGCTGCCATCCGGGACGACAACCCGGTAATTTTCCTCGAACACAAACTGTTGTATTCATTTCGAGGACTTGTGCCTGAGCACGAGTATGTTCTTCCCCTTGGCAAATGCGATGTGAAAAGAAGGGGCCGGGATGTGACCGTAATTGCCTCCGGCTATATGGTCTGGCACGCCATGTTGGCCGCCCAGCAGTTGGCCGAGCAAGGGATCGATGTTGAGGTCATCGATGTGCAAACCTTGAGCCCATTGGATGAAGACACCATAGGGGAGTCGGTGCGCAAGACTGGCCGAGTCGTCCTGGTCGCAGAAGCTTGCCGGTCTTATGGTCCGACCGGCGAGTGGGGAATGGTGGCCATGGAGAAGGCCTTCGGATACCTGCAAGCTCCCATTGTTCGTCTCACGGGTCGCAACACACCAATTCCCTTCGCGGACTCCCTTGAAAAGGGCGTTTGGCCCAACACAGATGACGTGGTCCGGGCCATCCGGGGCGTCATGGCATGAGGGCCAGGGAAGAAGGCATCCCGTGATCAGGATCGCATCCATGGTGGGGGCTCCGGACCTGAGGGCAAAGACGCTGGCGCCCTTCAGTGGTGATTTGCCCACAGCGTTCGAGAAGCTTGCCCGGCTTGGCTATGATGGCATTGAGCTCATGGCGAGAGATCCTGCAGTCTTGGATGGCTCCAAGATTCGGGGCTGGCTCGAGGAGAGTCACCTTGGATTCGTCGGTGTCTGTACCGGTCATGTCTTCTTTGAGGACCGACTCGGGCTGATCGGTCCAGGGCCGCAAGTGTCTCATCGGGCAATGGCACGCATCAAGGGATTGATCGACCTCGCTGCGGCTATTTCGCCTCGTGGCGCATTCGTCAACATTGGACGTTCGAGAGGAATGGGGGAACCCCGGAACCTCCAGCAGACCTGGCAAATGGCCGAGGATGCCTTTCGAGAGCTGGCCGCATATGCTCAGCCGCACGGTGTCCGGATTGCCCTGGAGCCTCTTTCCTCAAAAGAGGCCACATTCGTCCTGAGCACCGATGAGGGCATCCAGATGGTCGAGCGTGTCAACTCCCCTTCCTTCGGGTTGATGTTGGATGTCTACCACATGAATCTTGCGGACAGGCCTATCACGGAAGCATTTCGACGCGTCGGTACGCGATGTTGGCACATCCACGTTTCAGACGCCAACCGCCGATCGCCGGCGTCCGGAACGATTGACTATCAAGCCATCATTGGCGTTCTTGTGGAAGAAGGCTACTCAGGCTACCTGACCACCGAAATCCAGCCATGGCCGGACCCAGAAGCGGCTGCGCGTGGTTCTATCGAATTCCTGCGCAGGTATGTCCCAAGCACTGACGACAAGACCGTGCCGGCCAAGGGGGATACGAATGGCCGTTGAGGTATTCATGCCTAAGATGTCAGACCACATGGAGAGTGGTGTGATCACGCGCTGGCTGGCCGCAGAAGGTGACGCTGTCGAACGTGGGCAGATCCTTGCCGAAGTAGAGACCGACAAGGCGGTCGCCGAACTCGAGTCGCCCGCTTCAGGTGTCCTCAGGAGCGTCCGAGTGAAAGAGGGTTCGACGGTGCCTGTGGGAGCGACCATCGCCTTCGTAGCAGAGCCAAACGAAACCATACCCGAACCGACAAGCCCCACCGGCGGGGAACTCGCCGGTCCAACGGAGATGAAAGCAGCGAACCCAGTTGAGGCCGTTCCTCTAGCCGCTTCGAAAGTTGTCGTCGCGGCGCCGGCAGCCCGAAGAGTGGCAAAGGAGCTCGGCGTCGACCTGAGCCAGGTTGTAGGTAGCGGACCAGACGGTTGGATAACAGAACAAGACGTGCGCTCCCATGCTCGGGCAGGCGAACCACTATGGGCATCCGGGCGCCCTTCCCTATCGGCGAGTTCTGGGGTGGCGGGCAAATGGCTTGACCTCTCGCCCATCCAACTTCGAACTGGGCAGCGAATGATTGAGAGCTCCCGAACGGCTCCTCAGTTCTCTTTGACGACGAGCGTCGATGCCACCGAACTGCTCGCGGCGCGGGACTTGTTTGCGAGAGAGGATCCTTCAAGAGGGCATCCATCAATCACTGCCGTGCTCGTCAGGATTCTGGCTACGGCGCTGGAGAAACACCCGATTGTCAACTCTAGCTTTGAGGATGGCCGACTGAGGCTATTCGACCAGATCAACCTCGCCGTGGCGACCGCTACACCGGGAGGGCTGGTGGCACCAGTCATCCACGATGCAAATCGAAAGCCGCTGATCGAGATTGCGGAGCACCTGGCGATCCTGAAGGGCAAGGCGAAGGGATTGCGTTTGACTGTCGAGGATCTCGCCGGGGCGACATTCACTCTCTCCAACCTGGGAATGTATGCCGTGGATCAGTTTGTGGCGCTTATCAACCCTCCCCAGAGCGCAATCCTTGCGGTCGGGCGGATTCGTTCCACGCCCGCAGGCCTCCCCGACGGCAGCATGGCGTTGCGTCCCTTGATGGTCCTGACACTTACGGTGGATCACCGAAGTCTGGACGGGGTCCAGGCAGCCGCTTTCCTGTCGACGGTCCGGTCCCTCATTGAGGCGGCACAGTTCTGAGGCCGAGATCCGGGAGGCGATCTGGTGGCGACAGCTTTTCAGTTGGGCGTTCGTTGACCTCCGACCCCGGAATGGTTTCCCTCTCCAAAGTGATGGAGGTAAGAATCGCCGAACGGACGAGCTCTACCCAAGACGGACTGTGAGAGATTAGCATGCAACCAATGTTCAAGAACATCGGAACCAGAGCTCCGTTGGTTGAGCAAGTTGTCAAGGAGATTCAAGGATTGATCTTTGAGAAGCAACTCGTGCCGGGGATGAAGCTCCCATCCGAACGAGAGCTATGCGAACAACTTGGCGTCAGCCGGACAGTTCTCCGGGAGGCAGTGAGAATGCTCGTAAGCAAGGGCCTTCTCGAGACCCGACCTGGGGTGGGCACGACCGTGCGCGAGATGTCTAGCTCTCAGATCAGCGAGCCACTGAGCCTGTTGCTTTCGTCTGGCAAGGCCCGCATCTCCCTCGACCACATTCATCAGGTTCGCCGGATCCTGGAAGTGGAGATCGCTGAGAATGCAGCACGGCACGCCGGGGAGGAGGATCTGGCCAGGCTAAGGAGCATTCTGGAAGCGATGGAAGAGGCAAGGAATGAGGGGGGTGGCTTCGCCGAGCAAGATTCCGAGTTTCATGCCGCTTTGGCCCGCACCACTCACAATCCCCTCATCGGCATTCTGCTCGACTCAATTCAGGACCTCATGCTTGACGTGCGCCTTCTCGTCCAGGAGTATCCCGATCTCTACAATGAGGTGATGCCAGATCACCGCGCGATCCTGGACCGGGTGAGTGAACACGATCCGAAGGGAGCACGCCATGCCATGGAGATTCATCTCGAGCACGCCCGCCGGATCCAGCAGGAGTTCCTGGCTGCCCGAGGCCTGCAGGAGTCGACTTGGTATGTTTCCACCGCGGAAGTGAATCAGGCGAGCTGACGCGCGTCGAAACCCGCGGGATCTCCAATGGAAATGCGGTCAGAGTGCGCCATACCGACCGTGGAGGAGGCGAACCCGTGAACTTCACAACCGGCTTGAGCACCCCCGAGGGCCCAGCTGTCTTGCCAGACCGAAGCTGGCTGGTGGTGGAGATGGGCCAAGATCGAGGCTGCGTCACGCGCATAAGTGCGGATGGCAAAGAGAAACGAATAGTAGCCAAGACCGGTCGGCCGAATGGTCTGGCGGTGGACCGGGACGGGTTCATTTGGGTGGCCGAGTCGCGCCAGCCCGCTCTTCTCCGGATGACATTGGATGGGACGGTCGAGGTGTGGGCGACCCAATGTATGGGATCCCCCTTCCTATTCCCAAACGACGTCTGCCTGGGTCCGGACGGAGAGATCTATCTCACCGACTCCGGAATCTACATTGAGGAATTTGCGCCGCGAGGACGTATTAGGCCTGACTACGAGACGGTCCAGCCGGATGGCCGGGTGTACAAAGTCGGCAGGAGCTCCCACGAGGTCGTCCTGTTGGACTCAGGAATTCGATTTGCCAATGGGATCGCTTTCGGGCCCGACAACTACCTATATGTCAACGAGACTCTCACGGGAGCTGTCTACCGATACAAGTATCGGGACGGGCGCGTGGGCCCCCGGCAGCACTTCGGCAATGTGATTGATCCGTCGGCTCCGCCAGGATACAAAGGGCCGGACGGAATGAAGTTCGGAAGGAATGGGAATCTCTATGTGACTGTCGTCGGTCAGCAGGATGTGACTGTCCTGGGACCACATGGAACACCGGCGAATCGCATCCGGACGCGGGGAAAGAATCCCAGCAACATTGCCTTCGGTCCCGACCAGCAGAAGAAGATCTACGTGACCGAGGATGAATTCGGCGCGATCGAGTTGCTGGACGTAGACACTGAGGGACTGCCATTGTTCACGTGACCAGCCGAATGAAGCAGACATGCAGGCGGAGCCCGAAAAATCCGGTTCGTCGGCCTTGCCACCCCCAAGTCAGTGTCTTTGCTTGTTCGAGCTCGAAACCACACACAAGGGAGTGTTCATTCCGATATGGCCGCACTATGGTCGGGAGAGGTCAGGGTGCCACCTGGAGTCTCTCGACATGGACACTCTGATGGTGGAGAAGGAACACTACTGGGGGAAAGGTCGGGATGGGGCATCGGCGAGGGAGCTGAGTGGCAATCGACTGCTCTCGATGGGATCTCCGTTACTCGACAGGTGACGTCCTTCACTCAATGGAGCCCGGAGTGGATTCCGTCCACCATGGCAGCACTCCATGAAGTCGGATGCGGTGCGGCAGCAACGCTCAGGGCGGGTGGGCAACTTCAGCGCGATGCGGTCGACCTCCCCGTTTCGTTCTTGGCAAGTGCGGGATCGGGCGTGTGATGAGAGATTGAGTGCGGCGAGACCGTCAAAGCCTCCTCTCCTGGACGGGCCGAAAGGGAAAGGCGAACATGGCGTACCACCCCGAGGCACTTGTCGCTGACATCAGCAAAACCGCCAACTGGTTGCGCCGCCAGGTCCTGACGATGGTCTATGAGGCCCAAAGCGGCCATATCGGCGGTTCTTTCTCGGCGGCGGAAATCGTCGCCTCCTTCTACTTTCACCATCTCAGCCTCAATCCTCAAAGGCCTGCCTGGCCAGAACGCGACCGTTTCCTGATGTCTAAGGGGCATGCGAGCCCTCTGCTGTATGCAGCGCTGGCCCGCCGTGGTTTCTTTCCTGAGGCGGAACTTCGCACTTTTCGCCAGGTGGACAGTCGCCTGCAAGGTCACCCCGACCGTCTCAAGCTACCAGGGGTCGAGCTCTCCGCGGGTCCTCTTGGGCACGGGATCGCGGTGGGCGCCGGCATGGCATTGGCTTTGCGCATGGGAGGGCAGAAACCTTCTTCGATCTCAGCCCCATCGGCGCGGGCCTCAAAGGCACGGGTGTATGTTCTTGTCGGAGACGGCGAGCTGAACGCGGGGGTAGTGTGGGAAGGTGCTCTGGTCGCTTCGAAGTACCGCCTGGGAAACCTATGCGTCGTCATCGACTGCAATGGGGTGCAGCAGACCGGGGCAACTGCCGATGTGATGCCCACCGAACCTTTGCGCGACAAGTGGGAAGCATTCGCCTGGCATGTCCAAGAGGTCAACGGGCACAATGTTCGGGAAGTGCTCGACGCGCTCGATCGAGCCGATGAGATTCATGCGCGGCCCAGCGTCATCCTGGCTCGCACTACCAAAGGCAAAGGTGTTCGCTTTATGGAATACGATCACCGTTGGCATGGGGCTCCTCCGCAACAAGAGGAGTACGAGAGGGCCATGCGAGAGCTGGAAGGTGAGCCTCTCCAATGATGGCTTCATCTTCCATGCGCAGGGCATATGGGGAGGCGCTGGTTGAGCTCGGCCGACAACGGGAGGACGTGGTCGTCCTATCGGCTGATGTCTCCAATTCGGACTACAGCTTCCTGTTTCAGGAGTCTTATCCCCAGCGCTTCATCAATGTGGGCATCGCCGAGCAAGCGTTGATCGACGTGGCGGCGGGTCTCGCCTACGAAGGGATGGTCCCATTTGCCAACACTTTCGCGTTCTTGTTGTCCACGCGGGCTTTGGAAATGGTGCGGACCACGATTTGCTATGGCGGCGCGAATGTGAAGCTCATGGGGGCTTTCGCGGGTCTCTCGGACTCGTACGACGGTCCCACCCACCACTCGATTACCGATCTGTCCATCATGCGCAGCCTCCCCGGCATGACGGTTGTGATTCCTAGCGATCCTGGGGCAGTCACTAAGCTTCTTCCTCAAGTTGCCGAATGGGGCGGTCCGGTGTTCTTTCGCCTCAATCGTAATGAGGTTCCCGTGCTCTTCGGTGATGAGTACTCCCCGCGGATCGGTCAGGCAATGACCTTGCGGGAGGGGACTGACCTGACTCTCATCGGCACGGGCATGCTTGTGGGTTCGTGCTTGGAGGCCGCGGAAACCCTGTCCCAAGAAGGGATTGACGCTAGGGTAGTTGAGCTCCACACCCTTAAGCCCCTAGATGCCGAATGCGTGCTTCGGGCGGCGAGGGAGACCGGGGCGCTCGTGACCGCGGAGGAACATAGCATCCTGGGGGGCCTGGGAGGCGCAGTCGCCGAGGTGGTTGTCGAAGATTGCCCCGTACCGGTTCGGCGCGTCGGCCTCCGGGACCGGTTCGCCGAGTCGGGCGGGTACAGCGATCTTCTGGCGCGCTACGGCATGACCGCCGAGCATGTCGTCCAGGCGGCTCGGGAAGTCTTGAAGGCCAAGTGCCGCAGGGGCCCCTAGGTTTACTGAGTCCAGGCAAAGCTGTCACCGGACACGTGGCATCTGCTCTGCGCAAAGGCGGACCCTTGTCACGCCGGGACCTCCTGCACCACAATCCAGCGTTCAAGAGTCTGCCAAGAAGCTGACTTTCACAAGTCCTAGATCGGACAATGGGAGGAGCGCCATGAAGGCTGCCGTATGGCATGGTCAGAAGGACGTTCGAATCGAAGACGTCCCCGAGCCCGGGCATCCGCCGGCGGCCCAGGTGAAAGTTGAGGTGGCCTGGTGCGGAATCTGCGGGACTGACCTCCATGAGTATTGGAGCGGCCCGGTCTACCTCCCGGCGGAGAAGCCTCATCCGCTTACGGGGGTTCAAACGCCGGTCATTCTGGGCCATGAGTTATCTGGCAGAGTCGTCGAAGTGGGGGAGGGGGTCAAGAGGGTCAATGTCGGAGACCGGGTGGCTCTCTGCCCTATTATCGGCTGCCTAGAATGCCGATGGTGCAAGGCGGGGTTTATGGGGCTGTGCGAGCGAGTCGCCTTCTTAGGATCCTCGTGGCATGGAGGCGGCTTTGCGCGCTACCTCAACGTACACGAGTACATGTGCTACCGCCTGCCGGGCTCAGTGTCGGACGAGACTGGAGCAATGGTTGAACCATGGGCGGCCTCTGTGCGGGCGATCCTGCAAGCGGAGGTCCACCCTGGCGATTCCGTGGCGATCGTGGGAGCGGGACCGATTGGCCTCATGGTGCTTCAAGCAGCAGGGATTGCGGGGGCCGGGCAGCGGATCGTCATTGAGCCATCCTTGAGGCGTCAAGGGATCGCTCAG
>Ga0315284_10009691_pt1 | contig 13724 bp, 13 predicted proteins | sample YL17G09_16_MG_FD_203696 | JGI IMG/M metagenome (GOLD analysis project Ga0315284, IMG submission 203696) | Sediment microbial communities from Yellowstone Lake, YNP, Wyoming, USA - YL17G09_16 | ecosystem: Environmental > Aquatic > Freshwater > Lake > Sediment | place: USA: Wyoming | collected...
TTCTTTAAGTAAAGTTCTGCCTGCCTCCAAAGAAGGGGCAATCGTTTTTTCGTCTTCAATAAATTCAGCCAGAACGCTGTCTTCTTCGTCTTCACCTACGGGCGTTTCCAAAGAAACAGTGTACTGGGAAATTTTCATTATATGATGAACCTTGGCTACCTCGATGCCCATTTCGGATGCAATTTCTTCCGGCAGAGGCTCCCGGCCAAGGTCCTGGAGCAATCTTCTCTTTGTCTGGGCGTATTTTGAGATGGTTTCCACCATATGGACAGGAATTCTGATGGTTCTCGCCTGGTCAGCCAGCGCACGCGTTATTGCCTGCCTTATCCACCAAGTGGCATAAGTGGAAAACTTATAGCCTCTTCTCCAGTCAAATTTTTCCACGGCGCGGAAAAGTCCCAGATTTCCTTCCTGAATTAAATCCAGCAAGGTCAAGTTAGGAGAGCGGCCAACGTATTTTTTAGCAAAAGCCACGACCAATTTCAAATTGCAACGCGCTAACTGCTTTCTTGCTTCTTTATCTCCTTTTTCAATTCTCTTAGCCAATTCCTTTTCTCCTTCTGCAGTTAAGCGGGGAATTTTTCCGATTTCTCTCAGATACATTTGAATAGGATCAAGCCTTGACTCTGCGACTCTTTTTGAAATCTTTTCCGTTTTTTTCTCTACATTTAAAAATTCTCTGGCTTCTTTAACCTCAATTCCTTCCTTTTCCAGGGTTTCATAAAGGAAGTCCAGCCCTTTTATATCTTTTTCTATTTCTGGAAAAAAATATAAAATTTCAGCCACGGTAACAAAATCGCGTTCTTTGCCTTTTTCAATCAGCTGTTGAATTTTTTCCGTCAAAAAAATTTTTGGGGGTCGGCGGCGAGAAATTTTAATTTTCTTTTTTCGCGAAATTCTTTTCTTTTTCTTCTTCTTTTTGAGATAAACTTTCCGAGCCAAACGCGGCTTTGTGGCTTTTCTTTTCTTAACTTTCTTTTTATTTTTGGCTCCGTCCGCTTTTTTTTTCTTCATCGCCCTCTTTTTTTTCTTCAAACGTTTAATTTTTTTAATTTTCTTTTTTTTCATGGGAAATTTGCTCGAAATCGCAAAGCGATTTGGAGCATTGGTTAAATTCTTGGAGTAATTTGTCAAGTTTTTCAGATTCATGCGACTCTTCCGCCTTTTTAATTTCTTTTGAAATTTCATTTAATTTATTCTTGATTTCCAGAGATTTTATTTCCCTTAAGCAATCCTTACATTCTTCATTAATTTCAAGTCCGTCTGTTTCAATTTCTGATTTCAATAAAAGATAATTCAGCAAATTATTTAATTCGTTTGACAGTTCCGGCGTTTCAATTTTTTGACCGGCGCTTATGGCTTTCGTAAAATCCGGATTTTCTTTTATATAACAAATAATCTGGCAAATCTGAGGAGATAGAAGTGGAAGAACGTCATCAAAAAGATAACTAAGATTTTCCGGCGAGCGCAAAATTAAAACAGCCAACCTCTCCTCTAAAAGATCTTTTCTGGATTTCTGAGGTAAATTTATCAATTCTTCCTTTTCTAATCCGAAAACTTCCTCGTTCAATTTTATTTTTTTCAGCTCTTCTGCCACCGCTTCCTCTTTTACCTCTAACCTCTTGGATAGCTCTTGAATCCAAAAAGACCTCTCAATATTATTAGGAATTCTTTTTATTACCGGTAACAAAATTTTTGAAACAGCTTTTTTTTCTTCCGGCGTTTTTGAATCGTGCCGCGAGAAAGTGCTATCAAAGTAAAAATCAATGATTGATTTTGAATTTTGCAAAATATTCTCCCAGTCTTTTGCGTTTTTAGAAATAATGTCAGCCGGATCGGAATCTTCCGGCAATAAAAGAACTTTGATATTAAAACCAAGGGTCTGAGCCAAGTCTATTCCTCTTTTGGTCGCAGAATCTCCGGCCACATCCATGTCAAAGGCAGTTAAAAGATTCTCCGAATAGCGTTTGATAATTTTTAATTGATAAGGAGTCAAAGCCGTTCCGGAACTGGCAACCACGTTGGTGTAACCGGCCTGGAAGAGCAAAATCACATCGGTATAACCTTCCACCAGAACGCATTCGTTTTTCTTCCTGATTTCCATCTTATTTTTATCCAAGCCGTACAAAACCTGGCTTTTATCATATAAAAGAGTATTGGGAGTGTTGACATATTTGGCTATTTCGTCCTTTGATTTTTCGCCGAAAACCCGGCCGCCAAAACCAATCACCTGGGAATTTAAATCAAATATGGGGAAAATAATTCTGCCTCGAAAACGGTCGTAATAATTTCCGGTTTCATTTTTTACAACCAAACCGGCTTTTTGGATCTCTTCCCTTAGGTAACCCTGACTTACTAAAAAATCGGAAAGTCCCTGCCACTTGTCAGGAGAGTAACCCAGTCGCCATTTTTTTATTGATTCTTCGGTTATGCCTCTGTCTAAAAGATATTTTTTGACGCTATCTCCGATTTTATTTCCTTCCAGTTGTTTCTCAAAAAATCGGGCGGACAATTCACAAATTTCATAAAGCCGGGCTCTTTCGGTTTTTAATTCCTTGCTGACGGGTTTCATCTCCACGCCGGCTTTTTGGGCTAAAATTCGCAAAGCGTCGCCGAATTCCACTCCCTCAATTTCCATCACAAAATTAAAAATACTACCTCCTTTTTGGCATCCAAAACAATGCCAGATTTGACGGGCCGGTGAAACAAAGAAGGACGGTTTTTTTTCAGAGTGGAAAGGGCAAACCGCCCGAAAATTTGCTCCGGTTTTATGAAGTTTGATATAACCACCCACCACTTCCACTATATCCAAGCGATTTTTAATTTCATCAACGGGAGAACTCAACATAAATAATTCACTACGAATTACTAATTTTTAAGAATATACGAATACTCAAAGAACATTCGTTCTTCTCCACCCTTCGCTGCGGCTCGGGTATACGAATAATCAACTCTTCTCAATATGCTCTACTTTTTTCTTAGCAAAATAAAAGATATAGATGATTTCCAAGATGGCTAAGGTGTTTACAACGAGTAACGCGATAAACCAGCCTTTATGCGAATTTCTGGCTGCCTTCCATAAAGCTATTCCCTTCCAAGGAAGTGTCCATGCCAAAATTAAAATTAAAATTGGTGTAGTTAATAAAAGAAGATCTTCCATAAATAAAATGTTAATTTTTATTTTTTTAAAATGGTGCCGACCATTTCTATTTCATTTAATATTCCTTCAATCAAATCGTAATTTTTTGCCTCCTCAAAACTTACCCATTTATAATCTACATTTTCCTCGTTTAGTTTGACATCGCCTGATTCCCAATCGCAATAATAACTAAGAGTGACCACCGGGATACCATCCGGCCGAATAAAAACGAGGTCAAGAAGGTAATTTAATTTCCCCACTTCCAAATCAACTTCTTCCTTTATTTCTCTTTTTAATGAATTTTCAACCGCGTAATACCAAGCGTCCGGCGTGGTTTTTGGGGTATTAATATAATCTTCCATTTCCAAACCGCCGCCCGGCACATACCATCTGTTAGGAAAAACATCTTTGTCAGGGCTTCTTTTGATAATTAAATACTTACCATCTTTATGAATAATCGCCGTCGAACAAACCCGATGCAATTCCATATTTTGATTTTCCATAGAATTATTAATCGGCGAAATGAATAAAAAATTCGTGATATGGTCCTCCTCTAAAACTACACTTTGTTTCCTCGCACAAAATTTCCTTTCCTTCAGCTTTAGGGAAAAAGGTGCCCATTTTTTCAAAAATGCCGGAAAGAAAAATGCAATACAAAGGGTGTAAGTCAAAATATTTTAATCTAAAAATTACATAATTTTTCTCTGTATCTATCTCAGCTACTTCTAATTCTCCCGAGCTCATATGCTTACGCCAAATTTTAGGCGTCTGAGCGAAAGTTTTTTTAGAAACAAGGAAATACCTAACCATCACCCTTCCTATAAATGATAATTTTGCAAAATTTTTGCCGAATTCTTTAATTTCTTTTTCTCCCCAATCTAAGACTTCAACAAGAGCGAAAAACATCGCCATTTCTATAGTAATCGGATACCAATCCATAGTCTTAACTTCTCCTAATTTGAGAGGACAACCATAATCAGCCATTTTCCTCTCAATTTGAAAGACAACCTCTTTTTTGCCTGTTTCTTCCAAATAATCAGCGGTAGCTTTAAATATATCTCCCTTAGTTTTGATGTTTGTTTTGGATAGACGTAGAATTGTTTCTTTAAATGTTTCCATGGCAGTGGCGGAAGGGGTGGGATTCGAACCCACGATACCTTTCGGTATATCCGCTCTCCAAGCGGACGCACTAGACCAAACTATGCGACCCTTCCTTTTGTTCCGTTCTTAAAAATTATTTTCTGATAAATTTTTCAACAATATCTTTTGCTTCGTCATCGGTTTTTTGGACCAAAGGATGTTTCATAAAATAAGAGCTAACATCAAGATAACCGCCGATTTTTCTGTCTAAAGCGAGTCTGGCGCAACGGATGGCGTCAATCACCACGCCTGCTGAATTGGCTTTATCGTCAACTTCCAGTCGCAGTTCCACCGAGTAAGGAATGTCAGCGAACATTCTTCCTTCAACCCTGATAAAAGCCAATTTCATATTTCCTAAAAAAGGAATGAAGTCAGAAGGGCCGATGTAAATTTTGTCTGCCGGAATTTCTTTATTAATCTGGCTGGTAACTGCCTGAGTCTTGCTGATTTTTTTGCTTTCCAAACGGGTTCTTTCTAACATGTTTAAAAAATCGGTGTTCCCGCCGACATTTATCTGGTAGGTTTTATCAATGGTCGTTCCCCTGTCCGAACAAAGTTTAGCCAAAATCCGGTGGACAATAGTGGCGCCGATTTGACCTTTGATATCGTCGCCGATAATAGGAAGTCTACGGCAAGCGAACTGATTGGCCCATTTCTTGTCCGAAGCGATAAAAGCCGGCAGACAATTGACAAAAGCGCAGTTGGTTTTCAAAGCCATCACTGCCCAAAACTCGGTGGCTTTCTGGCTGCCGACCGGTAAATAATTAACTAAAATTTCGGTCTTCGTTCTCTTAATTTCTTGTTCAATTTCTTTTTTCAATTTTTCAATCGGGCTGGGATTTTTTAAAGGTTTTATTTTGTTTTCAACAAAAATCCCCACTCCGTCTAAAATCGGGGTTTCTCTGACCACGACCTTGCTTTTTGGCAGTTTTATCCACTTAACCAAATTGGGAGAAGCGAAAACAGCTTTGTCTAAGGTTTTGCCGATTTTATTGGCTCCTACGTCAAAAGCAGAAACAAATTCAATGTCGCAAAAATCATAGGGGCCAATTTTTTTATGCATTAAACCGATCGGATTTTTGTTTTTGTTTTTTTTGTAATACTCAATCCCCTGAATCAGGCCGGCAAAACAATTGCCCACGCCTATCACGCCTACTCTGATTTTTTTTGCCATAAAAAAATAATTCTGATCGCTTCAATTAAAGTTCTTTGAACTCCATTAGAAAAAGTGGAACTTTTTAACGGGGTAAAGAATTTTTAACGAGGCAAATTAGAAATGATATTAGATAATTGAGGATATCGGACTAAAAATTTATAATTTATAATTTTGAAAATTGCCATAAAATCCAAAACTTCTTCTCTTAAATTTTCAGGTCCCGTAAAAATTTCCCAAAATTCTTCGGCTAAGGTTTTTAAATAATCGTTTAAAATTTCGTAGTCTGCTTTTTCTTTTAAGTATTCAATAATTTTTTTAAATTCTCCTCTATCCAACCAAATCCCCTTGCATACGTTACAAACATCCACAATTACCCGAGAGTCGCCATAATAAATTTCGTAAAGAGGCAGGCGGCAGAACGGACACAGTCTTATCCCGTAAGCAATTTTAAATTTATTTTTATCTTTCCATAAATCAATGTCCAGCCATCTCAAACCTCTGTCTCTTTCATCTTTTGCCTGGCGTAATTCATCTTCATCAAAAAAAATACCAAGACACTGAGGACAATAATCCACTCCGGTATTATAAAAAATGGCTTTTTCTAATTTTTTATTACAACGAGGGCATTCCATAATTTTACACCTCCATCCCTCTCAAGATTTTAATTCTCTCTTCAATGGGAGGATGGGTTAAAAATAAATTTGTTATTTTTTTGCCCTTGAAAGGATTGGCAATATAAAGATGGGCAGTGGCTTGGTTGGCCACTCTTAATGGTGTCGGGTCAGCCGCGATTTTTTCAAGAGCTGAAGCCAATCCTTCGGGATATCTCGTCAAAAGCGCGCCGTCAGCATCAGCCAAAAATTCCCGTTTGCGAGAAATCGCCAACTGAATCAAAGTGGCAATCAAGGGTGAGAGAATGGCTAAAATTATGCCGATTAAAGCCAAAATTGCGCCGATCTGACCACCTTCCCTGTCGTCGCGGCCTCGTCTGGCGCCGCCCCAAAAAGAAAATCTCAAAAACCAATGAGACAGCAAGGCTACCAAACCGACTAAGACAACTACCACGGTTGAAAGCAGAATATCGCGATTGCCAACGTGTGACAATTCATGAGCAATTACGCCTTCCAGTTCAGTGCGGTTCATTTTTTGCAACAGGCCGCGAGTGACGGCGATGCTGGCGTGGTTTTTATCGCGACCCGTGGCAAAGGCATTCGGTGCCATATCTTCTATAATGTAAATTTTGGGCATTGGCAAGCCGGCGGTAATACAAAGATTTTCAACAATATGGAAAAGTTCAGGATTTTCTTCGTGCTTCACTTCTCTGGCTCGATTAATAGACAAGGCAATTTTATCAGAGTACCAGTAAGAAATAAAGCTCATGCCTGAGCTGAAAATTACGGCAAACCACAAAATCGTAGGATTATTCAGATTATAGCTGAAAACATAGCCCAGCCCGATAATAAAAACCAAAAAAACCGTGATTAAAATCCAGGTTCTGGCAACATTTTTATCAACCTGAGTGTAAAGCGTTGGCATATTAGTATCATATCACAAAAAACCTTAATTCCTGTTAAAATTTAACTTTTACCGGTTCTTTTTCAGCTTCTTCAACTCCAAAAAATTCCATTTGTTTAAATCCGAAGATATTCGCGATAGTATTGGCCGGGAAAGTTTCAATCTTGATATTCAAATCTCTGACGTTTGAGTTATAAAATCTTCTGGCAGCCTGAATTTTGTTTTCGGTATCAGTTAGTTCATCCTGGAGCTTCTGGAAGTTCTCTGAAGCTCGCAATTGGGGATAATTTTCAGAGACAGCAAAAAGGGTTTTTAAAGTTCCGGATAAAACATTTTCTGCCTCGCCTTTTTCTTTTAAGGTCTGGGCGCCCATGGCTCGGGTTCTCGCTTCCGTGACTTTCTCAAAAACCTCTCTCTCGTGAGCGGCGTAACCTTTGACGGTTTCCACCAAATTGGGAATTAAATCGTATCTCCTTTTTAGCTGGACATCAATGTCTGAAAAGGCTTCTTTCGCCCGATTACGCAGGGTGATTAATCCGTTATAAACCGCCACTATCCAAAGCAAAATGGCGCCGGCCACTATTGCTAAAATAATTAAAATACTCATATGGTTTTTCGTTTAAAATTCATATTAAAAAACGACCTTTAACTGCTTTTGTCTCTCATTGTATTATATAAAACTGCCAGATTTTTTGCAAATTAAATGAGCGCCCCGGTTTTACCGGAGCGCTCATTTAAAAAATTCTCTCTTAGTAATCCTCCCCCATTGGCGGCATTCCGGAACCTGTCTTCTTTTCCTCCGGTTTTTCAGCCACAACCGTTTCGGTCGTAAGCAGCATTGAGGCGGCAGAAACCGCGTTTTGCAAAGCGGTTCTGACCACTTTGGTCGGGTCAATGATTCCGGCTTTAACCAAGTCCTGATATTCCAAAGTCTCGGCATTAAATCCTTCGTTGGTTGACATTTTTTTCACTTCTGCCACGGCCACTGCGCCGTCAATTCCGGCATTTTGGGCAATTTTTCTGAGCGGTTCTTCAAGGGCTCTTTTTAAAATACTCAAACCAATCTTTTCTTCTCCTTCAATCTTAACTCTATCAAGAACTTCTTGACACCTCAAAAGAGCCACTCCGCCGCCAGGCACAATTCCTTCTTCAATTGCGGCCCGCGTGGCAGATAAAGCGTCTTCGGTTTTGTGCTGACGGCCCTTTTGCTCAACTTCGGTAGCGGCCCCCACTTTAATCACCGCCACTCCGCCGGCCAGTTTCGCCAAACGCTCTTGCAGTTTCTCTTTATCAAATTCCGATTCCGTTTTTGCTAATTCTACTTTAATTTGTTTGATTCTGCTTTGGACTTTTTCTTCATCATTTTCTTGCCCCCAACCACCAATAATAGTAGTATTCTCTTTAGTTGAAATTATTTTTTTTGCCTCGCCTAAATCGCCCCATTCTGTTTTAGTTAAATCACCCATCTCTATCTTTTCTAATTTTTTACCAGTTTCTTCAGAAATCACGCATGTTCCCATAACTATTGCGATATCTTCCAACATCTCCTTTCTTCTGTCGCCAAAACCTGGCGCTTTGATTGCCAAGGTATTAAAAGTACCTCTTAATTTATTAATTACCAAAGTAGCCAAAGCCTCTCCCTCTACCTCATCAGCAATAATTACCAAATCTTTTCCTCCTTTCTGAGCTATCTTTTCCATGATTGGCAAAATTTCCTGTATAGATGAAATTTTCTTGTCTGTAACTAAAACACGAGGATTTTCATATACTGCTTCCATTCTTTCAGCGTCAGTAATCATATATGGAGAAATATAGCCACGGTCAAACTGAAGCCCTTTGACAATTTCTTTTTGTATGCCGAAGGTTTTTGATTCTTCAACCGTGACCACGCCGTCCTTACCCACCTCTTCCATTACCTCGGCAATTAAATTTCCGATTTCGGAATTTTCAGCTGAAATGGTAGCTACCTGGGCTTTTTCTTCTTTTGTAGAAACTGGTCTTGAAATTTTCTTTAAATTTTCCACTACTGCTTCAAAACCCTTATCCAATCCCCTTTTAATTGCCAAGGGATTGGAACCGGCGGTCACGTTTTTTAAGCCCTCGGTGATGATTGATTGAGCAAGCAAAACTGCCGTGGTAGTGCCGTCGCCGGCAACATCATTGGTTTTTTCTGCCACTTCTTTTACGATTTCCGCTCCCAAATTTTCAACTTTGTCTTCCAATTCAATTTCTTTGGCAATAGTAACGCCGTCATTAGTAATGGTAGGCGCGCCAAAACCCTTATCCAAAACAACATTTCTGCCTTTAGGACCCAGAGTAACGGTAACGGCATTAGCCAGTTTATCAACCCCGATTTTTAATTTTCTCCGAGCTTCCTCGGAGTATTTGATTTGTTTTGCCATATTATTCTATAATCGCTAATATATCCTCCTCTCTTGCGATTAAATATTCTTTATCATCGACCTTTATTTCGTTCGGGCCGTATTTTGTAAATAAAACTTTTTGGCCGACTTTAACGTCCAATGGGGTGCGCTCACCCTTTTTATTTTTTCTGCCCGGACCCACGGCAATTACCCTTCCTTGCTCCGGCTTTTCTTTGTCAGCGGTTTCCGGAAGTAAAATCCCGGTTTTTGTTTTTTCCTCTTCTTTGATGGGTTCAATTAAAATATGGTCTGATAATGGTTTTATGTTCATAAGTAAGAATGTGTTTAGCAAACGCGACCTTTGAGTGCTAATTTTCTACTTTTGTATTTTATTCACAATCAAGAAACTTGTCAAGAGGCAGACGTTCTGCTATAGTGGAATATTCTTTAACAATTTATTTTTGGAGGAGGTGAAATGATATGTGGAAAGAATTTAAAAATGACTTAAGGCAAATCTGGTATCAAAACTCTTACATCGTTTATTTGGGAATTGTCTTCTTAGCTATATTGATTTTTGTTACATTAACTAGAGTAAATCCAAAATAAAGAATGAGGAGGTAAATATGGACAGAAAACTAGGACGGAAACCATTCTTTGGCTGTCGGAGATTTTTTTACGCAAAAGCTAACGAAGTTAATGAAACTAACTCAAGCAAAGGCAGAAAAAGAAAGAAAAAATTCAAGGGAGGTGAAAGGAAATGAAAAAATGGATTGTTATCATTGTTCTTTCCCTTATTCTTGTTTTTCTCCTCTTCAGCGGCCTTGTTTTTCTTATCTCTTCTACTCATCCATAAAAAGAGGGGGCCGTTTTTTGAAAAAAAATGGCGTCAAGTATATTCTTTGCCTGACGCCTTTTTTGTTTTTCAAATTTCCTCTCCTTTCTAATTTCAAAATTTTATATTGGTAATCACCAATCCTTTTTTAACCGCTATCGCGGTTTTATCAGGAACAACCCCAATTGCTGACCCCCGTTCTTCTTCTTTATCGTCCTCTTTTTGTTCTGTCTCTTCTTCCTCTTGTCGCGACATCCTTTTTCTTTCCTGCCAGCTTTTTCTTCTCATTTATACCCTCCTTTCCTCTTTAAATGACAAAGGACATATTATTTGATTACCTAAGATACCTTCCTGTATAACTTTTCTTTTCTTTAATAATATCACTAACCGTGCCTTCTGCAACTATCCAGCCGCCTTTATCTCCACCTTCGGGTCCCAAATCTATACACCAATTTGAATTGCGAATAATGTCAGCGTTGTGCTCAATGCAAAGAACCGTATTTCCCTTTTCTACTAAACTTGTTAAAACCCAAACTAATTTTTTAATATCGTGTGGGTGTAACCCGGTGGTTGGCTCATCTAAAATGTATAAGCTTTTTCCGGTGGCTTTTTTGGAAAGCTCGGTGGCTAATTTCACCCGCTGGGCTTCTCCGCCAGACAAAGAGGGAGCTGATTGACCTAATTCAACGTAACCTAAACCAACATCGTTTAAGGTTTTTAATTTTTGAAAAATACCTGGAATATTTTTAAAGAATCCTAAAGCTTCTTCAACGGTCATTTCCAAAACTTGGGCAATGTTTTTTCCTCGATATTCAACTAACAAGGTTTCCTTGTTGAATCTTTTTCCTTTGCATTCTTCGCATTCAATATAAATATCTGGCAGAAAATACATTTCAATTTTTTTAACTCCCTGTCCTTCACAAGCCTCACATCTTCCTCCTTTGACGTTGAAAGAAAAACGGCCGGCTGTAAAACCTCGAATTCTTGCCTCTTTGGTTTTTGAAAAAAGGTCTCTGATAAAAGTGAAGGCTCCAGTATAAGTGGCTGGATTTGACCTGGGAGTTCTGCCGATGGGCGACTGGTCAACCAAAACCACTTTATCTAAATTTTCCATTCCTAAAATTGATTCGTATTTGCCCGGTTCTTCTTTTGTCCGGTAAAATTTTTTCAACAACGCCCGCGCTAAAATATCGTTCATCAAAGACGATTTTCCGGAACCTGAAACCCCGGTAATGCAAACGAATTTCCCCAGAGGAATTTTGACATCAATGTTTTTTAAATTGTGCTCTGCCGCACCCTTTATTATCAGCCAATTAGCCATAGGAGCTTTTATGGCTATATGGCTTTTAAAGACTGTGTGGCTGACTTCTACTTTTTTCCGACCGGACAGATATTCACCAGTAAGAGTCTTCGCTTTCAATAAGTCCTTAGGTGTCCCTTCGAAAATCACTTTACCGCCATGTTCCCCTGCTCCCGGTCCAATATCAATTACCCAATCAGCTCCCTGACGAATAGTTTGATAATCATGTTCAACTACCACCACTGTATTTCCCAAATCTCTTAATTTTTTCAAGGTCTCAATTAATCTTCCCTGGTCCCGGGGATGAAGACCAACTGACGGCTCGTCTAAAATATATAAAACGCCGGTCAGTTTTGAGCCAATTTGCGTCGCCAATCTTATTCTCTGCTCTTCCCCGCCAGCCAGAGTAGCCGCTTTTCTGTCCAAAGTTAAATAATCTAAACCGACATCAATTAAAAATTGTAACCGATTTATTATTTCTTTTATTATTAAATGAGCTATTTTTCTCTCATTTTCTTTGAGGAAAATTTTTTCAAAAAATTCTTTTACCTTGTCAATTTGCATCTCTACCATTTCATCAATTGGTTTCCCGTCTACCTTGACTGCTAAAACTTCCGGCTTTAATCTTTTTCCCTGACATTCTTCACATTTTTTTTCCACCATATACTGCTCAATTTCTTCCCTTGCCCAATCAGAATCCGTTTCATGATATCTCCTCTCCAGCCAGGAAACGACCCCTTCGAAAGAATCAACGCCATACAAAATCATATCAATTTTCTCTTTCGGCAATTTCTTAACGGGGGTGTCCAAATTAATATTTTTCTCGTCTGCCAACTCTTTCATTTTCCACCAGAAAAATCCCTGCCGTCCGACTTTGTAGGAAGCCCGCGCCCAAGGGAAAATTGCTCCTTCGGCAATTGATAAATTGGGATTTGGGATTACCAATTTTGGATCAACTTCCAGTTTTTCTCCCAATCCTTGGCAGGCCGAACAGGCACCAAAAGGAGAGTTAAAAGAAAAAAGCCTAGGTTCTAATTCCGGCAGAGAAATGCCACATTCTTCGCAAGCAAAATGCTCGCTGAAGATTAAATCTTTTGGAATTTGGGATTTGAATTTTGGAATTTGTTTAGGATTTAGAATTTCGGATTTCGGATTTACTATTACTATGCCTTTTCCCAGTTTTAGCGCTGTTTCTAACGAGTCAACCAATCTGGATTTATCAAAATCCTTATCAATAATCAGTCTGTCTACCACTACTTCAATATTATGTTTTTTATTGCGGTCCAAAACCTTTTCTAGCGCCTCTTCAACGCGATAAATTATTCCATCAATCCTGACTCTAACAAAACCACTCCTCTGAATTTCCTCCAAAATACCGTGGTGTTCACCTTTTTTTCCTCTAATGATCGGACTCAAGACGGTTATTTCAGTTTTTTGAGGTAATTTTAGTATCTGCTCTGTAATCTGGTCAATTGTTTGGCACGAAACTGATTTGGCGCATTTTGGACAGTGCGGTTTTCCGACTCTGGCAAATAAAAGACGGATATAATCATAAATCTCCGTAATGGTTCCTACGGTTGAACGAGGGTTGTGCGAAGCTTTTCTCTGGTCAATAGAAATGGCAGGAGATATTCCCTCAATTTTATCAACATCGGGTTTGTCCATCACTCCTAAAAATTGCCGGGCATAAGCAGATAAACTCTCAACATATCTTCTCTGGCCTTCGGCATAAAGAGTATCAAAAGCCAAAGACGATTTCCCGGAACCTGAAATTCCGGTAATGACAACCAGTTTGTTTTTAGGTATGTCCACGTCTATATTTTTAAGATTATGGACTCTGGCCCCGCGAATTTTGATATAATTTTCAGTCATATATACATATAATTAATATTACTCGAAGAACATTCATTCTTCTCCACCCTTCGCTGCAGCTCGGGTAATCTATTATACTGCAAATTTTCAAAAACTTCAACCAAGCTTCCAGAGGACATTCCTCTGTAAGCTCGCGGAGGTCTAACCTCCGCGGTTGAAAAAATGGAAGAGTGGGGCTAAAATTTAATAATGAATGTATTTAATAATGAATGTATGATGAAGTTTAAATTTATTGCCAAAGATAAAACCCCGCACCAGAAACTCCGTTTCGGTGCGGGACTAGTCCAGCACCGGGCTTCGCTCTGGTGCTGGGTTTCGCATTTGCCCAAAAGTCCCGGAATTTATGCTTTTAAGAAAGGAGTTAAGTTCCTTTATATTGGCAAGGCGGCGAACATCAAAGAAAGAGT
>Ga0315284_10009692_pt1 | contig 13723 bp, 22 predicted proteins | sample YL17G09_16_MG_FD_203696 | JGI IMG/M metagenome (GOLD analysis project Ga0315284, IMG submission 203696) | Sediment microbial communities from Yellowstone Lake, YNP, Wyoming, USA - YL17G09_16 | ecosystem: Environmental > Aquatic > Freshwater > Lake > Sediment | place: USA: Wyoming | collected...
CAAGATTCCTGGACAGCCGATCTGACAGCATATAGACAAGGTGGCAAGGCTTCTCTTGTCTAATATATTCCAGCATATCATAGAATTCTTTTCGTGCGCCTTCTTTGAAGCCGGAACGCGCCTCTTGAAAAACCTTGTCAAGCCGGTAACCATTGTCTCGGGCGTATGCGTTACACGATTCAATTTGGGTAGGGATGCTGAGCCTTTCCTGGCCCCGGGTGCTAACGCGGGCATAGGCAATGGCCGTCTCTTGCTCTTTTTTATAAGGCATCATGACATAATTATAATATAAAACGGTGCTGCGGTCAAGCTTTATTTTTCTTTGTCAGCGGGCAGGCTTGGTGGGCCTTTCACCTTCAAACAGCTTGGCTCTCTCCGCCCAGGTCAACGGCTTTGGCGTAGGCTCAGGTGCTGTGAGCGATTGCCACAGCAAGATCAAATCCTTCAACGCTTCGGCCTTGTCCACTGGGTTCGCTCCTTTGGACTTTCTCAGAACGCGGATCTCTTGGCCTATGATCTTGATCGCTTCAGCCTTTGTAAACTCAGCCGCCCGTTGTACCGCAAATGAATTACGCTTGCTGTGAAACCCGCATCGCTGGTCAGGATCATTTCTCATAGCCAGGGCGCGGCACTGAATTCCGTCCTTCTTAATCGCGGTGCATTGCATTTTCAAGCTCGTCCAAGGCGTCCATGACGGCCAGCATCAAGCGCGTTTGGACAACGATATCTTTGATCCGGCAAATCTCGTCATAGAGCACGTGGTTAAGGCGCTCGATGTCTGTTTGCCTAGTCATATCCTGTTTTGGGTCTAAAGCCATGATTGTTCACCTAGTTCTCACCTACCTACACCATGTACAATCCACTTTCTCGGTGGGGAGGTAAAAGGATACGGGTCTTCACTCATTCTGTGTTAGCCATGGTGTCCGCGGATTTCGGGAACCGGGCCTGAACCTCCCGTCGCGCCTTCTCGACGGCCGCATCCTCAAGTTGCTTTTCGATGGCTCGGCATTCCTTTCTGGACCTCGGCGTCTTGATCATCTCCAAGACGCTTTTTTTGATGTAGTAGTCGCCGTCCTTGATTCGATGCTCCACCAGCCGCCACTCAAGCCGGGCGATGAACACCCACTTGCGGTCGTGGATATCGACTGGGACGAGGCGTGGAATACCTTTGTAGCAGTAATAGTATTCACCGGCCACTGGGAAGCTCTCGGTCGGTGCTCCATCAATGTTCAGGGCCTCAAGGCAGAGGCTAGTGCCATGGGGCCACTTCCACGTGTGGTTCTCGTCAAAGCTGATCTTGTCATCATCTTTGAACGTCAACTTAAACCACCTGGCATAGGTCGTCCTCGGATCAAAGGACTCAACAAACCTGCTCTCACCCGGCGGCACAATGCAGAGGGTGCGACGGTTTTCCTGAACATGAACGTTTTCCTTGCGCTTGTTTTTGAACTCGGTCTCGTAATACGTCCGTTCCATCCTCATCCCTCCTAGACCATCTTGTATGCGTCAGCCGCATAGCACGCCACCGCCCCTTCATCGCCCGCTGGTGCCGGCACCGTTGGCTCGAAGTGGGATTCTCCGGGCAGGAGATGAACACACGTTGTCCCTGCCGCCAGCGTTACCGCTTGCTCAATAGCCGTGTCGTTCTCATAAAGCGTTCCGGCCTCAGTTTTTGTAATCTTCATGACTTCCTTCCTTTCAAATATTCCGTCCGGAAATCAGAATAGCTTTTCCGAAATCCGGCTTGAACTGCGCCCTGAAAGAGTGCGCGTATTTTTTCATCATCAGCCTCAGTCTTTATGTCGTCCCTGAATTCTTTTTGAGTTCCCCGATACCCCGAACGGAGAGCCATGATATAGCGAGCTTCGATGTCCGCGGTGTCGCTGAGTAGACTGATTTCCTCTGACTCAAAAACGTTTTCAGAACTAACGCTTGTTGAGAAACTCGGTCCCAAAACAAAATCGATGCCTTCCAATTTCCAATCGCTTTGAATGGTGCCTTCCTTGACCGAGCCGACTCCACGCATCGAGGCACCCACAGCACCTCCGCCAGCAATAACTGCCTGGAGATTGCGGCCACGATCGGTCTTCAAAATAGCCGCCTCAGCAACTCCGTTCTTGTCCTCCATTCCGAGTTTTGTGATTCGATGCGAGATATCGTTTATCCCAAACTGGGCCATGTGATCAGCTGAACCGAAAATACTCGCGCCCGTAGTGATCTTCGCTTGCGCTTCCGCGATGCCTTTGGAGAACACGGCCAGCGGATACGTTCTTCCGTTTTTGTTTTTTAGGTCAGCCGTCCCAAAGAAAAATCTCAAGTTCATTCCCCCGCGTGCTTCGAAAAGAACTGGCTTCGTTTCGCTGACCTCTTCCAGTCGTGCTAATATCAAATCTTCTTCCATTGTGATCTCCCTAAATTCCGAAGCAATATTTTTCGAAAAATATTGCTTCACACCCTCAGCCGATCATTCTCGGCAGAGGCAAGAATAGGGTTCATTAGGAATCCTAATGGACCCTATTGACCTCGGCAAGGGGGAAGGGCTTTGGAAGACCTCGAAGCAGATAGAGGAAACCCGCCACCCGTCCCCCGCCTTGGTTGCCGTATCCAAAAAAACCATTGAAGAAGGACCCGTTGGCTGCGAACGGGCCCTCAAATAAGACTTTTCCAAGTAGGGGCCACCCAAAGCCCAGCAGATGTCGTCGGCAGTGATCTGGTCTTTCCATCTTGGATCGGCTCTAGGTTTATCCCTCTTGACCATTTTATAGTTATAAAATGGTGACGTCTCGTCCTTCAGTTGAAGGGTTAGTTCGGCAATTGTGCTTCTGGCGGTCTCTCGTAGAATTCCCATGAAAGTTAAGAGGTCAGACATGTTCGAGTTCCAAAAGTTTTTCTAACTCAATCGCTATTTCTTCAATCTCCGCTGATGACCTGTCAGTAAAAACGTCCCGGAGCTTCCACTGAAAGGTGCTGTAGCCACTGTGCAAAGGATGCTCGCCACGCTCCCGGACTTCCTGAATTTCCATCCGGCTGAATATGGCCCACGGATCGTCACAAGGAGTCGCAACCTGACGTGGGATGCCCTTCAAGAGCACCATCTCGCGCCCACAAACAATGCGCCTCTCCATCTCCCGCCCGTCCCGATTAAGGGCAGTCAGGAGCCAACGGCCCTGAGGCTTCGGCCAGAGAGGATTTTCCTTTAGCTCAACGATGGCGTCGTTCTTATAGATAATTTCCTCAAAAGCGGAGTAAGGCGTGTCAGGATTCCAGCCATTCAGCATTATGGATTCTCCTGGAGCGACTATCCCCATCCCTTGTCCGGTCCTTTCCCAAAGGACAATGCCGGTTTTGCGCTCGTTCCTGATCGTCGTCTTGAAGATTTGTTCGTCCATCGCTTTTTATCTCCTCACATATAAATGGGAAGGAAGTCTCTTGGGCAAGGAATTAAGGTAACTAAGGTCCTTAGTTACCTTACTTTAGAGAACTATTTTTCTTTGAGGGCTTTTTCTATAACCTTGAAGGCGTCTCTAGCCCTCCACTCGTCCTCAAGGTTTTGCTCAGCATCGTGCTCGTGATCGATCCGTGTTATAAAATGTTGCCTCATTGCCTGACACACCGGGTCATCCTTCATCCATCCTGAGTTCAGTCGCTGGAGCAATTGTTGGAGCAGTTGCAACTTTTCCTCCATCTCACGACGGTCGCTGTCCTTCTCCTCCTCTGTCGGCTCCCTGAAATCTAAAATTGTCTTTGTGAGTTGATGGTCAGCCCTTTGTCCATCAACGGTCCAATTCCCATCCTTGTCCCTGTGAGCCTTGTGGGGAAGCCCGTCCTGCCCCGGCTGAGGAGGAATATCAACACCGAATGGTTCTGTTTCTGTTTGTGGTTGTGGTTTAGGTTTAGGCTCAGGCATCTCTTTAGGATCAACCACCGGCCGTAGCTTATATTGTTCAGCTCTGAGGAAGGCCTTGAACTCCATATCCACTTTGCCGATCAGCATATTGTCGGACAATTCCTCAAGCATTTTTTTGTGCCTGGGAAACCAATTTAACTCTGCGTAGTAGGAAAAAAACTCCCACGGGTCTTGCACAGGACCTGGGAACGATTTGTTCTTCATTCGGAATTTCTGTAGTATAGTTTTCAACCTGGCCATTGCCTGGCGTTCATATTCCTTTGTGCCCTTCTTGCCTTCATACAGTTCACGGTAGAACGCCGCTATCGCTTCCTTATGGGTCATCTAAATCCCCCTTTCGACCCTGTGTAACGAGCTGTAGCACACTTTTATGGAGGGGGGAGGGTCCTTATAGGGGGGAGGGATGCTCACCCTTCCTTTACCGGAACACATAAGGCAAACACGGCAACCGATGGCGGTTTCTCGAAGCCCGATGCCCTTGCAGTACGGGCAGAGTCGGATGCGGGGTCGGGGTCGTTTAGTCATCATCGGTTTCAAATCCCACCTTTAGTGAATAATAGAATAAGTCCCACATTTAAAAAAACCAAAACTGTCGTTGTTATAATCAAATTTGTTAACATAGAAATAGGCATACGCCCTTCATCTAAATCCTCAAGATCGCGAGGATTATTCGCTCTTGCCATGTCTATTCTTCGGCCAATTGTTCTGACAATGAAAAACGCAACAATAATTAGAATCCCAAAGACACTAGCTCGGCCAATCCCAAATTTCGTAAGAATATAAAAAAAGGCGATCAATGCTGCCAACCGATTAACAATATTAATTATTCGAATCCAATAATGCGTGCTCATCTCATCCTCTCTGCTTATAGAATTGTTCATGCTCCTTGGCCTCCCGGCCAAATCCCCATGCCGCTACCTGCTTCCATGCGGCGTTCTCGTTCGCCCGATAGAGCTTAGATGGTGAACCTAATGGGCTATGATCGAGGCATATATGAGCAAGTTCATGGGCGATAGAAGCAACAATGATGCCAAAATCCTTGCTTTCGAGTTCTGGGCTGAGATATAAAACCTTCGCATAACGTTCTCTGAGTTTTGCTTTTCCTTCGAGCAGAGGTCCTTCATAGGAGAGGGGAAAAGGGAACACGCCGGCCAGGAACCCATCGCCCGGGATAAACCAATGAAATGAGTCTGCTTTCCCTTCCAACGTTGCCACGGCGTCGTCAGGTAATCGAAGGGCCACTTCAATGATCGCCTTATAACGCCTATTGTTCGGGCCAACCTGCAAACTCGACGGTATCCATATCAGCTCCTCAACTTCTGCCATCGTCCGTTTATTCTTTGTCATTGTTTGTTCTCCTCCTCACTTTCAGCCTCATAGGAACCTCGCCGCCCGGACGGCCATCCGCTTCTCTACTTCTACTGTAGCATGATCGTCAATATAAGTTTGGGTGCTCTTGATGTCTCGGTGACGGAGCCATCCTTGTACCGTTGCCAAGTCCTCGCCGCCGCGGATCATCTCCTGAGCCGCCGTATGCCTGAGATCGTGGATACTTCGTGGCGTCGGCACCCCGGCCTTTTGGCAGAGGAATCGGAACTCGGCCTGGGCCGCGTCTCGTGACATGTGCCCCGAACGTGGGAGCTTGCCGGATGGAAACACCCAGGGGTTCTCATCGGCGCCATAAAGCATGGCCCTTTGTTTCAGCCAGCCGATGAGCTTCTTCTCGATTTGCTCCGGAAGGTCGTACGCCCGGAACCGCCCGCCCTTCATGGCTCGGATTGTGACCTGGTGGGCCGGCAGGTTGAAGTCCTCCACCCTCAGGTTGACCACCTCAGCCACCCTCATCGCAAAAAAGTATACGAGTGAGAAGAGCAGGTCGTACTTCTTCTTAGCCTTCCGAGCCGCCTTCATGAACCGTTCCAATTCATCCCCGGTCATGTACCGGCGTCGGAGAATCTTTGTTCCGTTGGGCCGTCCTCGCCCTCGCTTAGTTTCGTCTGTCATTTAGTCCTCCTTCCAGCATAGGGCAGGTCTTGCCGCTTAATAGGCCAGGCCATGTTTCCGAGTGTGTGAATTTCGGCCTCGCTGAAATCGCCCCACTCCTCCTCAGAGCCCTGAACCAAGCCGAACCAGATCGTATCGTCCACGACCGAACCGTCGGCCATGACGCTCCCGGAGCCATCGGCGACCCTGCGTTCCTCCACCTTCTCCACGGCAAACCAGTACCAGCCTGAGAAACTTTCCCAGCCCTTCAGGACTTTGTGCTCTCCGGCATAGAGCTCGCCGTTCTCCGTATGGAGGTCAGAACACATCGAAGTACCTCATGCAGGTTTGAAGCAGGTGATCGTAATTCCCACTGGTCGCCTCGTGCATGAACTCGTCGATCTTTTCCTGGGGCCATTCAGCTTTCTTTGCCGCCTTCCTTGCCAGACCCAGGACGTTGAAGGCGTTGCCATCAGCGCCTACTAATCTCAACCGGGGGAGTACTTCTTTCATCTTACCCCTCGTCGGTGTAACCACCGTTCTTGACGACCGGAGCCTTCAGGTTGTTGTTAACCTTCGCCTTCGGCTCCGCCTTCCGGGCAACGACCACGTCCTTCAGGAACGCCTTGTCCTCGTTGACGGCCTTGATAACAACTTCCTCTCCCGACTGCCGGAGCCCGTTGAGCATCAGGACTTCGTCCACCCATTTGTTGTGCATCCCGGGAAGTACCCTGTTGAGAGCGGCTCCTGATCGCTTGCCCTCTTCCAGCGCATTCCAGGCTTTCAAGATCGTCTGCGTGTTCTGCTTGATGAAGCTCCTGCGCTCTGTGGCTCTGTCGACCTTGGCCTTGGGCTTGGCCTTGCCGTTCGCCATGGGCTTCGTCTTCAGGCTCATCTCGACCGCCTTCGCCTTGGTCTCTGCCCACGTTTTTGGCTCAACCTTTGCCTTCGGCTTGTTCAGGGCATTCTCTACACTAGCCTGGAACCTGGCCATGCTGGACAGTTCCTTGGCTTCCCTGGCAACCAATGCCTTCGACTTGACGACCTTCCCGGTAGCCGTCCCACCGTTGACCTTCTTGGTCATGTTACTCTCCTTATTAACGCGATCGGTTTGACGACCGTTTTCGCCTCTGGTCCTTTTCTTTTTATTCGACTGAACACATCGGCATAGTCGGAATAGATCGTAAAAAAGGGGTGAGCATCGCCTGTCTGTTCACGCAATTGTTGTACTATCAATCACTTATCCTAATTAATAAATAAAGGATTAATTTATAAAAATCAATACCTCATCTGAAAATAACTGTATTTTCCCCATATGGCTGGATTCTTATGGGAAGGCGTTGCCGCTGTAAAATTGGAAGGAATAATTATATTAGGATAAAAGGAGGGATTCTGAGCCTAGACAAAGGCAGACCATAAGGTGGCGAGGGTCCACCCTAAGTATCGGACCCTCTCGAGTTTTTCCGTGTACGCTCGTTACAGAGGGTTGTTTAGGATGGTCCTGGTCTCATTATGAATCATAATGAGACCAGGTAGCGCTTTATGGGTGGGAGGAGGGGTGGCGTGGTGGTTTGTTTGGTGTAGGAGGCTTGCTATGGCTTGTCGGCCTCAGAGTACTTTCTCTCTTCTTCCTCATATGGCTTACTTCTTTTTACTCTTCTGCGCTCTTCCTTGCTTCCTACTATTCGACACAGGACTGGTGTACAGGGTCAGATACAACTGGTATTACAAGCGACATTATAAACATATATACGTTTTGTCCTTTATCCGGTCCTCCCGGACTTCTTTCTTTTCCTACCGACTCACAGGCTCGCCGGAGCTTGTTTGTTAAGGTGCTTTATCCTTCTCGAGTCTAGCAAGAACCCTATTCACATAATCCATGCTGAGTTCTGAGAAGAACTTCCTAGCTTTTGTGTAAACCCTTGACCTTTTATCAGGGTTTTTCTCAAGCTCTTCGGCGAGGTGCAGTACGCCCAGTCGCCAACCCTTATACAAATCATTTATATCCACTGCAACGTATTCGCCGGATTTGTTTGTCAAATCGATCGTGCGTTGTAGTTTTTGAATACTAGCGTCGCCCCAGCCGTAGGCGATACGACGGACCGGTTCCTTAGAACTTAACTTAGAATCTGGCGTGAAAGTATGTAAGAGACCGCAGCGAGCCGCATATAATTCCAACGCTGTGCATTGAATGGGTTTTGCTTTGAGAAGATACGCATCAACCCAATTTACAAAGGAGGTTGGGCTCGCATACTGTTCCCCGCTATCGAGCCAACCAATAATGTCAATTGCTGAGTAAATGAGGATCAGGGCTGGACCGTGAAGTTTCTTTTCAATACAAGCGTCGATGCCACGTCCAAGTAGCATCATATTTTTGTAGAACTTAGATTCACTCATCAGGACCCCCTTGATAAAAAGCTCATCGTCACATCTCTGCCTTTGGGTCTTCTTCCTTTTTCATGTCCACTATCTTGCGCAGAAAGGCAAGCCCTTTCGGTGATAGCACGTACGAATTATCGCCAATGACGTTCAGGCATATTTCGATGAGTCCTTTTTGTTTCAAGTCATCTATGACAAATTTAAAATGCAGTCTACTTTTCTCAGGATTGCGAGCTAGGTACTCCTTGTACAACGACTCATCTTGCACATCGCCTTTAACGACGCCCAGTATTCCCAATATGAGCATATGCTCTTTGTCCAGAATAAGTTCCTCCAATTTTACTTCTTCATGCGGCTCAATCCGTGATACTCCCTCGCTCTCTCTAGGTTGTTCTGTCAACTCATCAAATATTACGCTCCCCCTTTCCCTTAGAACAGCGTCGAATTTCCTATATCTTTTTAGCCCTTTTTTTGTCAGTTTAAATAATTCATCCTGAACAGCGTTTGTCCCCCCTGTTAGGGCTGCAACCTTTATAAGTTTCCTTTTTTCTAGTTTTTGTAGTGTCGCCATGCACTTAGACATAGTTCTGGATTCGGCGGGGAAGACTTTTTTATATGCTCTGAATAACAGCCCTAATCCTCGCTCTCCTTCGTCAAGGAAACTGATTATGAGGACATCTTTTTCGGTTAGCTTCCGTCCGATTCCCTTTGCAATAACAAAAAAAACTATGCCTAAGATAACGACGATAAAAACGGGGATATTCTGATTCAGAATATTCCATAAGAACCGTAAGAGGGGAATTACGAAGCCAAATTTATTAGTTATGAGGTCAAAGACAAAGGTTAATATGACAACGACATACCCGGCACGTTCAATCCACTTCCATGTTTTGTCCGAGGCCATCCAAGTCCTCAAATTTTAAATTTCCCATGCAGGAGATCATCCACCTCTACGAGCCTCACATCCATCCCTTCTTTCTTTATCCTCGCCGCTTCTTTGTTCACCGCATATCCGTGCTATTCCATTACTTCTGGCTTCCAGTCCATAATTGGCTTCTTTGCATTCCATCTTGCTTCGCCAGTCAGCTCTGGTCTAAACTTATTGTCCGTCATTAATTCATAGGCTCCCTTTTTACAAACCATCACCCATAGTCTCGGCATAAAACGAGAGAATATTTTTGAGAAACGCTTATAATGCGTTTTAGTCCAGAAGATTATTACCTCCTCATTTTCTCCTAACGGTCTTTCCTTGAAAGCTGCCCATAAATGTATAAAATCCAGTTTGTGGCAAATGTAACCCTCAATGTTATGGGGTATCTTTATACATTGGAATGTAACTGAGGCGTATGGCATAGATCTGCTAAGTGCACGAACTTTTCCGTTCTTTATCACAGCCATCGGAGTAAACTCAATTACTCTGCAAGCCTCACTGTCAATAAGACTCCAATCACTATCTTTAAGCATTGTCTGTTGCATTATTTATTCTCACCCCTTCGCTGAGCTAATTCTAGCACGTACTGGTATCCGAGGACAATCCCTCTCCACGCCTCTGCTGGCCGTTCTCGGGCCAAGCTAGGGATTGGTATGGGCCGGGAAGCGATCAACTTGACAAGCCCGGGTCTTAGCCTTATCTTATAGATGGAGGCGCGAAAGCCTCTTGACAGGAGGATACGTTGAGTAAACTTTTGTCGGAGGCGCGTCCTGGAGGTGAAGGCGCAAACTGAAAATCCGCTTATCCAATGCCGGATAAGCGGACTCATGACTGCGTTTGATCTGAAGGGAGTTCTAATACCGTGCCCCGAGAGCAAACCAGGGGCATTTCTGGCCTCAAGGGGTGCGGCGCGCCTCCCTTTTTATTCCCTAATCCTCCTTCTCCGAATAACGCTCAACCTCGTTCAGGTTTTCTTCCGTCCATCCGAATGCTCCCATGATCTTCGCCTCGTCACCAAGGTCCTCCGCGCCCGAGGGCACCCACCGCCTCTCCTCGCGTCTGCTGGGAGTTCCTAGAGCTCGTCTCTTGCTCATCGAAATCATATGGGGAAAAAAAGATAAAAAGATAAATAGATGATTCCATGAACTCTGGGAAATTGATAGTTCTTATGTTTTATATGGTTTTGACAAAAGTCTTAGAATACCTTTTTTATCTTTTTATCTTTTTTGGAGCATCGAAAAACTCATCTTTTCTACAATTTCCTGGAGTTTGTCAAAACATCCTTTTATCTTTTTATCTTTTTTCTGGTACCTTTTTGACAATGAATCGATAGTCCCCATTCTCCTGCTGATCCCAGCTCTGGAGCCCCCCGTCAGTGACTGCTTTCTCCAGTTGCTTGTGGAGATCCCCCACTGTGGGGCACCTGGAGACCTCCAGCATCCGAGCCTCCGAGATAATGATGAGATTAGGGTCATTCGCCAGGGCCTTAAAGGTATACTCACATTGTTTATTTGGATAGCGAAAGATCTCAATCTCAAACTGCCGCTCAAGTTCCTTCCTGTTGTGACCTATCCACTTGCCCATGGAACCAGCACTTGAACAATATCTTTGGAAGTTTTTGAGCTTCATCTCCTCTGCCACTCCGACCAGCTTATCATACAACGCGCTCGGCGACAGCCTGACCACTTGCTCACCTCGTTCATATACCAGGTGGTAAAGCACCTGATACACGCCCACATTCTCTACGGCAAGCTCATCCTTCTTCTCATTCATCAACTCCAGAGCAAAACGGAATTGCCACAAGGCAGGACTGGAGCCACACATCGCCATTCCCAGAGTCTCCCAGTCCGCCAAGCGTGAGATGCATCGGATCGGATTCCTTTGAGCTTTCGCTAGCCACAATAAAGCGATCACCGAGTTCAGGTTCACCAGCACCTCCGTCAGAATATCAGAGCGAGCCATCAGCAGCGGGTCTATTAGCTCTGCGAGACCGAGTGGGTGGTCGATCTTCTGTGTCGAGAACAACAGAAACCGACTCACCAAGTCATCCCTCGTGAAGCTCGGTTCCCGTGAAGTGATTACCATGAAGCAGTGTGGCGTGAATGTCACCTCCGTACCATCCTCATAGAGTTTTCGTTTCCTCCAAGCCACGCCGGTTGCGGCGGCACTCATCAGGTCCAGCATATCTCCGCCCACGCGAGTATCAACGTTATCCAGCACCAAGTAGGGTCGCCGACTCATGACAACCGCCAGATCGTCGGCTGACTTCGGCAAGCCCGAGGGCTCGAACGAGTCGCCATCGAAGATCTTACCAATAGATCTGGTGATGAACGACTTCCCACTTTCCTTTATGCCGATGAAAACGGCGACCGGTTTCTCTCGCAACAGCGATTCAAAGAACTGGCTGAAGAAGTAGATCAACAACATTAGCCGTTGAAGCCACGGTGTCAACGGGTTGTTCTTTTCCGTACTAAACCGCGCCCGCTCCACTAGGAACTTATTCAGGAGGCAATCCGGTTGATAGAATCGATCCAGATTCAAGCCAAGCTTAGTCATTGAGGGAAAGCTAATATCATCAACTTGACGCTCTTCAACATCAGTCACAAAGTAGTTGACCACCTCCTGCTCCGGGTTGTACATCCATGAGGCCAGTGCAGGGTCATACTTGAAGAATACTCCATCGATACCGTTGTCATGGAACTCAATCCTCTGACCATCAAGTCGGTAGATACCGTTGGCATTGTCGCTAACGTAGAGGATGAACTTCTCCTTGTCCCAATAAGAGACCCGTCTCGGAGTCACAATCGCATCTTTCAGTTGCCAACGAATCACTGTCGTCAACTCTGATTTGATCTCGTTGAAGTCTCGTTCTGGAACTCGGTAACGATAGCGTATGAACGTGTAGAAGTCTGTGCCATTGAAGTTCATCAGAGTCTTTGTCTCGTTGTCGAAGAAGTAATACAAGTTCTCTGTTGCATCCTTGAACCCACGGCCTGCCGGATTATTCGATGTAAGCAAGTCGTCGGTGATGAAGTCCAACTTTAGCTTTCGCTTCTCATCGGCCAAGAGGCCCTTCGTGTGATTGATTGCCGTGATGCGACCGGCCTCTGCCGTCTCCACGCGTTCCGCTTTCTTCACGTATTCCAGCGCCTTCCTTACATCCCACTGGAGTTCACACTCGGCCTGATGACGGAGTCGATTTGAGCATCCTAGCAACGGGTTGTAGAAAATGGAGCGCATGGTCGCGTACGTGTAGCCCCAGTCAATCAACGAGCAGATGATCGCCTCATCCCGTTCTGATCGGCTCGGATAGCTTCCTTTGCCTCGTATCAAGGAGCCGGTACGAATGAGGTTCTTGATTCGGGAAGGAACTACTAACTTCTCCATATCCTTCTCCATCTCATTGGTATTCTTATGGCTGATGACGTCTGGTATTTCGCCGAACTTGGGAAGAAGATCTCCATATCCTGTTGGCTCTTTGTACTTGACATTACGAAACTCGGTGAACTGGGTGTCTGGGTAGCTCTGTTCCTCTCCTGGTTCGACAATGTGGCACTCAATCAGATGTTCGGGGTCTTTGATATTCATAGCCCCTGGCAACCGGAGGCAGGCGTCCAGGTGTAGTTTACTGCTGTCAGCCCCCAATCGGTCCACCATCCCAGCAATGGTTTGTTTGAACTCCGTTCGTTGCTCCTTCGTGATACCGATGATTGGCTTCTCCAGCCCCCAATAACAATGGTATCCGTGGCCCGAGTCGACGACGATGGTCGGGGGGAGTGCGAACTCCTTTACCTGCTTAAGTGCCTCAGCTTTGCCCCCGATGAAGTCCTTCCCATCTACGTCGGCCCAGAAGCAGATGATGTCGTGGATGTCATCCTGCTTCTTTTTCTTGTCAAGACCTCGCGGGTTCACGCCGAAATAGATATGCTGGGTCTTGTTCTCTTTGGTTACCATCTCCCAGTCCTTCTCGGTGAGCACACCCTTACGTTGCCACTTTGAGGTTGCATTGTTGTCCGAGACTAAACGGAGTTCTACATAGCCGTCGTGCTCGGCGAAGTAACGAGAGAAGAGGGTTTCGAGGAAGCGTTTAGCTTCGAGGTAGTTGTTGGTTGTCATTTGTGTTCTCCAGTTTTTGTGTTAAGAAGATTCCCTGCATACTCTCATCGAGTATCAGGTTCGTGTCCAAGTCCGTCAAATAATATTGACGGCTCACGATCCAGCTTCGGCCACCATCATGGCTGAGGAGGATCGCTTTGAGTTTGAGAGAGTTTTGCTTTGAGGTTCGCATTTTGGTTCTCCTAAGTTGTTATATACCTATGGACTAACATTCGACTGCTCGGCGGCGATCAGGCCCCTCAAGTAGATTAGTTTGTTCGATTGGTGGGCGTGATGAACAAGATTTATAAGGTTATTTAGTTGGTCCCGCCACCTATTTACCCGGGTTTCCCCTGATATTTTCCGTTTTTCCTTTCGTTTCCCTTTAAGCGCCGTTAATAGGACGTCACGAAACTCATTTTTAAACC
>Ga0315284_10009693_pt1 | contig 13723 bp, 15 predicted proteins | sample YL17G09_16_MG_FD_203696 | JGI IMG/M metagenome (GOLD analysis project Ga0315284, IMG submission 203696) | Sediment microbial communities from Yellowstone Lake, YNP, Wyoming, USA - YL17G09_16 | ecosystem: Environmental > Aquatic > Freshwater > Lake > Sediment | place: USA: Wyoming | collected...
TACCAACTGGTGGCCTCTACAGCCTGGAAGTCACCACGGCACTATGAAAGGGATGGGTCACGAAGTGGCATGGACTGCGGCCGCTCTGTGCGAGGGTGGTAATCGAGCAGGCACTTGGTGGCGGTGGTTGCGGTGGTTGCGTGCATCGGCGGGATCGAGTCGTCAAAGAAATTCGCAGAAGATACGGCATCTCCTTGTCACGGAGAGTTGATTGTCTTCTCGCTTCTCTTCTCGCTTCTCTGAATCGCTCGTTTGAATCGCTCGTTTCCGGTCTCCGATGTCTCCTGCTATCGCTCGTCTCAGGTTGCCTGTTTCCTGGCTTCTGTCAACAAACTCCGCAAAGGCAAGGATGCTGCCGCGGAGCGGCTTTGTTCAACTGGGCATTTCGCCCAATCCGATCTGCGTTAATCTGCGCAAATCTGCGGACACTCCCGCATTGCCTTCACGCCCGCAACTTCACCTTCACAGCCGGCAGGGGCTCCGGATAGTGGCAGATGCCGCGAAACGTCCCCGTGTAGATGGCCTTTGTGGGGCATTTGTTGTAGCAGGCCCAGCAGCCGTAGCACATGCTCTGGTCGAACCGGGGTAGGGGGTTGAGCGTGATCGCATCGTAGGGGCACGAAAGTGCGCAGATTCCGCACTTGGTGCAGAGACCGGCATCGACGTGCTTCTTCCCCATCAGAACCTTGCTTGACTTGCGGGGGAATGTCGGCATCAGGCGTTCGCGCAGTCGCAGGCGGAACTCGGGGATCTGCGAGTCTGGGGATCCCACCCGCGTGCACAAGCTGTCCAGTTCTGCGACAAAGCGATTAAACGCCGTCATTTCGGAAGGGTTTGGCGCCTGCGCACTTGCCAATCCGAGGCGGATCATGGTGGGAATGCTCTCGGGCATGTGCAGCGCGTGCCCGGCGATGACCCGGAAGCCCCGGGCTTTCACCACAGAGTGGATTCGTCGCAATGTGGCGCCGTTGGAGTTGCCGAATGTATTGAAGACGAATGCGGGCTTGTTGGTTTGCCGTGGCAGCGAGTTGACAAAATCGATGAAACGCCTGGGTGGGCCCAGATAGTCGGCAAATGTGGCAAAGCCGACAATGTCTGCGGCGTCAACAGCCGGTGCACCGTCGCGGACGATGTTGTGCAATGTCCACTCAATGGATGGGGCTTTCTGCGCAAGATACCGGCACGCAAGACGGGTGTTACCCATGCCGGAGTAGAAACAGATGAGACCTTTCATCCTGGACCTTTCGGGTTGGGAACAATCAAGAGAGAAGACGTCCACAGATTGGCGCAGATTGGCGCAGATTGGAATCTTTGATCGTGTCAACGATGCCTGTTGCGAGGACTCCCCCCCCCCACAGGTCAGTGCCTCGCCTCGGCAGCGCCGGATCGAGGCATGCGGGCTCTTGAGGGACAACGCACTACGATATATCCCACACCATCCGTCGGTCTGTTTCGTCTCTTTTGGGATGAATGGTCAGGGATATCTTCTGCAGCTCAACGAGGATCTTGACTTTCTCCTCGATCGGCAGGCGCGCTTGGGCACGGTGGAAGTCTTCCTTCTTCCTGAAGATGTCCTGCACCAGGCGTTTGTTGTACTGGATGAAGTCCTCAGGATTGGCGACCATAGTACTGCTCCTTGAAGTTCCGGAATGCGTCTGCCAGTTTGTGTTTCGCCAGAATGGAATCAAGGAGAGTGTGGTCAATGGTGCTCTCCTGCAGGAATCTTCCGAGTCGTTCCTTGTCTTTGGGTCTGAATGTCTGGAGCATCAGGGCAATGAGACACTCCGGTCGAAGAACTCGGGTCGGAGTGTTTCCGTAGGTCCGTTCACTGGCATGGAGTACGCCATCCTTGACAAGGTCATTGTAGACAGGAATGAACTGCACTGCTATACCCTCAATTACGACCTGCTCCTGTGATGGTTTGTACCCTCGTGTGGTGAGCCAGGCGTAGATGGGCGACAGGGACACGAGTTGGCTTGGGGGTTCGGGCAGGATGATGAAGATGTCGAGATCGAAGGTCGCGACGGGCTCAATGTAGAACAGTGCCGCAATTCCTCCGCCAATGGCGTATGAGGAGAAGAGACCGGCGTCTTGAGCCTTGGCAATTACCTGGATCGCTTTTTCCACGGATTCCTAGCTTGCTGAATCGGGACCGAGGGACAGTTGTACAGGTAATATAAACGATCCAAAGGCAAGGAAATGCGTCCACAGATTTGCGCAGATTGAAACAGATTGGGATCTTTGATCGTGTCAACGATGGTCAAGCACGTGGCCGGCCTGATGTCAGGATGCGACCGCGAATCGAACGCCTCGAACGAGTCGGTGCCAATCTGCGCTACTGACAGTCATTTTCTTGGTTTCCGGCGCAGATTCCGGACCGACGGCAAGGCGTATCAAGGACTTGTCGGTGCTTGTCTGACCGCTGACTTCTGACTTCTGACTTCTGACTGCTGACTTCTGACTGCTGACCGCTTGCTGATCGGGGTGATGCATCCTCGTGATCCTACGCTGTCGGACCGGTTGTCGGCTACCTGCACTGAGCACTGTCGAAGTGTGCCGCGCCGAGGACTCTCCCTCCCCGCTACATCCTCTCGGGAATCTCGATGCCAAGCAGCCCCAGCACCAGCTCCATCTCGGCCAGCACCAGGCCCACAAGCGAGATCCACGATGCCTGCTTTGCGCTGTCGGTCTCGTTGAGAATGTGGCACTCCCGGTAGAACCGGTTGAACTCCTGCGCCAGAGAGTAGGCGAAATCGCAGAGGTAGTTGGGCAGCAAGGCCTCGCGCGCGGATGCCATGGTGTCGGGCAGTGAGCACAGCAGCAGAATCAGCCCCGACTCCCGGGGAGTGGCGGAGACGATCGCGCCTCCCACAATGCCCTTCTGACTCGCATTGCGCAAGATGGACTTGATGCGCACGGCAGTGTACAGAAGGTAGGGGCCGGTCTTGCCCTCGAACTGGGTGAATTTCTCCACGTCAAACACGTAGTCGGATTCGCGGTGATTTGACAAATCGGCGAATTTGAGAGTGGCGACGCCAACCCGGTTCACCACGTCTTCCTGCTCCGGCTCGGCAAGGCTCTGGCCAACGCCGGCCTCCTTGATGCGCTCGAGAGCTTTGGCCTTTACAAGGGCGACAAGGTCGGCCAGCTTCATCACCCCGCCCTGCCGCGTCTTGAACGGCTTTCCGTCGGGGCCGTTCATGGTGCCGAAACCCACGTGCTGCAGGCGATCGTCGGCGCGAACGATGCCGAGTTTGCGGGCTGCACGGAAGACCTGGGTGAAGTGCAGGTCTTGCCGCTTGTCAACAACGTAGAGGATCTCGGTGGCTTTAAAGTCCTCAACGCGGTACTGGATGGTGGCCAGATCGGAGGTCGCGTAGAGGTAGCCTCCGCCCGACTTTTCGAGGAGAAGTGGCGGATACTCCTTTTGGTCGGCCGGCTCAGCCACGTGGATGACCCAGGCGCCGTCGCTCAGCTCGGTCGTGCCGGATTGCTTGAGGCCCGAGACGAGGGCGTCCATTCTCTCTTCGTACGAGCTTTCGCCAAGCCAGTGGTCGAAGGCTATCCCGATTGAGGCGAAATCCCTGTGGAGTTCCGCGACCGAGATGGCAACGAAGTGTTTCCACAGGGCGCGATAGCCTGGCCGTCCACTCTGCAGCTCTGCGGTGGCCTGCACGGCCTTGGCCATTTCCGCTTCGTCGGATTTGCAGCGCTTGGAGGCAGTGGGGTACATCTCTTCGAGCTGTGCGATTGACACCGGAGACTTCTCGGGATACGGTCCGCGCGAGGATGCGTCGAAGTAGGGGAGTTCGGGCTGTCGAAGCTGTAGCTCGCACAGCAGCATGCCCATTTGTGTGCCCCAGTCGCCCAGGTGATTGTCGGAGATGACATTCTCGCCCAGAAATCGCACAATGCGCTGGAGCGCGTCGCCGATGATCGCGGACCGGAGGTGCCCCACGTGCATGGGCTTGGCAACATTGGGGCCGCCAAAGTCGATGACAACCGTGTGCGGGACGGCGACAGCCGGCACCCCGAGGCGCTTGTCGGAGAGGAGCGCGTTTGCACGGGTCGACAGAAAGTCGCCGGTGACCGAGATGTTGACAAATCCAGCGCCGGCAATGCTCAGTTCCGCGAAGATGGCGCTGTGACGGCTCTTGACATCATCGATGACCTTCTGGGCAATGGCCCGAGGGTTCTGTTTCGCCTCGCGGGCAGCCGCGAGCGCCCCATTGCACTGGAACTGGCCGAGGTCGGGTCGGGCCGATTCGGCGACATGTCCGAGCGTTCGCTGGAAGCCGAGCGTTTCGAAGGCGTCGGAGAAGATGTCGGTGAGGTGGGATCGGATGGAGCTCACGGGTTGTGTGTCCTTGTGGCGATAGCCGGTTGTGTCAGCCGGGCGTGTCGAATGGACGTGACAGAGTGAAGAGAAAATACAGCTATGCAGGCAGAGCGGTCGCGGCCACAGACTGCTGAAGGGGATGGGGCGCTGTGTGGTCCCGCCATGCAGGACAGGTGGCGCGTCATGCGGCGGTGAAGGTCCGGTGCACCTCCCGCCATGCGCATGCGCGTCAAGTCAGCGCACGGATTGACGGCATTGAGGCCCGTTAGGGCCGGCACCCGCTCCGAAGTGTCGAGTGCCATCCCTACGGGACTCAGGGCTCCTTGTTACCTGCCAACTGTTACAGAGGCGCCGCACCTACGGCGCTCGAACCACACGCAACCGCCAGCCCTTTCTTGCTCCTTCCCGCTTTGACGGGCAGCCACGCCACCCCACGCAAGTCGATGAATCTGGAGAATTTTTGGTCCGGCGCCATGTCCCGAAACTAATTTTCAAGGGACGGGCAGAGGGCGCGGAAACGCCGGTGTCCGCGCCAACAGGTTCACCATCAACGAAGGGGATGCCACATGAGATTCGTCGCAGGCAAATGGGTTGTTCTCGCAGCATGCTGTGCACTGGTCGCGTGGGGATGCGGCAAGAAGACCTCCAAGGTCGAGACTCTGCCCGAGCCTACCAAGGTGGAAAAGGTTGAGCAGACCACTACGCCTCCGTTTACACCGTCAGATGAAGATGCGTTTGACACTGTGGGCATGGATGCCAAAGCCAGGGAAGCGCTGGTCACCATCTACTTCGACTATGACAAGTACGAGCTGCGCCCCGAAGCCATCCAGCAGCTTGAGCGGGCTGCCCAGTTCCTCTCGCAGAATGCGCGCGTTCGCGTACTGGTTGAGGGGCATGCTGACGAGCGCGGCACCAACGAATACAACATGGCGCTTGGCGAGAATCGCGCCAAGGCGATCAAGCAGTACCTGGTTGGCTACGGCGTTACGGACAACCGCATGGAAACCACCACCTACGGCCGCGAACGCCCGGCAGTCCCCAACTGCCCCGACGAAGCATGTCACTCCAAGAACCGTCGTTGCGAGTGGAAGTTGCTGGCGAAGTAGGCCTCGGAGTCGTAGCATCACCGGTGTACGACAAAGGCGAGATCGAGAGATCTCGCCTTTGTCATGTCTGTCCGTCAATGACCCACCGAGAGCCCCGCTATACCCGGCCGAGGACGATCTCTTCGACCTCAGCCGGAGTCAGCTCAATGCAGTTGCGTTTCCCCGAGGTCTGAACCGCAATGATACGCGCGGAGTCGGCGGTGATGCCGTAGGCTCCCAGACGCGGAATGCGCAGAACGCTCGTCCACTCCTCGATGACTTTGACGAGCAGGTCGCATGTGCGCTCGGGCGGAGCAGCATAGTCGCCGCTGAGCAGCGCGCCGATGCAGGCGTATTTGCCCAGTGCCGGGTGCTGGGGTGCGCGCTCTCGCAGCGCGCGGATCGTGGCCCTGGTTGCAGGAGCCAGCAGTGATCCGCACACCACGCCGTGCGGAATTTCGGTGGATCCTCCGATTGTGGCAGCGAATGCGTGCACAATGCCCAGCCCCGCATTGGCAAGCGCGATGCCCGAGATGAGCGCCGCGTATGCCATGCTGCTGCGTGTGCCAGCGTCGTGCGATCTTGTTGTGCATGCCGCAACCAACGACTCCCTGACATGCTGGATACCTGTGTAGACAAGTGCGTCGGTCATGACAGAGGCCGCAGGGCTCACGTACGACTCGATCAGTTGGGTGAGGGCATCCATACCGCATGCTGCCGTCACGCCGGCGGGGCAGTAGATGGCGAGCTGGGGATCCACGATCGCAACATCAGGCACGAAATTGTCGTGGCGCAGCGAGCGCTTGAACCCGCCAGGCCCGATGCGACCGATCACGGCATTTCGGGTGGCCTCGCTACCGGTTCCGGCGGTGGTGGGCACGGCGATGAAAGGGATCTTGGATCCGGGATGGACCCGGGTTCCCACGCCCTCCAGAAAGTCAACGACACTCCCGTCGGCGCCCAGCATTGCGGAGATTGCTTTGCCCGCGTCAATCGCGCTGCCGCCTCCGATCGAGCATACCGCAGAGACGAGCCGGGATCGCTGCTTTGAAACGACCCGGTCGACAAACTCGGGTGAGGGCTCTCCGGCGATGGTCACCCGGTGGACGTCGAGTCCAAGGGCCCTGAGGCGTGGCTCAAGGTCCGGCCACACGCCGAAGCGATCGAGGGAGCCGGCGCCGGTGACAAGGAGCACGCGCGGTCCGAACGCCCGGAGTACTGTCGGGAGCTTGCTGAACGAGCCGGCCCCGAAGTGGATGAGTGGTGTGCGGGCGAGTGAGAACTGTTCGATCATGGGGAATGTCCCTTGGCTGGACGAATGGCAATCAGGAGGCTTGCCACGGAACGCTCGGCGCGGAGAAGCCGCAGCCACTACGGACGAATGGCGCAGTAGGGCACGCCTCTTCTCGGCTCGGCCATCATCTCTGCCACGGCGTCGCGCCACTGCACGTAGTGCGCGGTTTGTTTGTGAGCCGCAGCCTGCTCCTCCGACTCGTATGCTTCGTAGAGCATGAATCGTGCGGGGTCGTCTGTGCTCTGCAGCACGTCGAAGCGCAGGTTGCCATTCTCCTTTGTCGAGTACTCATGGTTGCGGATGGTGGCATTGATGAACTCGCCGATGTACTCGGGCTTGACACACACGTATACGGTGGTTGCGATCATGGGGTACTCCTCCCGGGGTGGTGCACTCTGCAGAAAATACGTGCGGCTCGATGGAGACGGCGCCTCGGCTTCCACGCCGTTTCCTCGCCTGTGCTTGTGGGTCCCCCCGATCCCGACCACCAAGCAATTTCTTCCCTGCACACCCGGCAAAAAGGGGCGTCCCATATCGGCAAGAATCGCGGCGACTTGAGCGAATCTCACGTGGAATTGCGAGGGTCTCTCCAAGGTCGTCATGGAACTCGTTGATTTTGAGGGCGTTGCAGAGTCCGTCAGCCGGTGATTCACGTGGACCCTCTAAACCGGTACCTCTGGCACCGGGGTTGCTTATCTTCATGTCGGCGAGAAATGCCCGGACAGTGGTCTGCGGTGTGCGAGAGGGAGTCGATCATGAACATGCTTGGCAAGGTAGTGATGGACAAGACCAATGTCCCGGCTGTGATGAAGAGTCTGGACGCCAACATGCTGCGTGCGCGGGTGATCTCCAACAACATAGCCAACGTGAACACGCCCGGCTACGCGCGGCTTGATGTGAGCTTTGAGAATCACCTGCAGGCAGCTCTGGACAAGACACGACTGCGCGGCACGACCACCAACGAGAAGCACTTTGAGATGGGGCGCAAGGACATATCCGGCGTTGATGCGCAGGTTGAGCGTCCGTACGACCCCACGCTGCCCAGTGGTGTGAACAACGTTGACATCGATGTGGAAATGGCCAAGCTGGCAGAGGCGCAGATTCTGTACAACTACGGCGTCAAGTTCGTCAAGGGATCGTACGACAAGATCAACTCCGCGATACAGGGCAAGAGCGTACAGTAGCGGTGAGCGCAGTGACGAGGCCGTAGTGAGCTCCGGCGCCCAACTTCGCACCAAGGAGATCGTATGGGACTGGCAGGAATCTTCAGCGGGCTGCAGATCAGCGCGTCGGGCATGCGGGCACAGCGCATCCGTCAGAACTGCATTTCGTCGAACCTGGCCAATGCCGAGACAACGCGCACGGCCGAGGGAGGCCCGTATCGCCGGCAGTTTGCCGTGGTCATGGCTGATGCGCAGGACAAAGACGTTGCCCTGATCAACAAGAAGGGCGGACTGCAGGGACTCTCCACCGACAAGAATCACCTGAATATTCCGCCGTCGAACTTTCCGCGCGACGAGCGCTTTTTCGGCAATGGCGTGAGCGTTGCCGAAATTCGCGAAGACACGCGCCCTCCGCAACTCGTGTACAACCCGTCGCACCCCGATGCCGATGCAAACGGCTACGTGGCCATGCCTAATGTCAATGTTGTTGAGGAAATGACCGACATGATTGCCGCCACGAGGACGTACGAAGCGAACGTGACGGCATTCAACGCGACCAAGGGGATGCTGCAGCAGGCCATGAATTTGTAGTGCGGGAGTGGGGGAGTGCGGGAGTGGGGGAGTGCGGAGTGGGGAGTTGAGGAATCTGACGACGAACATGTAGAGACGTAGCGCGCCACGTCTCCCCCGCAGGATATTGAGGATTTGCTCGACGAACATGTAGAGACCTGACAACCGGAGAGTACCATGAGTCTCAGCCCCGTTGATGGCAGCCAGCAAGCGTGGATGGAGTTTGTGAAGCTCGCGCGAACTGCGCAGGCGCGCAATCCGGCTCTGGCAGCGACTGCGGCTCCGCGTCAGCCGGCTGTGGAAGCCCTGAAGTCGAAGTTCGCGGCACCGACATCATTCGTTCCGCCGACATCAACAACGGGCAGCGCGGAACCGAAGAAGTATACTAGGATACTGGGCAACGTCATTGATACGTACGCGTGAGCGGATGCGGATTCGCCGAAACCGTCCTCTTTCAGGAGTACCGAATGAACCAGATCAACGGCATCGGTCCCATCGAGCCAGGCAGGCAAGCGGGGCTGTCACCGAAAATCCAGGCGCCCAAGGATGGCCCGTCGTTCAAGGACACGCTGCAGAACTTCATGTCCGATGTTAATGACCTGCAGAACAAGGCCGGCGAGTCGGTTGAAAAGCTCATGGCCGGCGAGATCAACGACGTGCATCAGGTTATGAACGCAGCCGAAGAAGCCAAAGTTGCTTTCAATATGATGATGGAGATCCGCAACAAGGTCATGGACGCGTACGAGGAGCTCATGAGGATCCGGGTGTAGGGAATGGTTGAGGGCTGAGAGTTGAGAGTCGAGACGGATGCCGGCCCAGCAGATCACTGTTCTAACTTCCGCGCCGCGCTATAGGGAGCAGCAATTTCAAGGAGTGAATCATGTCAGAGTTCTTCAAGCAACTCATCGCCCAACTCTCCGCAATCAGGCAGAAGCTCTCCCTCCAGCAGAAGGTGGTGACCAGCGCACTGCTCGGGTTTACCGTGCTTGGGCTCATTGGCCTCATGGTGTGGGCGCGCGGCACTGCTCCTATGACCGGCTACAAGACCCTCTACTCCGATCTTCCCATCGAAGAGGCGTCCACAATTACCGGGAAGCTCACCGAGAGCAAAATGAAGTACAAGCTCACCAACGAGGGCAAGACGATCCTTGTTGAGGGCAAAGTGATCTACGAGGCGCGCATGCTGTTGGCACGCGATGGTTTGCCCAAGAGCCACGGCATCGGCTACGAACTGTTTGACAAGACAAACCTGGCCATGACCGACTTTGTGCAGAAGATCAACGCACGCCGCGCGCTCGAAGGCGAACTGCAGCGCACCATCGAGGGTGTCGAAGACGTCAAGGCCGTTCGCGTGCACCTCGCAATCCCTCAGCCGACCATCTTTCTGGAACAGCAGGAGCAGCCCAAGGCATCGGTGATGGTGCGCATGGCGCCGGGGGCCGAGCTCTCCGAAGACCAGGTGCGCGGCATCACCCATCTGGTGTCGTCAAGCGTTGAGGGCCTCAAGGCCGACAACATATCCATCGTTGACTTTGGCGGAAAGCTTCTCTCCGCACCCTACGCCGGCGACGAGACTGCCATGGCAAGCTCGCGCAACCTCGAGCTCCAACACAAGGTCGAGAAGTATCTCGAAAAGAACTCCGAGAATATGCTGGTGACCGTGCTTGGGCCCAACAAGGCGAAGATCAAGGTGTCGGTGGACCTCGACTTCGACCAGGTGGAAAAGACGCTTGAGCAGTACAACCCCGAAAGCCGCGTGATTCGTTCCGAAGAGCGCAATGACGAGAACGTGAAGAACGCTCCCACCGGCGACGCGCAGAAGGAACGGTCACTCACCAACTATGAAATCGACAAGACGCTGCAGCGTGTGGTGGCTGAAGTCGGCAATGTCAAGCGTCTCACCATTGCCGTCGCGGTTGACGGCAGATATGCCGTCGGTTCCGACAAGAAGGATACCTACACCCCCCGCACACCTCAGGAGCTGCAGCAGCTTGAGGAGATCGTGAAGAATGCCGTGGGCTACGACCTGGCGCGCGGCGACCAGATTACCCTCTCAAACATCCAGTTCGACAACGACTATCTGCGCAGGCAGCAGCGGGACATGGCGGATGCCGAGTGGAAGGAGATGGTGCTCACCATCATCAAGTACGTGGCCGCGTTCCTGCTTGGGCTGGCATTCATCTTCCTGCTTCGCAGCATCGCCCGCTCGGTGGCCGAGGCCATGAATCCGCCGGTGCCCAAGCTGGAGATTCTGGGCATGCCCGAACCTGTGCCCGTGGAGGTACCCGAGGAGATGCGCAAGAGTTCGGAGCTGCTCGATCGGGTCGAGATGCTCACACGCGAGCAACCGGTCAACATCGCTGCCATCATACGTCAGTGGCTCCACGATCCGGGCGCCGCCGCCGCTGCCGCCGCCCCTGCCAAGAAGGGCGGAAAGTAGCCGGTCCGTGACGCCGCAGGGGCAGTCTGGATCCGGACACCCCCCGACGTACGAAGCGCAGCGGTCGCGGACAGTGAGCCCGGAGTGCAGACGACCGAGCTTGCCTCGGAGATGGTGAAGCGGTAGAATGAGTGCAGGGATGGCAGACGTGTCGGGAGTCCGGCACGCCGCCGCAGCTCCAACCAGGAACTACAATGGCCGAAAAGGGCTTCTATAAAGACAAGTACGACGCCGATAAGAAGGAGCAGTCTCACGGAACCGGCGTGTCTCTGGCCGCAAAACTCAGCGGGCCCAAGAAAGCCGCGATCGTGATGGTGGCACTGGGCAGCGATGCTTCATCGCAGATCTTTCGTAACCTCGAAGAAGGTGAAGTCGAGTCTCTCTCCACCGAAATCGCGCGCCTCGACAACATATCCTCGGAAGTGCGCGAAGCAGTACTCGAAGAGTTCCACAACCTGGCGCTGGCGCAGCAGTACATATCGCAGGGCGGTATCGAATTTGCGCGTGAGATTCTCGAACAGGCACTGGGCCCCCGCAAAGCAAAAGAGATTCTCGAAAAGATCCAGCAGTCTATCAGGACCACTGGTTTCAACCTCCTCGAAAATGTCGATCCCAAGCAACTCGTCAACTACATCCAGAAGGAGCATCCGCAGACCATTGCACTGCTTCTGGCGCACATGGGCGCGGCAAACTCGGCGGCAATTATCTCGTCGCTGCCGCAGGAGCTGCAGGTCGATGTGTCAACGCGCATTGCCACCATGGAAAGCATCTCGCCCGATACGCTGAATCAGGTCGAAGAGGTGCTGGCAGGGCAGGTGCGGTCGCTGTTTGGCGGCGACGTGTCGCGCGTGGGTGGGGTGAAAGCGGTTGCCGAAATGCTGAACAATGTCGACCGTGGCGCCGAGAAGAACATCCTGGGCAACCTGGAGCGGGAGAACCCCGAGTTGGCCACCGAAATCAAGAACCTCATGTTTGTGTTCGAAGACGTGATGCTGCTCGACGACCGCTCGATGCAGCGCGTGCTCAAAGAGGTTGACACCAAGGAACTATCGCTGGCGCTCAAGGGTGCGTCGGAGGAGCTGCAAGACAAGTTCTTCCGCAACATGTCGTCGCGCGCGGCCGAGATGATCAAGGAGGAGATGGAGTACATGGGCCCGGTGCGCCTCAAAGACGTGGAAGACGTGCAGCAGCGTATTGTCGACGTGATCCGGCGGCTGGAGGAGGACGGCGAGATCATTATCAGCGGCAGAGGCGGCGAGGAAGAGATCATCGTGTAAGGTCGATGCCTCATAGATATCCTCCCGCTCGTCCAGTGATCCCGCCGCGCCCCTGGGTACAGCCTGCGGCCACGCTTCGACTGAGCTCAGGGCCGGGGTGCGGCGTGATTGTATCGAGACGAGCGGGAGATCTTCGAAAGGCATCGCACAAGGCGCACCCATGACATCAAAGCAGCTCTCACCCGACGACATCTCCGCACTCATCGAGCACCTGCTGCACTCGCAGGACGATTCCACGGTGGGGCTGCGTCGCATCATCAAGAAACAGGTTGACCGCGAGAGCGACTTTCCGGTACGCAACCACGTGTTCGACCAGTTCCAGACCGAGGGAGTGCAGACTGCGCGCACCTTCTCCGACGAAGAGGTGCAGGTGCTGGAGCTGGAGCGCAAGCTCCGTCGGCTCGAATCCCAACTCGCGTCGCAGAGGAAGGACTCCGAACTTGCGCTGGTCGCGGCCATTGACAAGGCCAGAGCCGGGGGGCGCGCTGAGGGCATTGCCGCAGCCCGCGCCGAAGCCGCTGCCGACTACGAGACGAAGCTGACGGCCCTTCAGCAGAAACTGGCGGGGTTTCTCTCGGTGTGGGAGAAGTCCAAGCGCGAGCAAATCGTCGGTGCCGAGCGCGTGGTCGCCGAGCTCGCATGCCGCATTGCCCAGAAGGTCGTTCAGGCCGAGCTCTCCCTCAACAAAGACATCGTGCTCTCTTCGGTAAAGCATGCACTCACCTTCGTTGCCGACCGCGACCGTCTGGTGATTCGTGTGGCCCCGGGTGATTGGGAGCGGGTGAGCGGGGCCCCGGAGTTCTGGAAACCCGTGCAGGAGCGGCTGGGCGAAGTTACGATTCTGCGCGACGGGAGCATCCAGCCGGGCGGCTGTATTGTCGAGTCGAACTCCGGCGTGGCCGACGCACGTCTTGGGGTGCAACTCTCCGAGCTCTCCGAACTCGTCGACAAGGTATGGCAGGGCGTACAATCGTCGGTTGCCAACGAGATCAGCAGCGCGTCCCCCGATGCCCCCCTACCATCCCTGTGAGTCTGGACGTGAGGCCCCCGCTATGAGCACCACACTGGACTTGCAGCCCTTCCTCAGCGCTGTTTCTGCCGCGGAGCCGGTGCGGGTCCATGGCAAGGTCACAGAGGTCATCGGTCTTCTCATTGTTTCTTCGGGCCCAACCGCCTCTGTGGGAGACGTCTGCACACTGGAGAAGGACGGGCAGATCGTCGGCCGCGCCGAAGTTGTCGGCTTTCGGAAGAACGGCACACTGCTCATGCCACTGGGATCTACCGGGGGCATCCATCCGGGTCTGACGGTAGTGACAACGAAGAGGCCCCTCGCGGTGGCCATCGGACCGCATGTGCTCGGCCGGGTCCTCGACGGATTGGGCAACCCCATTGACGGGAAGGGTCCGCTGCGCTCCGAGGAGAATCGTCCGGTCTTTGCCAACCCTCCCAACCCTCTCACACGCAGGCGTATTTCCGAGCAGTTCGTGACGGGTGTGCGGGCCATCGACAGCTTTGTGTCGATTGGTAAGGGACAGCGCATGGGCATTTTCTCCGG
>Ga0315284_10009694_pt1 | contig 13723 bp, 28 predicted proteins | sample YL17G09_16_MG_FD_203696 | JGI IMG/M metagenome (GOLD analysis project Ga0315284, IMG submission 203696) | Sediment microbial communities from Yellowstone Lake, YNP, Wyoming, USA - YL17G09_16 | ecosystem: Environmental > Aquatic > Freshwater > Lake > Sediment | place: USA: Wyoming | collected...
CGATTCCAGAGATATGTATCAAAGCAGGGACATCAGAAAGAGGTTGTTGCCAGAAATGCGGTGCGCCACTCGAACGAATATTCGGTCGCGGCGAAAAAATTATCACAGACGCAATGCGAATCGCGGGTTGTGACGAAAATGGAGAATATCACGGCGATGCTCAAAAGGATTACAGTGATAATCTCGCGCAGAACCCCAGCGAAACGAAACGAAGAATATTAGAAAGTATGGCTCATCGAAAAAGAACCCTCGGCTGGAGGCCGAGATGCGAATGTTACGGAATTGAAACAATCTCAGATGAACCAAAAGAGCCGTACGAATCGATAGAGAAATTCGAAGAGAAACATCTCGAATGGGAGAAAGATATCGATAGATGGAACGAGCAATGGGAGAGATTGAAATCCGTCTACGAATCATTAGAAACCGCTCCCTGTGTCGTCCTCGACCCGTTCGCAGGTAGCGGTACAACAGGTGCGGTAGCCAATCGTATAGGCAGGTCGTCGATTCTCATCGAATTGAATTCCGAATACATCAAATTGATTGAAAAACGAATAGCAGAATCCGAACCCGAATCGAAACCAGAAATCGATGTTACGAAGATACAGTGCCCGAAATGTAACGGATATCATTGGGGGTTCCCCTGCTCGAAATTAACGGTGGTGCAAAAATGAAGACCCTCTACGAAGGCAATCAGGAAGATCGCGTCTGTCCCAAGTGCGGGAGCAAAGAGCACGTCATCGGCTACACCAAGAACTGGTTCTACTGCTCCAAATGCAAGAAAGACTGGCGTGAATCAGAATGGGATACTGGTAATTCCTCAACGAGAGATGCAAACATCAGGATCGCTGAAGAGGAAGTTCGGTTCAAGGGTCGCGGCACCCTACTCATTGATTTCACTTACATAGGCTCTGAGCCAGAACAGAAAGCGATATTCCAGACAGAAATCAATCTCGCAGAGAGGTATGTGAAATGAACACAAAATACTGGCTCAGTGATTTCTATTTCTTCTACCTCTCTTTCACATTCTGCTGGGGTTGCGCGTTCTTTGCCTATCTTCAATACATAAGAGGCCGCCCAGAGACTTACGAAATCTTCGGCAATCCGATTTTCGGGTCGTGGACTTCCGGAGGACTGGTGCCTTTCTTAGTATTCTTCATCTTTTTTATCGCAACACCGATTGTCATATACGAGACCGAGATACGAGAAGGGAGACAGAAAAATGAAATGCAATCCTAAGAAGGAACCGTGTCGATATTGCATCTATGACTGCAAAGTAGACGAATCCTGCTTCCTCACATTCGAGAAAGAAACCCAGAAGGTGTCCACCGATGCCTGAGAAGAAGTTCCCGATCATCCCGCTAGAGAGCATCGAAAGCGTCACTCTCGGCGTCGGTCGCAGATGCCCTACCTGTGGTGAATATCCACCGGACTTCAGGAGCGAATTCGGCAGACGAGTGGACGAGGAATATCTCATACCGAAAAAAGCGCATCTCTATACCGGAAGAGATGACGGAACCTTCTATCGCTATGATAATCTCCCGGGATTTCAGAAAAGCAATAGCCCCGACGGGCTGTACCCAGTGATCATAGTTCCGACGCATTACATCGGGCATGTCATGATGCTCCGACCGGAGAAATGCCCCCATGAAAAACACTGCGTCAATGAGGGAAGCAGACTGATCGATTCCAGATGCTCAGAGTGCTTGCACGAGAACGATCTCGAACATCCTTTCCCCCATTACAAACGAAAGGAGCTATTCTGATGGACGACAAGAAGCGCGAGGAGATCCGGCAGCACGGGGCGGTCGCGTGCGAGGAATACTACCTCTCCAGGATCGGAGACATCATGACCCGGAAGAAGAAGCGATTGGATTTCTTGCTATCGCTCTCAGAAAGAATGATCATCGAAGATGCCGAAAGGATTCTGCTTGAGAACGATATCAGAAATCTCAGCGAGGAATTCCCAGAATTGAAAACGAGAAGCTGAAGAAAATGTCAGGACACGCTGGACAGACGAGACATTACCCACGCTGCTGGACTTGCGGACAGCATCTCCCACACTACCTCATGAAGGAGGTGCGCGTCGGCAGCCAGAAGCGTCACTACTGCGTCGCCTGCGATGAGAAACACCAGAGAAAAAAGTCCGAGGAGGCGAACCGCCGTGGAAAGTCAAACTTATAGCAAACTATATAATTCAGGCGATAGATACGATGGCAACGAAATATCGGGGGTAGCCGATATTACAGAGGTTCGAAGAGGAGATCCGGGATGCTCGAATTGCAGGAAAAGGGACGGATGCGCGATCAGGTCTGTGATCGAGAATCGAATGAAGCATCCAGTATGTCAAGGTCATGAGTTCAATACGGGGGCGACATGATGAGGCCAGTAAATAATAACAAGCCGAAAAAAACCGAATGGAACATGGATCCGTCAGCCGAATGCCCTCTCTGCGGCAAGGAACTGGACGGAGAGCATTTCGATGACGACGAGATATTCATCGATCCCGATCTCGGCTTCGTCGCGCTCACTAGGACTTGCCCGTGCGGGGGGAATTTCGAACTGTTTTTTGATTACACTAGAACAGAAGATAAGGAGGCCACCTGAGCATGGATATCGGGGCGTTCTATGAGAAGGGCTTCTGCCATATCGATTCGCAAGAATGCAGGAAGAATCCTTTCATCTGCGGACTCCCAAACTGCGCGAACTGCCCAAAGATCCTCGAAAGAACTTTCAAGAACTGCACCAAGAGGCTCGGCTGTCCGGTGCTGCCCGAGAACACCAAGGACTCGATTTGCAGAGTCTGCCAATATTTCGAGAAGAAGGAACTTCCAAAATGAGCAACTTCCCCCAGGAATACAGACAGTACCGCGAAGGTGGCGGGATTTCATCATCGAAGGCGTATGCCCAGCACAAGAAAGATTTCACGAAATTGATCTCAGCGGAAACATCGATCAATGTGAAAAGAGGACGATCCTGATGACATTCAGAATAATCGAAGATAATGTATCTCTTCTCGGCGGTGTGGATATAATAATTAATAGGCATAGAATTACAGCGACGAAAGAAGAAGCTGTAATTTCATTCAGGCATTATCTCGGGCTAGAACACTCGAAAAAAGATTGCCCGTTCTGTCAGAGGGGATTCAAATGAGCAGGCGGGGCACCAAGAAAGTCAGAGAATGGAAGTTCGATATCGGGAATGAGACAATAACGATTCCTGTCTATATGGTCGAGGATACGCACCCCTACGCAACAGATAAGACTGTCAAATTCAGGGCTAGCTACCAACAGGCTGGGATCGATGTCATCAGCAGCGACATCAACAAGCTGAAAGAACGATTCGAGAAGGAAATCAAGAATTGGTACGAGATCGACAGTAATCTTTTCATCATGATTCATACAGGCGCAGTTGACTACAGTGAATCCCGTTTGGAATTCGGTTATAGGTTCTATCAAATAGGAGCGAGACCGGACGGAGAAAAGGTACATTTCAGTGTCGAAGATCCAAAATCTCTCGATAAAGAAAAATGCACCTGGGACGGTGTATGGGAAAAGAAAAAAGGATCCTATTCCGGAGTGATAAGAGGCGAACCGAAGATCGGGAAAGAAACCAATTATGGTAATTTGCGTTCCGAAGGGGTATCTTCGCTCCTTCCAGCGACGATAGAGAATGTCGAAGCGGCATTGAAGATGAAGAAAGCCATCAACACTCTCGGAAAGGAAATGATGAATAGGTTTGCTCCGGAAAGAATCATCGATACCTTTTCATTGATTACCGGGAAAGGATTTTCTCTGATGCTCCCAGAACCCATTCCAGAAGAGAAAACGGAGGCTAACTGATGGATGAGTATTGGGTCATGCTCAAAGTTAAGGTCATAGCGTCCAGCGAGAAAGACGCTGAAGAATCCGTGAGGGATGATCTCCGCCATGGATATCCTCTTGTCACGGGTTTCGGAAAGGAATACGAAGTTATCGACGCGATCAAATCGGGAAGCACGAGCGAGAAGAAGTGCCCCGCCTGCGGTAGCGAGATGGTCGTAAGAACATATAGAGATTCGACTTGGCTCTATTGTATCGATTGCTCATATCAAGAAGAGAAGGTCGATTGAAATGATCGCAATAGAAGATGTTCCTCGCGCCGGTATGTTCCTCATCGTGATCAGATTCGAGGGGTATGAGAACAATTACACGGTTCGCACCCGCAAACGCTTAATGTTAATGTTTGAAAGCATCACCGAATTCAAATTAGAAAGTATTACCTTCTCACTAATTAAACCTGATAATTCGTCCAGGACTACAGGCATAATGCAATTGTGCGCATTCTCTGAATTGACACCCGAACACTACAAAAAATTTCATTCTTTCCTTTCTAAATGGTGCGCGAATATATCCTGGTGGAGAACTTGGAACATCCTCATAGTGCAAGATGTCGATCTCGAAGAAAACAAGAAGTGATTGAAATGATGGACAAAGAACAAATTCAAGCATGGATAGAAAGATCGAAAAGGAGGCTTCAGAGAGAACTCAATCAAGAAAATTATCTCATGGCTGCTCTATCTCATTACGAAATCGAAGTCCTTACGATGGTGGTCGAGAACAAAGGCGATCAACAGAACGATGTTTCCCTTCTCACCAAGATCAAAAAACTGCGCGACAGCTGGGCGAAGAAGATCCAATTCTCCTATCGGATGCAGGAAAAAGAAGGCGAAGTAGAGAGATACACCGGGCTGAGAGAAGGATTGCGTGGTAGCATTTTCGATTTGGAAGACGCGACAGGGATCAGGCCGATTGATAAGATCCTTCTCACTAACCTAGACCGCACGGAAGAACTGAAGAAGATGAGAGAGCAAGTGGCGAAATCTACTCCAGTAAAAGCAGATCCCTTCTGGGGAGGCGGAAGCGGGAGGAAGAAAAAATGCCCATAGAGAACAGCATCGTGTCGTACCCAGAAAGAGGCGATTACGGATCGAGCAAGTTCCGAGGCAACTGCTCGGGTCTTCTGATCAAAGACATCGTGCAGCATTACGGCGCGAAGTCCCTCCTCGATCCAATGGAGGGATCCGGCACGGCCAGAGATGTCTGCGCAGAACTCGGAGTGGAATACGACGGATTTGATATCCTCTTCGGGTTCGACGCTCTGACAGACATCCTCCCGCCGAAGAAGTACGATATGATCTTCTGCCATCCCCCGTACTGGAACATCATCAGATATTCTGACGATCCGAGAGATCTCTCGACGATCAAGTGCTTCGAGGACTTCATCGATAAGCTCTTCAAGCTCCTGGAAAGGCTGACAGAATACCTCGCAAAAGACGGGTTCCTTGTCCTCTTAGTCGGAGATGTCCGAAAGAAGGGTCAGATATACCCAATAGGAGCGTACCTCCAGGTCTTCCACCGGAAGGAACTCAAGGACAAGATCATCAAGGTTCTGCACAACAACATGCGCACAACTGGGAAAGGAAGATTCTACGGGGACATAATCCAGTTCGCCCACGAAGAAGTCCTAGTCTTCCGCCCATGGAAGAAGCTCACCTGGGCGGAACTCGTCTGCCGCGCCCTGAAAGAGATCGGCGAAGAGGCAAGCTGCAAGGAGATCTACGAGATCATCGAGAAGCATCCAAAGATCACGACCAACCCTACTTGGAAAGCTACGGTAAGAAAGGAGCTTCAGGAGAACGCCGTTCAGGTCGAGCGAGGCATCTGGAAGGGTGAATGAAATGAATGACTATTTTGAAAGAGTGAAGGCATTTCATCTCAAATATGGATTCCTCTTCAACGAAAAACCAGCATTGATTCCAATCGAACTGGCTGGTAATCGTAGAAGTTGGTTGCTCGAAGAGATCAAGGAACTCGAAGAAGCGGAAAAGAAAGGTGATATTGTTGGTATTGCCGACGCTCTGGGGGATATTATGTATCTCACCTTCGGAACCGCCGTATGCTACGGCATCCCAATAGATTCGGTTTTCAATGAGATCGATAGAAGCAACATGACAAAATCTCAGGGAGATATGAAAGGAAAGGCCGTAAAAGGTTTCGATTATGTGTCTCCTAATCTGACATTCGTTAAGCTATCTAACCCAGATGAATATCCAGAGTGTTTTGGAGAACAATCGCCCGAATGCTCGATAACCTGCGAGTGCTACGACGAATGCGAGAAAGAGGTCATGAAATGAGCAGATGCCCGAGATGCGGAGCAGAAGAAACGGCGGGGGACGAGTTCAATGCGTGTTGTCCTCATTGCGTGGGTACGAATCCATTTAACGCACCTCTAGTCGAGGCTCCGATCAAGGATGTGAAAGAGATAAGATTCTACAGTTCTAAAGGCGAGTACGGCTTCCTCAGCAATTTCTATCCGTGCAGGATATATTTCGGAATAGAAGTATTCGAATCGGTCGAACATGCCTATCAATCCTGCAAACCGAATGACAGCGCGATCATAGAATGGATCAAGAACGCGCCTTATCCGAGATTGGCGTTCGTTGCAGGGCACAATCTCTTCCAGAAGGACATCATAGACGACTGGATGGAAGTCAGAGTCAAGATAATGAAAAATCTCCTCACGTGCTGCAAATTCTATCAGCATCCCGATCTTGCAGATAAACTGCTTGCGACCGGTGATGCGGTTCTGATCGAGAATTCTCCGATAGATTCTTTCTGGGGCGTCGGCGCAGACGGCGAAGGAGAAAACATGCTCGGAAAATTGCTGATGGAAGCCAGGAAAAAACTTAAAAAGGAAAGAGAAGAAGAAAGGAAGTGAGGAAATTGCCAGATAAAAAAGCGTATATCGTTATGCGGGTAATCAAATGCTGTAGGGAGTGCCCTAACTGCCAGAGCAGACGGCTTAGGAACGAAACGATAGGCGGCACAGTTCGCGTCTGCCAAATACTTCTGAATGAAGACATCATCGGCGACGCAGGAAATCTCGTTTCTTCTCCAAGGAGATGCAAGCCGATGAGCGAAGAAAGAGAGCCGTGGGAATTCTTCGGTCTCGTTGACATCAGAGATGACGACAGTATCGACTCGCATTGCCCCCTCGGTGACGCCGATGAAGTGACACCCGAATCACTGATGATGATATTCGAAGAAGAAAAGGAAGAGGATTGATGTTCAATGGGTGAAAAGCAAAAACTCCAATCGGAAAAATTCGAACTCGACGAGAACGGCGCACCAATCGAAGCATATCTCGGAGGTACTCCGTATTTCCTCGTCAGTAAAGGATGGAAATATCCTCTCGACGTGATGATCTTCATAATATTCGGTCTCATGGCCGCAGACGCGATCTTAATTCTGAATTTAATTTACTTCAATCGCGTCCTCCTGGAGGTCGTAGGAGTCGCATTGATCGGAGTATTTTTGATCGAATTGATTCTTATAGACGGTAAATACGAACGCGCCCTTCTGAAAGCGAAATGGAAACACTTATCCAAATTCGGAATTCAACGAATAGGCGGGATCGATTGCGCGATTAATTTTCTTTCAGACAATGTTGGAAAATCCGTGTTCTTGATTACACCGGTGATGACGAGGGAAGATAAAATGAGCAGCAAAACGGAACTTAAAGACGGGATCGCGTCGGGGCTGAAGAAAGGAATATCATTCAACGAGATCATGGATGCCTACGAAACGGCCAATGCTGAAACGATAATCTCGGCGTTGATAGAACTCATCGAGGAGAACAGCATTCGGATCGAAGCACTCTGAAGAAGAGAAAGGAAGTGAATTCGATGGAACAAACCAATGGAGCGTTCATGTTTCTAGTGAATGGCGAGTTCGTCAACATCAATACATCAGTAGATATCTTCGACGCAATAAACAAGATCCTGAGAGACAGGAACGAACTGCAAAATTCCCACATTGAGAAGATAACCATAAGAGATTCACTTAATCCGCCAGAGTTTCCGATCAGCAGCCTTCAGACGAGCGTTGGAGTATTCAAAGCGCACGGCGATGTGTTTGTGATCAAATACGATCTGCTAACCGAGAAAGAGAAGAAGAAACTGAGATTCTTGCTGCGTAGCATCGAAAGGAGACTCATCAAGGGAGAGAAGATCGAGCGAAAGAAAGAGATCCAGAGAATGATGTCTGGATATTAAACAAAGAAAGTGAACATAATGACATATCCCGAAGTAAGAAGGACGCCGCATCTGAAACAACCGTCGAGTTGCTGGAAATGCGGATCCAAGAACATAATTCAGGTCATGTTTCCAGAGAGATCGAAGATCTGTCGAAAGTGCGGAGCAAAACAGAGGCGGTCGAGATGAGCAACGAAGAAGATTTCCAAGAGAGTATAAAGAAACACCAGAAAATGGTGAAAGAGGTCACTGACATCTGGAACGCTCCTCCTAAAACTCATGACCCGAGAATCACCGATTTAGGGTTCAAAGTCATGATAGGAACGCGTTCGCCTTCGTATCCCTGCCCGTGCAGCAAAATGGAAGAAGGCATCGGAGTACACTTCACCTGCCCAGGTCTCTATATGCCTGGTTGCACCATAAAAGTGTTCGACAAAGAAATTGAATGGCATCTGATCGCCGTAAAAAAATATTCAAGGAAAGGAGAAATCATCAATCTCCCACCAAAGCTGAAGAGAAGGATCAGTAAATGGATTCAGAAGAATCTGAAGGAAGGATAGAACGATGAACGACACATGGACATATCTGGAATTGTTTGGAATATTAATGGCTCTTTTCTACATAATCTGGAAGGCTCTTATTAATTTCAAGGTCAAGAGAACAATAAAGCAGTTTGAGAAGGAGGGAATCGATGAACGAAAACAGCCGATCAATTGAATCCGATATTATCACCACGGGCAAGATTAACTTCGTCCTCGGAGAACGCTTAATCGTAAATTGTTCTCTCGAAACGCCACAGCCGCCTGTTTCAGATTCGAAAGAACCGTTGACTGTGAACATCGATTGGGAACCGTTCAGGAAGAAAGTCGAAAAGACAGTCGCCAAGAAAAGGTTCAGAACGCTGAAGTGCCCTGAATGCGGAGGAGAGATCTACGTCGTCGAATATTACGATGACAAAGAAGCCTTTGTTTCCTGCGGTAGCTGTTCGGAATATTATCATGCCGCCGTGAAGCAGGGGCACACGTTGAAGATCGGCAGATTCATCATCGGAACGTCTGTAGTCATCAAATCTCTGATCTGGGATACATATCTGAAGGAGGAAAAGAATTGACGGGCATCCTTCTCGGATATGAGATCGGAACCGGCGCGAAGATCGAGCTTCCGCTTCATCATCTCCTCGTGACCGGAGTAACTCAGTTGAGCGGCAAAACCACGACGCTCGATGCACTCATCAGCAGATCCGGTCTGAGAGCGATCACCTTTGAGACAAAGAGGGGCGAAGCCGGGTTCAACCGATCCATGACGCACACGATCCGACCGTTCTTCAAGGAACAGACCGATTGGCAGCACGTTCAGATGCTGCTCGAAGCCACGATGCGCGAGAAAATGAAGTTCGAACGCTCGTGGATCATCAAGACCTGCAAAGGCACAAAGACGCTAAAGCAAGTCCTTGCGAACGTCGAGACCGAACTGGAAGATGCTCGCGGTCTCAGTGAGAGCATCTATACCAATCTGAAAGCCTATCTTGAGATAGTCATCCCCGAGATCGAGCGGACTTCATTCTCTTCGGAATTAAAGCTTCACGACGGAATAAATATCATGAATGTCTCCTCTCTGAAAGACGAAGTTCAATCTCTGGTGATATCCAGCACACTCGAAGAGATCTACCGCAAGGAGAAAGATGTCATAATCGTCATCCCGGAGGCTTGGAAGTTCTGTCCGGAAGGTCGTGGCAACCCAGTGAAGCTGATCGCCGAGAAGCTGATCAGACAGGGCGCATCGATAGGTGTCTATCTCTGGTTCGATTCGCAGGATATCGCGGGCATGGAAAAATCTCTCCTCAAGCAGGTCGATAACTGGGTGCTTGGCCGTCAGCGCGAGATCAATGAGGTTGATCATACTCTCGCTCAAGTCCCGGTCTCGAAGAAAATGAAGCCGAAGCCCGAGGAGATCATGAACCTCTCAAAGGGCATGTTCTACGCCTGCTTCGACGATCAGATGAGGAAGGTCTACGTGCAGCCGTCGTGGTTGCCGAGCGATATCGCTATCAAAGTCGCAAAAGGAGAAATTCCCGTTCCGAAGGCGAAAGATTACACCAAGGAGTGCGAGGAAGACATGACAACCGAACAAGTAGAAGCCCTAACCGAGGAAATCGAGAAGCTAAAGCGCGAGAACTCGCGTCTGCAAGGCGAACTAAAGAATATCAGGGAAACCCCCGTCAAAGCTAGAAGCACCCCAAGAATCGAAAAAGAACGCGTTCCCGAGGAAACGAAGGCTGTAGAAGAGCCGAAGAAGGTCACGGCACCTGTCGAAAAGCAGGGGATATACATCATGCGCGAGCAGATCGAGCGGATGAAGACTGACATCACCGAAGAGATACTCATCAGATTGCAGCCGACAATCGAAAAGCTCATAGTTTCCACTGAACAGCCGAAGATCGAAGTCTCTGTTGACCGCCCAATTGTGAAGACTTCCGATGAGACGATCAAAGGAAAGATCGCGCTCCTGATTCATGAAGGATTCTTCGATGCGCCAAGGAAGGCTAAAGAATTAACCACTGAAGTAGCAGCGAGAGGATGGGGCAAATGGTCGAGCGGCGGTAGCAACGTCACGATGTACCATGAACTCACTTGGTTGTGTTCCAAAGGTTTCCTACGCGAAGAAAAAGGCAAGGAAAAAGGCAAGACCTGGAAAGCACTCGCCGAATCGAAGAAGAGGATCAAGGAGAGCGATTGAGATGCAAGATCCTAGGTGTTTCAGCCATTTCATGACGACGAACCCAGCGAAGTGTGAAACCTGCTCGAAATAGACAAGTTGCGTCGAAGCGGAACAGAAAGCCAACCGCACGATACTGATCAACGAGAAATGCCAGATCATCGGAGAAAAGGAGCCTGAAATCTATGAGTAAAAATATCCACAACACGAAGAAACCAGGAAAATGGAGATTCGATAACCTGAGAGGCGAAGGCAACCAGCGGTTCGTCGGAAAGAAGAGAGCGAGAGAAATCGAAGTGCAGAAGAGCGGAAAGAAATGAACAGACAACCGAGCAATCTCGACGCATATCTTGAGCAGGTCGGACTCAGTCCGGAACCCGACTTAGGATCGGAAGTTGAAACCTTGAAAATGCTCCCATACGATGAGACTGCCTGCAAAGGCTGCGAAGGAGAAATGAACCGTCAGGTCTCGGTAGAGAACGGAGACAAAGGCGAATGTTTCGTCTGCGTCGTAAGTTGTAGACGAAGGAAGGGCTGAAAGATGTGCCACCGTGGAGAAACGAAGGAAGTCATAATCGATGGTAAATCGATTTCCATAGATCGATGCCTCGCCCCCGCTGTCGAACGAGTGAACGAACACGGCCTGAAAACTCTCGGATCCTGTTGCGGTCATGAAAAGTATCGGAGAACGATCATCGTTCAGGTTGATGGTCACATCGAGGAATATTTCTCAGGAAAGATAATCCATAGGGAAAAGAGATTCTACCGAAAAGATTCGAAGGGATATTACTTCATACCAGAAGTCAAGGAGTGCGTAAGCGTTTCAGACATTGGAGGGAGAAGATGAACGACAAAGAACTTCAAGGAAGAATGAAAATGTATGCGGTTGGTTATCCTGCTCAATGTTGCGATTGTAAGAAATTGCGAAATTGCAAAAATGCGGGTCGCTGGACTTCTAAGTGTTCGCATCCTGCTTTGCCAAAGAAAGATTCGATTTTTTCCAAATTTAATGAGGATAGACTTAGAGGAGCAATATTATCAAATGCCAGTGACTAAAGACATTGGAGGGAGAAGATGAACGATGTTCCTAACGACTACCTGAATCAGATTCTATGTGGGGATTGCTCCGTCTTGATGAAACGCATACCCAACGATTCCGTCGACTTAATCCTGACAAGCCCACCCTATGACGACTTGAGGAATTATAAAGGCTACTGTTTTGATTTCCACGCAGTCTCTTGTGAAATTCTTCGTATAATCAAGCCCACGGGAGTGGTTGTATGGGTAATCGGGGATAGGGTCGTTAAAGGCAACCGCACACTCACAAGCTTCAAACAAGCGTTAGCCTTCCAAGACATCGGCTTCAAAATGCATGATGTGATGATTTATCGCAAAAGGAACACCCCCTTCATGCGAAGCAACGCTTACACTCCTTGCTATGAATTTATGTTCGTGCTGACCAAAGACTCGGTGGGTACATTCAACCCTCTGATGACTGCAAGTAAAAGACACGGTCGGGAGAAATTGACGGTAAATAAAAAAGCGGACGGAATCAATAAGAAAGTATATGGTGAACTGAAGGATGAAAAGGTACTAACCAACGTTTGGGAATATGCGGTGGGTCTTGGAGGTTCAACACGAGACAGAATCGCCTTTAAGCATCCGGCAATTTTTCCAGAGAAACTTGCCGAAGACCACATCCTCTCATGGACGAACGAGAACGATATAGTTCTCGACCCGATGTGTGGAAGCGGAACGAGTTGTAAAATGGCTAAGTTGTCAAAAAGGAACTTCATAGGAATGGACATCAGCGAAGAATATTGCAGGATTGCACAGGAAAGAGTGTCGGAGAAGGAGAGCGTTTCAGACATTGGAGGGAGAAGATGAACGAAAACCCAAAGGAATTAATTAAGAGAGCTAGAAAAGCCATTTCCGAATTGAAAGAAGCATCAGGAATCAGAGAAGAAGATTGTGATTCAAGACGCAGAAAAATGGCTGAGATTCATTATTGGAGAGTCCCGAAGAAATGTCGAAATTGTCCTAATGAACAAATTGTGGATTGCTTCTCTCAGAAATACGGGCATGATAGGATTCCTAAAGAATCTTTGGAACGGGCGTGGAATAAAGAACCGTTGGGAGATCAGTTGTCCATTCCCGACGCAGAAACGAAAGACATTGGAGGCGATTGAATGAAGAAAGGATTTGGCAACAAAAGGGGAATGATATTGATGAGAAACGAACTCAAGAGATTGGAGAAGGCAGTTGGACTTTCTCCTTGGGGGGATTTCGTGGATTAGTGGAGGGAGAAGATGAACGACAACGAAGATGAAAAAGGTCACTCCAACGGGCTTGTTATTTGTGGCAGATGCAGAAAGAAAATCCCCTTCGGAAATTATGCATATCATCTACCAGACGGTGTAGAGCGATATGGTGCTGGATGCTATAGGGACTTCATTCTTCCAGCCTATCAAAAGGCTAAGCGTGTTGAGAGCAAAAGGCGGTGAAGTGAAGTGAACGAAAAAGCATTAGCAAACAGATTAAAGGAAATCGAACTCAGGCTTCAACGATTGGGTATGCGATTAGAAATCCTCGAAACTAGATTGGAACAGATTGAGAACAAGGAGTGAAGAGATTGGAAGCAGGTGTGTCGGACAGCAAAAGAATGATCCTCTTCGACAGGCTGAATGTCTGCGGTCTGAACGAAGTCCAATACAACCTGCTCAAGATAATATCCGAAGAGCCAGTTACTGGAATGAAATTCTCGGAGATACTAAAAAAAGTCAATGAGACGATTTCACGCAACTATGATGGTGGCAGACTTCAACTCGCACTCACGCTGATCGGAAAGCACATCGAAGAGAGTCAAGAGAACGGCATCAGGTTCATCCGTTGCACGGAACCCGCGCTGAAGATGCTTAAGGAAATTGATGCACCGAT
>Ga0315284_10009695_pt1 | contig 13723 bp, 8 predicted proteins | sample YL17G09_16_MG_FD_203696 | JGI IMG/M metagenome (GOLD analysis project Ga0315284, IMG submission 203696) | Sediment microbial communities from Yellowstone Lake, YNP, Wyoming, USA - YL17G09_16 | ecosystem: Environmental > Aquatic > Freshwater > Lake > Sediment | place: USA: Wyoming | collected...
ATGAAGACGCCATCAAGCAACATCGAGTGAGTTTGGCGTGGCGGATACCCTAGCTGCAAATCCTCTGCTGCTGCTCTTTGTCGTCGGCGCCATCGGCTACTTGGTTGGCCGTATCGAGCTATGCGGCACCAAGCTCGGTGTCGCAGCTGTCCTATTCGTTGGTCTTGGGTTTGGCGCTTGGGACGCCCGCCTGCAGTTACCCGAGATAGTCCAGTCCTTCGGGCTGGTGATTTTTGTTTATACGGTCGGGCTGAGCTGCGGCCCAGGATTCGCCGCAATGATCCGCGGCAAAGGCTGGCGCCAAAGTTGTTTGGTCGCGGCCATGATTACGTTTGCCGCCGGGCTGACACTGGCCTTAGACCTGCTTTGCTCACTTGGCGCAGCCTCTAGTGCCGGCCTATTCGCCGGCGCGCTGACCAATACACCGGCTTTGGCGGCAGTAACGGAGCTCATCAAAAATAGAGCCGCGCACACCGGAGCCGCCAGCACGGACGCCGCGGCCGTGGTCGCCTATTCAATCGCCTATCCAGTCGGAGTCCTCGGCGTCATCGCCGCCTACGCCTTGGCACAGCGCCTATGGGCCGGCGCATCCGCCGTGCTGCCAGGGCGCAATGATCAAATGCAACACCATAGGCTAGTTGCTCATACTCTGCACGTCACCAACCTACTGGCGACGAAACACCCGTTGGGTTCGTTACTGGCAACAGAAGGGCTCGATGTGATCGCGGGTCGCAAGCGATCACTCGGCGTGGTCGCGACGGTTCATGAAGGCGAGACCCTAGCGCTTGGTGACCTATTTACGATTGTTGGTAGCGAAACAGACGTACAGCGGGCCGCCACATTTTTTGGCGAGGTCAGCCCCATCCGCTTGGAAGACGACCGCAGCCTGGTTGATTTTCGCCGCATCCTCGTCTCCAACCCGAAGGTCGCAGGCCGTAGCCTAGACGAGCTGAAGCTAGAGCATAAATTCGCCGCAGTCATCACTCGCCTTCGGCGTGGCGATGTCGAATTGCTACCAAACCCAAAGATGGTGCTGGAACTGGGCGACCGGCTGCGGGTCGTCGCCTCACCTCGCGATCTAAAGCTAGTCAGTAGCTATTTAGGTGATTCAGAGCGCAAAGTAAGCGAATTCGACGTCATCAGCCTCGGCCTTGGCATCGCCATGGGCTTGGTATTGGGCATGGTGTCGCTGCCAATGCCTGGTGGCCTGAGCTTACGATTAGGCGTGGCTGGCGGCCCCATGGTTGTGGCGTTAGTTCTTGGCGCCCGCTCGCGAACCGGCCCGGTGCTTTGGAGTCTGCCACACGGTGCAAATTTGACGCTGCGTCAATTGGGGCTGTTGTTATTTCTCGCCTGCGTCGGCATCCGTGCCGGCCGGCCATTTTTTGAAACCCTAAGCCATGGCGAGTACGGTTGGCGCCTATTTCTCACTGGAGCACTTATCACCTGCTCCACATCAATGACGACCCTTTGGCTTGGACACCGCTGTTTAAAGATTCCCTTGGGCACGATGTATGGTGTCGTCGGTGGACTCCAAACTCAGCCTGCTCTCCTAGCATATGCCCAAGAGCAGCCTGAAGGTGAACAGGCGGGAATCGGCTATGCCGAAGTGTTCCCACTGGCCTTTATCATCAAGGTAATCTTCGCGCAGGTTATATACTTATGGCTTGTAGCCCAGTAATGGCCGACCAGCCGCCTTCTTCATCCAGCGCCATATAGCCTTCATCTCGGTTTCGGTGACATCAGACTGATTTGGCATCATCAGTCCCATGCGTTTGGCCATGGTCTTTGGATATTTCACATGATTCAACAGTTGCTCAGGGGGACGCTTTTCAAAGATCGGTAATGGCGTGACAAAATCCCAACCATACCTAGCCCCGACGTAGCGAACACTATGACAGTATTGACAGCGCTGGCGAAAGACACTTAGACCTTCGGCCTCGGCAAGGTCAAACTGACGGTAGTATGCTGTGGAATTAACAAACTCAATGCCCGTAAGGGTGTCGACGTGATGCCAAGGCGTGAAAATATGCTGCCGCGCCTCAGGCACTTCGGGGTGCCAAAGGGTCGGCACCACGATCTTATTCCAGGTAAAGGTGATCGGACGGGGATCACCCGTCACCGAGTAAGCATCTTCCTTAGCAACCTCCGGGAAGTCGCTACTGCACGCGTCCTTTTTAGCACACACCTCGACGGCGACGAAGGCATCAAGCCGCCCGATATCCGCTGCATTCAGCGGCACTGGCACGATCATGCCATTGGCGAAGTGCAGTAACGCAAGATCATCGTGAACGGCAGGTTGATATGACTTGATCACATCTACCAGAGGTCGCCCACGGTAATTAGCAGTATGGCCATACTGCACATCCAGCATGCGGCGCTGGACCAACTTGCCGCGCGCAAATTCAAAGGCCTGTGTTTTTGATTTAGTTGGATTTTGATCATCGCTGTAGGACCCGCTGTGCCTAGTCCAAAGGCCAATACTGGACGCAGATGCATAAATCCTCGGTGCGACTTGCACGTTGATTGCAAGACCCAGAATAGCCAAAAACAGATTACCCAGTCTCAACCAGCTCATCAGCCCGATCCTCCAAAAGCGATGGCGACCTCGACAACCTAACGCGCCAACCTCGCAGCGTGCGTCCGGCCCTTCACTTAGCTTGCCCAGTCCCGCAGCTGAAGTCTACAGTCCCACAAAAGGCCGAAACCGAAAATTGTCATAAATTTGACTATGAACCCTTGCCATACGGATCAGTATTTCTTAATATAAACCTGAACTTCCCACCCGCTCTGGGGCTGGGTCCATTTCTTCCTGATTTTTGAGGAGAGATTAACGATGAAATTGTCACAATGGATCGTAGCGGGCTTAATGGCTGGGCTTTCAAATTCCTACGCCGCTTTGGCTGAAGACGAAGGGAGTTTCACCTTTCATCTACCATTGGTAAACTACTCAAGCGCTTCAGCGCAGGCTAAAAGCAATGCTGTCACTTCGACTGTAAAAACAACTCAAAGCAAAACCTCTGACCTAAGCGGCTCCTACGTTGAAGCCAGCTGGGGCAAGGCCAACCTTTACCTCTATCCGTTTTTCGATAGCAAAATGTTGTCAGCTAGCTACTACGTCATCGATGCGCTTGAAGTCGGCTTGGATCTGGGCGTTAACTCCTCTACGGTCGATAAGCCTAAGAGCAACGCTAACAGCACCCTCGTGGGTGTATTTGGTCTCTACACCGTCCATTTAACCAAAGCCATTGCGCTTGAGAACTCCTTAAATATCGACATGACAACCAGCTCAAGCAAAGTGACCGAGACGGTTGCCGGTGTCGCTACGGAAACCAAGACCAAAAATTCCGACCTAGCTGTCAAGCTTATCGTTAATGCTGTCGTACCTTTAGCTAAGAACATCCAATATCTAGGCGGTCTCTCCTACACGTCCGACCACAATGACAATAAACAAGACAAAATCAAGACGACCACCGGCACTTTGGGAGTGAACCTCGCGACGGTCCGTCTAATCTTAAAATAAGTCTACTTTAACGTTAATATTTCGGGCCGGAGGCGAAGTGAGCCTCCGGCCCTTTTTGTAACAATTCTTTTGAAAAATGCCTAGCCGGCAGTCAGTCGACCGGCAAAATTTGCCGACGCTTTCCGTTTATCCCCTCGCCTAACGTACAATGGGAAGGGACTCCCTAAACCCTGCACCCTCGCCCGTCACTGCTCCGCACATCTCAGGCTTGCTCGTCTCAGGCTTACCCATCTCAGCCCTCATCATCCTCCAGGATAGCCCATTATGTTAGAGCCAGGACCACACCCCACAATCCTTCGCGAGGATGCCGAAGCAAAAAGGTTATATTTGCCAGACGGTCGCTATTTTCTGCGGTCGCTAGGTCGGCAATCCGGCCTAATGTTGGCCGTGACCTTCCTGCTGACGCCTGTTGCTCTAATTATGGGCTACTTACAAAAAGACCACATGCTATCGCATGCGGCCGCAATCTATGACGATCGTGATAGTCCCGAAGCGGTGCCGAGATATCCCATGTATCCGCGTTTTGCCCAGGTCGCCGATGCCTTTAAAACCAAGCTCGCCGACCCAGAATTCTTGTGGCAGGTTGCGATTGAAGTAGGGCTTCCCGAACGAGACAAAAAAGGCCTTTCAACTGCCAAACAATGGATCCGGCGTCATGTACCTGGGGGATCCATATTGATTTCCCAGCCCAAACTTGAAAAATCTCCTCAAGACGAGGCTCAGGCTAAGGACACCAATGCCAAGTACCTTACTCGCGTTATCACCGCACAATATGATGACAAAAAAAATATCATCTCGTTACGCACTGATACGGCGGATGCGCTACTCTCCAAACAATTAGCCGACGCCGCAATGGAATTGTTTATTCAGAGCGAACTACGATTTGAAGCCGAATCATTTCGGCGCCAACACGAGGTGTTCGCCGGTTACCTGCACACCCTGACGCTTTCAGCCGAAGCAGAACACAAAGCCGATACAAGCAAGAAAAAGGACGAGAAAGGACTCGTCCAGAGTATGACGATACAAGACCGCCTGCGCGAGCAAGAGAATGATCTACTCGATAAAATCCAAAGTCTGCGTGCCGAGGGCGACCAAGAGAAAAGCCGCGGCGCCGCCCAGCGGGCATCGCTGGAAGCTGACCTTGCCCGCCTCACTACCAGATTAGAACCATCGCATCCGGACGTGATCGCCAAACAAGAAGAGGTCCGCCAGCTTTCTCAAGGGACCATCGACCAAGGACAACGGATCAAGATCAATCAATTCAAGAGCCAGCTCGCCGCGATTCGCGATCAGGAGCGGACGCTAGGCATGCGCGTCACCACCGCCGAAGGACGCGGCGAGGACCTGAGTCCGCAGCGTGGCCAGTTCCTGCCGGCGCTATCCGACCGGGTCAAGGAGTTGAGCCTTGAAGAAATTCGCATGGCGCGCCAAGCCGAAGCTCCGGCCCTACGCACCCGTTTGCGCCTGTTTGTGCCGGCCTCCTTCGATTCCACGCCGCCCGGAAAAGCCCGCCGTGAAACCACGGTGATGTTTCTGGTACTAGTCTTGGCGGGAGCAATCATTGCCGCGTTGCTGCGCGAAATGAGCACGCCATATGCTCGCGATCTATGGCGGGTAGCCTGGCGCAGCCAATTGCCGGTACTATCGCACCTGGATTTAGCTGGGCTTAAATCCTACCAGAGCATCACCCCGCATCTAGCAGGCCAGCTTCGCGACTCTGCTAGCTCGTCCAACCTGCGCCAGGGTTTGCGCGCAGCCGAGGTCTTGCAGGCATACCGTCGCCTCGAATTCGAGCTACGCCAGCGCTGCCGCGGTCAAGTCGTACTGCTGCAAAGCGCTGCTGAAAGTGGCTTCACCGCAGACTTTTGCTACAACTTCCTCAATGTCATTTGCAGCGAGACCCCCGGACCTGTGTTGCTAATTGACTGCGACAGCCGAGACCCGATACCAAACGCTGGCACCATGAAGGGACCAAAGCGCAGCCTAGCCGACTTCCTAGGCGGCCATGCCTCATGGCGCGAGGTCCGCCACAATCGTTCAACCGAGCGCGCATTTGACCTGGTTGCCGCGCCCAGTCGCGACGAGCCGCAGATGGCCTTTACCCGCAGCGCCGTACAAAACCTGCTAACCAGCTTAACTAAACCTTACAGTCGCATCTACATCCGCGCTTATGACATCCGCCGCATGCTGGAAACTGAGCCATTTCTCCAGGCTGCGAGCGACTGTGTTCTACTCGTCGATGCCCGCTGCGCTACCTTCGCTGAAGTCGAACGGGCCGTGCAGCTGACCCCCGCCGCGAAGACCTTGGGCCTCGTCATGATCGGAACCTAACCCATGCTCGGCACATCGGACCTTCGCCTAATACTAGCTGCGATCTTAGCCAGCATCCTGGCCATGGCGCAGTATGCCGGGCATGCCAACGAACCTCCGATCTATTTGTTGCCGCTTTGTGCGTTTGCCCTGCTCATGTCGCTACCGTTGCTGGCGCGAATCCAGGGCTTTACGCTTGTCAGCTGGTTAATTGCAGCCACCGTCCTCTTCGATGAGCCACGCAACTTTGCTTACAACGAATGGGATCCTCTGACTGAAACCTTAGGCCCGCTCCTTTACGAGCGGCTGCGCGAACTCAATGTACCCGTTCTCATTATGACTCCACTTGAAATACTAACGATCGGCTTGGCATTGTGGCTGATGTTTAGTTGTGGTCGGCGCGAGCTGCGCAGCCTACTGACATCATCAAGGTTTCGTTTGGTGGCCTGCTTGGTGGTCCTACTACCGACTGTCGGCGTCATCGCCGTACTGCGCGGCCAACTGAGCGGCGGTGATCTGGGTGTTGCCATGACGCAGCTACGGACATTTCCGTATTTCGGCCTTTGGCTCTATATCGGCTACGTCGGTTACCGTCACCCGCGGCAAATTCCGCTGCTATTCACGTTGATCATCGCTGCGACCATGATCAAATGCCTTCTGGGGTGGTGGGCGTTTTTTGTCATCTACGGCATGAGCATGGGGCAGCGTGAATATTTAATCGAGCATATTACTTCAGAACACATCGCCATTTGCATGCTGTTAATCAGCTACCTCTGGTGGCACTACCGCCGCCACCTCTGGCATACGGCACTGGCGGCATCATGCTTACTCATCTTGGTCTTGCCGTACTTTCTCAACCTCCGCCGCGCTTCCTTTTTAGGTCTGGCCATGACCCTAGCCCTGATCCCCGTGATATATCATAAAAATGTCAGGCGCCGGCACGTCACCGGCGCATGTTCGGCGAGCGCCGCGTCCTTGCTGGTCATGACTTTACTGTGGAACACCTCTTCACCGCTCAGCATCCTAATCAACCCATTTAAGCGATTTTTCATCAAAGATAAGTACTTTGACCTCGACTACCGCGACGTTGAGAACTTCAACCAGTTCCACGAAGCCATGGACTTCCCATTTACCGGGTGGGGCTTTGGTCACCACATGAAGATGCACCTACCCCTGACTGATATCTCGCAGTTTTACCCACTCTACGACGTCCTCCCGCATAATAATGTATTATTTATGTGGGCCAATGGCGGCCCACTCGCTGCTGCCGCGGTGGCCACTATCTGTGCATTTAGCTTTGCAGTCACCCTGCGACTAAGCCGCATTGCGACTGAAACGCATACCAAACTCCTGGCATTTTTAGGCTGGGGCATGGTGATCCGCTGGCTGGTTTACGCCTATACTGATGTTGGCTTGTTTGCGTTTCGTTTACCGGCACTTTTGGGGTTGGTAGTCGGAATGACGATTCATAGTTTAGCGACCCCTCACCTCGCGAAAGAGCCTGCCTATGTACCCATATAAGGGCCTGTCTAAGGATTTACTGCGCCGTTGGGCCGATGGTAAGCACCCACGCCGCCGGAGGTTGGTAGTTGCCTTGGTTCTATGCAGCACCTCTTGTACAGCCAGTATCTCGGCCGTGGATTTAAGCCAAGCTCCGGCCGGATCGACGTTTAACCGAGTCGGCGACTATGTCATCAGTGCTAGCGACCAAATCATCGTCAAGGTCTTTGGCCAGGACAACCTTACCGGAACCTACACGGTCGCACCGACTGGTATGATGACCTTCCCGCTAGTCGGCTTCGTCGCCGCCGCCGGAGATACCGCGCTGCAACTCACCACTCGTCTGGAAAAGGCCTTAAAGCCCTTTGTTAAGAGCCCAATCGTTACGGTTGGGGTGGTCGGCCACGACAGCTACCAGGTTTTCTTCTCAGGTGAAATAAATAAGCCCGGCATGCTCTCGATGCAAAGCCGCACGACTTTGCTCCAGGGCCTGACCATGGCAGGAGGACTCACCCGCTTTGCCAGCGGCCGCATCATCCTCTTGCGCCAGAGTGCCAACGGTAGCACCCAGCGTTACGCGACCACCCTATACAAACTGCTCAGCGGCAAGGACCAGCTAGACCGCTTTGTCCTCGATCGTAGCGACCTGATTCATGCCGAGTAGCGGAGCCGCCGTTGACTAAAGTCGTCTCAGTCTTCATCATGTTGCATATGATCGCAGCTGGCGCCGTTTTAGAACGCTGGCCGCGCCTGCTTAGCGCACGGCTCTTCGCTGGCGTGCTCACCTACTTCTATGTCGTCTATGTGGTTTATGCCTACATCCTCCGGATCTTTCCTGATTGGATCGATCCGAGGATTTAGGGCCCGTCAGGCAGCCTCTAGCCTAGCATAGTGAGCAGTACGCGCAGATCATGCACCATCTGCACCTGCCCCGCGGCAACAGCCTTGGCATAGAGTGAATTGAGCTGCTCGACTACGTTACCGTAACTAGGCGCGTGGGTCTTGAAGGTTAGTAGCGCGGTGGCGGCAGCCACCCGTTCGGCCTGGAACACCGCGCTATCAGCTGGTTTCGCCGCTGGATCTAACCCAACCAAGACGCCGCTTGTTAGGAGCGTAAAAGCCAACCCTTCAAAGTGCGACAGGGCACCACCTGGAGACAACTGCAACGCCATTGAATTCTTCAAATCAAAGGCTAAGCCGCCGTAGCTACCCGTGCGCAACTTACTAAGCAGCGCGGTGACACTTGTGGCAATGCTCGCTTCAAAAGCGGCACTAGTACTATCTGCCGCAGCCTTGCGGCTAACCTCGTCTACGCCCACAGCGCTATTGTTCGCAATGCTGCTCTGCAGCGCCGTGACCATATCAGCTACAGCCGCCGCCGGCGCCGCTGGAAGGACCTTGAGGGCCATGGTGTCGGTCAGCACTTGCACATAACGCCCGCGAAAGGCCGCCTCATCGGTAGCCACGCCGTCGCGCCACACGCGCAGCGCTTTACTATTGTTGCTGAGGTTTACGCGTAGAGCCTGGGCACCACCTACCAGGTAAAAATTGATCAACCCAGAAATCTGACTAGTCAATGCCTTGGACTCGACCAGCAGGGCCGCAGGCGAAGTCACCTTGGTCGGATCGGCAAACTTAGCGATCACCTGTGGTTTTAGGCCCTGCAGCGCCTGCGTTAGCGTCAGGCTCGATACCCCTTGGGGGGCATCTTCAGACACCACGTTATGGTAGGCATGCACCAGGCCTAACGTCGGATCGTTCTCAGCGTCATAACGCAAACAAAAGGGGTCGACGCCGCTTGCCACACTGTCGGCCTCGCTATCATCACAGGCCGGCAGGACGGGGTCCGTAGCCTTAATGCTCTTACCACCGTTGTAAAGTGCGCTAATAATTTGCCGGTCGTATTCTAGAACCGGCCCGTCAATGCCGCCAATCTCAGCAAAAACGTCCTGCTCATTCTGGTAGTAATTGTAATCCATGATCGACCAAGAGGCAGGATTACTGTCGCTTTGTCGCTTCGCAGCATCAAGTGCCAGGGAGCCCTTAAAATTGTGGGCCAGGCCGAGCGCGTGGCCGACTTCGTGAAACAGCGTTGATATCATCAAGCGTTTGGCGAATTCGTCAACGCTGTCAGGCACACCCAAGGCCTCGCCATGACCTGCTTGCGCAGTGTCCAGGGAATGGCTCATGACCGCCAGCGGTAAATTTAATGAGTCCATCCCGCGCACGCAGGCGAGGATTTGATGACCGCGGGCGAAGGCATATTCGGGTGCTTTCGGGGCGACTGCGCGGCGCAGCTCATCTGCGCTGGCCGGTTCCACCTTGGTGCTGCGCTTCTTCCACATCTCAACGCCGATATTATACCAAGCATATGGAAAGTAGATCAGACTGTGGCTTTGGTAGCCCGTCAATGGATCCGTCGCCTGACTCTCGTAGGCAGCTCCAGCCTCGGCTACGCTATCGAAATTGATGACATTGTAGCGTGGATCGCCGATTTTAATTCCAGCAGGCAAGACGCCAACAAAGCGCATCACTGGGCGGCCCAGCTCTGGGATGAAGTAGCGGTTCCAACCCTCAACGCCGCTTTTTAAAATAGGCATCATTCGCTCAGGCGCGTTGGCTGTCACGTACCAGTCGATGGTTTGGCCTTCTTTAAGCAAAAAGCGCGAGGCGAAAGTGGTCTTTTCCCGAACCTGCACACCAAGCTTTTGCCGTGGCACGAAGCTCTCTTCGGCGGCTAGGAAGCGAAAGCGTGAGGCCAATGGCTCAGTGGTCGCATTTGCTTCGAGTCCGGTGCTGCCCTCAGGCACCAGATTGCTGCGCGGAAACACCGTCTCCATAAAGGTCTGCACGGTGCCATTTTTGAGCTGCAACGCGGTCTCTTGGAGCAGATACTCGCCCTCAGGAATAAAAGCCAACGAGCGAATCCACACCTGATTTGGCAGGTCCACCGCAGCGGCTGGCGCGCCGCCTGTCGCTGCACTGCCGTTCATCACATCATTCATCACCAAACCACCGCTTAGAAACTCGACCGTCAGCGTGGCCTCGTCTTCGGCGATGACCTTATAGGTGGCGATCAGCAGTTCAGGATGATTGATGTCGCTCTCAAATAGCCGACTTTGATCCGCCACCAACTGCAGTCGGTCGTCGATGCGGCGAAACAAGCAGGGGATATGGCCAAGGGACTGCGCTTGAGGGATCAACGCGTATTTATCGTCCTTGCCACCGCTATATTGTAGGTCAAAGCCATAAAGAAACTCGCGATTAAACAGCCGGTCCTTCTGGAACACGACACGACCTGAGACTGCATTGGAGGCTGGAGCAATCTTCAAGCTAACGGCCTTCGCATCGGCCGCATCAAGTTGCGCTGGGTTGCCCAAGGCTGCCTCCGGCGGCACCGCTGGTTCGGTGGTCAATGCGGCGACTACTGGCTGAAACGAACGCCGGGAGCTATAGCCACCCTTGGTTAGATCACTGCGCCCACAAGCTGTGATCAAGGCGACCAATACCCATGTGCCCAGCGCACCCTTAACCGCTATTAGCTTCATCCCATCCCCCCGGCAAATGCCCAATTTCTGCTGGCGAATGAGGGTTTATCAGGATTTGATTAGAATGGCTAGAGCGTCAAGTTGGCCAGCCAGTCAACACCTCGCAACCATTGGGCTTTCATCCGCTGCCGGGCTTTTCTAATTTAAAGCAACAACAGTAGTCGGCTACCCGAATCTTGGCCAGTATGTTCGGCACCGGCGCCGGCCGCGCAGAGTAGCGGAACCTTTGAATTTTAAAGCGTTTGCCCCGTTGCAGATCGTGGCTTGACGATAAATAATCATTAATGCTACGTATTAGCGGAAATCATTAAAGATTTTATAAGCGAAGGCATGGGGTGCATTCGGCGTGTTTTTGGCATTCTGCAGTGCGCACACTAAGCTGCAAATTGGTCAATTTGGCCAAGGCCTGCGATCGGCTGTGGTGAGGGTACTCGCCCGCATGAAAGTGGCGCTTCGGGTACGCCGTCGCCATCACGAAACACTCCGCCAAAGCATTGAGCGCTGCCAAGCAGCATTCGACCAAAGCGCTGTGGGTATGCTGCAAGTGCGGCAAGACGGGCATATACTCTGTGGCAACCAAAAGTACTACCAGATGCTTGGGTACGCCGGAGGCGATGCAACAGGGCAGAATGTCGCTTTTTTCTCGCATCCTGAAGACGCAGGAATGCTGCCGCAGGCGTGCCTGCGCTTATTGCAGCAAAACCTTGAACACGCAACCTTTGAGCAACGCTTCATCCGCAGCAATGGCGGTATCTTCTGGGCGGAAGTGACGGCATCTGTGCTGGTCACGACGAGGCTAAAAGCTCCAACCTTCCTCGCCGTGGTGCAAGATCAAACTAGCCAAAAGGGCTTCGCCGCCGAGTTGAGCCAGGCCCGTGCGGCGGCGGCGGAGGCAGCGCGCGCCAAAGGCGCCTTTCTCGCCAACATCAGCCACGAAATCCGCACGCCACTTAACGCCATCCTTGGCTTCACGGAGATCCTTGCCGACAACGGCGCGACCATCAGTGATGAGGATAGGATGCAGTTCACCGCGACACTGCGCCGCAACGGCAGGCTACTCGCCCAGGTTATCGAGGATATCCTAGATCTCAGCTTGGTTGAGGCTGGCAAACTCGAGACTCAACGCCTGGACCTATCGTTGCCCCAATTAATCACTGATGTCATGACGCTGCTAGGCCGGCAAGCCCAAGACAGCGGCATCCAGCTTTGCGCTCAAATCGAAGGCGCCATCCCCGAGCGCATCATCTCTGATCCGGTCCGGCTGCGGCAGATCCTCACACACGTAGTCGGCAACTCGATCAAGTTCACTAAACACGGAACAGTGACGCTGACGCTCAAGCACCTGAAACATACCCAGGCTGACGATCAGATCGCTTTTATGGTCCAAGATAGCGGGTGCGGCATCGCCGCCGCCGACCAGGCCGAGCTATTTCAGGCTTTTTCACAGGCCGACACCTCAACGACGCGCCGTGCCGGGGGTGCCGGCCTCGGCCTAGCACTGTCTCGCCGCTTGGCTCATCTACTCGGAGGCGACGTCACCTTACAGTCTAGCGAACTGCACCAGGGGTCTACCTTCGTCATCACTATCCCTGTAGGCCCGCACAGCGGTGCACCCTTCATACGCGACCTAGCGGACACCGGACAGCCAACGCCTCGAGTGAAGAACTGCGATCATCGGTTTCGCCTCAAGGGCCTACGCATCCTGCTTGCCGAGGACGCGATCGATAACCAGATGCTGATTCGCAGCATACTTGCCGCCAATGGCGCTACAGTCGACATCGCCAGCAACGGGCTAGAGGTGCTGTCTAAGGCCTGGACTAACGACTACGACATCATATTAATGGACTTGCAAATGCCGCGCCTAGACGGCTACGACGCCACGGCAAGTCTACGCCGGCAGGGCTACCGCAAACCAATCATCGCCCTCACTGCGCAAGCGATGAAAGAGGATCGCGAGCGTGCGCTTAAAGCTGGTGTCAACGATCACTTGACTAAACCGGTGAGTCAGAATCAACTGATAGTCACCGTTATCCAATATGCCCAAGCGACTGCGCATTAACCCATGCTACCAGGCATAGCGTTTAACCAACTTCGAATCTGCAGTGAACGGTATCTTCATTGGCACTGGCACTTTGAGACGGCGTTCAGCGGCAAACGGCGTAGCTAATATATTTTGATTATAAGCATGGACCATCAACCTTTCGAGGTTGATCACGTCCGCGCAGTTATAGGCTAGCAGCGTTTCCAGAGCCGCCTCGTTTTTACGTTTTTTGTACTCATGCCAAAGAGTTACCGCAAAGAACCCATCGACATCTCGCAGCTCACCGCGGTCTATGCCGAGCTGCCGTTCAATTTGCTTGAGGCCGCCGGAGTAGCCGAGGCGTTTTAAAACGAAGCGCAAGTCAATATGGGCATGGGCCAACTCGATGCCGAAATAGCGATTGATAAACGGCACATCGAAACACTTACCATTGAAGGTGACCAGCAATTTGTACTGCCCGACATCGCGCGTAAAGGCGTTGAGATTACGCCCGTTGACATAGGTCCTAACATCCTTGCCGTCGTAGAGCGCGATGGTCGTAATCTCACATTCATCGCGATCTAGACCTGTTGTTTCTATATCAACATAAGCCACCGAGTCCTGGAAATCACCAAACAGCCGCCAATGCTGCTCTGACTTCAACCCATCGGCAAAAAATAGCGGGTTGCGTTGCTCTAACTGCAGCTCACATTCATCGAGATAAGCGCCATTTTTGGCGATGCTGCGGTAGCTGTTCCAAGTTTTGACACCCTGATCCCACAGTATACGCTCCTTGTTAAGGGTAACTCTGGGGATATGACA